>SMTZ1_10006057_pt1 | contig 12180 bp, 6 predicted proteins | sample DeeMarSWOR136_30_FD_25667 | JGI IMG/M metagenome (IMG submission 25667) | reverse complement strand
TTTTTTTTATATACCCTTTTATTAAATGATAAGCCAATTGCCTATTTATACAGTATAAAAATGAATAATATCCTTTATGGTATTAAAACTACGTATGATCCTTCATATTATGCATTTTCCCCAGGAATAGTTCTGTTCTACAAAAGTATACAAAGCATGTACGATCAAGGTGATATCATTGAATTTGAAATCGGCAGAGGCGAAGAGCAATTTAAAAAGGAATGGACTGACCTTTCTCATAAACAAATCAAATTATATCTTGGTAATCGAAGATTAATGAACTTAATTTATTTCATTTTTAAATTTAGATTTTTACCTCGTTGCAGGCGTTACTTTTTTTATAAATATTTGATACCTGTCTTTAAATGGCCTATAATATTGAATGACAAGATAAAAAATGAGGGATTTTTCAAATATATAAAAGGTATGATCCTCAGCGTAAAAACATTTATATATCACAAAGTCGAAATTGACTTATTTAAATTAACCATTTCTTCTGATAAGGAAAACAATACAAAATCAAATAATCTTAATTATAAGTTTGCACAATCTGATGATCAAGATCAGCTTGCAGTTGCAATGAAGTCCATTAATTTAAAGCAAATATCCCAAAGGTTTGATAAAAATGATAGGTGCCTTATCGTCTCAAACAACAATGAAATTCTATATTATTTCTGGTTTGCTTATAACGAAATATTTTTAGGTGATATTAACGAATCAATAATATTGAAAAATAATCAAGTCTTTCTCTATGATTACAGCGCTATTACTAATTCTAAAGTAAAAAATATTTTTCACACAATCTGTCAAAAACTTGCTGAAGAAGATAAGCAGGAAATCCTGACTGCTATAAACTTAACCAATCAGGAAGCAGGTAAGAAGTTTGGTGAGCTTGGATTTAGAAAATATAATAAAATTGTTAAACGAAAAATATTGAAAAAAGAATTTGATAAGGTTGTAATATGACATTAAAACTATACGATACCTACTCTCGTACCGTGCGGGAATTTCAACCGTTAAACTCACAAGAGGTTGGGCTTTACGCATGTGGTCCTACTGTTTACGACTACGCACACATTGGTAATCTGCGCACGTATATTTTTGAAGACATATTGCGTCGGGTTCTTGAATTTAATGGTTATACTGTTAAACACGTGATGAACATTACTGATGTAGGTCACCTTGTTTCTGATGCTGATACTGGTGAAGATAAAATGGAAAAAGGATCCAGACGTTCTGGAAAGTCCGCCTGGGAGATTGCTGATATTTATACGAAAGCATTTAAAAACGATATGCATCACCTGAATATTCTCGAACCAAAGATTTGGTGTAAAGCCACTGACCATATTTCTGACCAGATTGATACCATAAAATGCATTGAAGAGAGAGGTTATACATATCATACGTCAGATGGTATTTACTTTGATACATCAAAGTTAAAAAATTATGGCTACTTAGCTCGATTGGATGTCGAGGGCTTACAAGCTGGAACACGCATTGATATGGGTGAAAAACGCAATTCAACAGACTTTGCGTTATGGAAATTTAGCCCCGAAAATCAGAAGCGTCAGATGGAATGGGAAAGTCCATGGGGTGTAGGTTTCCCGGGCTGGCATATTGAGTGTTCGGCTATGTCGGCTAAATATTTAGGTCCGTTTTTCGATATTCATTGCGGCGGAGAAGACCATATTTCAGTACATCATCCCAATGAAATTGCTCAAACCGAAGCCTGCCACGGCACTCGTCTGGCGAATTTTTGGATGCACGGCTATTTTTTGCAACTCGATGAAACCAAGATGGCTAAATCCGCAGGCGGATTTATTCGTTTACAAACTTTGATTGATCGCCACTATGATCCGTTGGACTATAGATACCTATGTCTAACAGCTCATTATCGAAGCAACCTAAGCTTCACATGGGAAAGTTTGGATGCTGCTGCTATTGCATTGAATCGATTACGTAGAGTTTTTTATGAATGGAGGGAGCCTGGTGATATTGACAAAGACTATGTCACCGAATTCCTGGCGCGAATTAATGATGATTTGAACATGCCACGTGCTCTTGCACTAAGTTGGGAGTTAATAAAAAGTAGTCTCCCAATCTCAACAAAGAAAGCTACACTTTTACACTTTGATAAGGTGTTGGGTCTATGTCTCAATGAGTGGTATCCTCGAGAACAAATTATTCCGAATGAAATAAAAATCCTTGTCGAACAGCGTCAAAAAGCACGTACCGAAAAACGTTTTGAGGAAGCCGATGAATTACGTGACCAGATAGTTAAGGCTGGTTATGAAGTAGAAGATACACCGAATGGGCCAAATATTAGAGTGAAACAATAGACAAACTTTTATACGGTATGCATGTTTTTGGTTGTTACAATAACTAATCTGACAAGAGTTTAGGAAAGCCTACCCTCTATATGAAGTGAAAGGTAGCTAACCTGGATTAAAGTAAATGTGGAATCGTTATATTTAAATTCTTACTAACATAGAATCATATAAAAGGGGGAGCGTATGCTTACCAACAATATCCTTAATTTAATTGGTAATACTCCACTGATTCAATTGAACGGAGAGAATATTTTTGTAAAGGCAGAATTTCTTAATCCTGGTGGGAGTATCAAAGATCGTGTCGCACTGGCAATGATTGAAGGTGCCGAGCGGAAGGGACGCCTAAATGGTGAATCAATTATTGTAGAACCCACATCTGGAAATACAGGAATTGGTATTGCGTTAGTCGGTCGATTGAAGGGCTACAAGGTCCAAATAGTGATGCCAGAAAACATGAGTGAAGAACGTAAAAAACTAATTCGTACGCTCGGAGCAGAGCTGATACTTACGCCTGCTGAGGAAAATATTAGTGGTGCCATAAAACGTACTAAAGATATGGCATCGCAAAATTCTCATATTTTCATTCCCCAACAGTTCGAAAATCCTGATAATCCACGCATTCATTACGAGACAACAGCCCAGGAACTATGGCAGCAGTTGAGTGGTGATATAGTCTGTTTTGTGGCTGGTGTTGGCAGTGGAGGTACACTTCAGGGGGTCGGAAAATTTCTAAAAGAACATAAACAAAACGTTAAAATTATTGCCGTGGAGCCAAAGAATCATTCTGCAATACTCGGTCATGAACCAGGACTTCACCAAATACAGGGGATTGGTGATGGATTTATACCCGCCGTTCTCGATGTATCTTTGGTTGATGATGTGATTGAAGTTTCTGATGAAGACGCAATTGAGACTACCAGGCAATTGGGCAGAGAACAAGGTCTTTTGGTTGGAATTTCTTCGGGTGCGAATGTTTGGGCGGCGCGACAATTGGCTTCTAAGATTAATGGGAATGTAACCACAGTTCTTCCCGACCGAGCTGAACGATATTTCAGTACCTCTCTAATGTGATAAAAAAAAATAATGAATCGTGCCATGGGATTGGTCCCCTCCGAAACATATTTTTGCTATCGTAAACTCACGTGTTGGCGATATCTTGATTCTCATTAAACCTTTTGTATATATCGGGATAATCATAATTTCCAACTTACAGTTATAAAACTCAATGACTAAACTGACAACTAAAACTTTTTTTGGGAAATCAGGTTTTGATTTTGAATAATTGATTATTGAGATTTATTTGAAATTTGTTATCTGTGCTTTGGAATTTTATTCAGATTGCAATTACCTTGATTTATCGAGTAGTTAGGTCATTGCATTTTTGGTTTCAAAATAAAAGGGAATAAAACATGCCAGCTATTTTCGGTGGTTTTGGATGTAAACCAGAACAATATGAATCTTTAAAGAACTCTTTCGACTCTATATGGGGCGAATGTGAGTCAATTTCCTTGCCTAATGCATTTATTGGAGGACATGCTTTTTCTAAAGATACGGCATTACATGTTACATTAGAAGGATTACATTTTGCCGTGGATGGCGAGAATTCGCTCTATAAAAATGCATCACAATTTGAACAAAAAGGAGAGCCATCACTTTTTCAACTGCAGGATCATAGGTTGGAGCTTGGTGTGCATTGCAAAGGAAATATTGCAATTGTGGACAAAGACAACAAAACTATATATTTAGCAACGGAATGGACAGGAAGTTTTCCCCTTTACTATACCAGTGTAGAGGGGGGGCTTCTTTTCAGTAGCCACCTACGACCGTTGTCTAAAGTGGTAGGGGCTACGCCTGATCCTATTGGAATAATGCAAGGTATGAAATTCGGTTTCATTCTAGCTGGACGTAGTGGCTTCAAAGAAATTCGCCGTCTTATGCCAGGGCAGGCTTTAACTTATCAATATAGGAATAAACGTTTAACAATTTATGAGAATAGCAGAGCTTGGAGAGACTGGGATGGCCATATTGAGTTTGAGAAATTAGTGAATGATACCTGGACGACCTATATGGACTCCATGCAACGTTGTCTTGAATTCAGTCACCAACATGCCTTAATGGCTTCTGCAGGATGGGACACGCGCCTCCTTCTATCTGCCTTTATGCAACTTGATGAAACCGCTAATCTACTCTGTTATACCCACGGTGATCTAAAAAGTCGAGAGATATCCATAACAAAACAGATTGTTAAGGATTTGGGTACTAAACATCATCTTGAACCTATAGATGGTAATATGTATAATCTAAAGGAGTTACAACGCGGTTTTAATCGTACGGAAGTAGTAAATCCCCCCTGGCTTCGAGCCGGAGCGAGATTGGCGGAAGCAGGCATTGATTGTGTCTCAGCAGGTGTAATTGGTGAAGTTATTGGTGGGCGTCATGGAAGGCACTGGCCCATGTTGCCAATAAGTGAGTGGGACAAAATATCTTTTGTCACTTCCCATTTTTTACGTTATCGAAGAAATTATATGTCTAAATATGTCAATGACTTAAACTTCTTTTATGATTTTTTGCGTTTAGACAATATTAGCAAACCCTGGTATGTTCAATCTGAATATTGGAATACAATACCAAATATCAAAGAGGAAATGAATGCTGATATGGAAGAATTTGTACATAGATTAAAAACACGTGGAGTAGAAAATGTTGATAAACTAATTGAGGCTTATACGGCAGAATGCTTTGGAGTACAAATGTTGACACCTCAACTGCTAAGCTGTCGCGCGCACTTGAATATTGCCATTCCTTTTGCAGACCAGGAATTGTACGACATGACAAGCAGAATCCCTTTATCATTTAAAATTGTTCATTCTCTCCAACAAGCTCTGTTACATTATAAAGAATCTAAATTATTAAAGTATCCAAATGCTGCGGCTTTTTTCAATTCGAAACTCCCAATACCTATATTGGAGGTATCGCGTGTATTTAGAAAAATGTTTGAGTCTATAGCCTGGAAAATTAGCCGTGTTACCCATGGTCGTTATAAACCCAAAACATTAGGTTGGTCTAATTATGAAGCTCTAAGTAATAGTCAAGCTCTTCAAAATATAGCTGATGACCTTAAATGTGATATGCTGGATAAGGATGCTATTAAAAATGGGATATTATTTAAGATATCTCAGGTTAAAACAAATCCATCTATGTATCCTTTGAGTGCGTTGCATAACCAAATGATATCCATTTACACCACGGATTTGATGCTGAGATAGAAAAGAAATAATTAACTAATAGTCTTAAAGAAATTAATTTTTTGCCTGGAGTTATGGGAGTACAATAATGGGATGTTTTTCCATCAAGTTACATTTAAAAAAAATGAATGTTCCATTGATTTTGATTTTGTTTTTACCGTCTGTTAATGCCAGTACGTTTTATGTATCAACGAACGGGAACGATAAAAATAATGGTACGATTAGTTTTCCCTGGTGCACAGTTGTACATGCCTGGGAAAATTCTGGCGGAGGAGATACCGTATTTGTTCGTCAAGGAACCTATACAGAACACGAAATGTGGTTACATATGAATACACAGGGTAATGGTATAGAAAATCAGATGTGGACCTTGAGTTCTTATCCTGGTGAAAAAGCCAGATTTACTAATGCAAAGTTTGTTATAGATGATAATTATGTTCGCATTCAAGGTTTGCTACTGGATGGTGATGAAAGCTCAGGATGTTCGTGGATGTATGTTCGCTGTACAGAGGGAATTCGAGAACATGTTGAAATCTTAAATAATATATTTACAGGTAAACAAACAATACCTGTTTTATTTTTTATTGCTAACAACAGCCTTGTTCAAGGAAATACAGTTAATATAACCAATGGCTCAACCTCTCATGGTATTTACATTATGCATGGTAATAAAAACATAATCCGTAATAATTATATCACCGGTATGAAAAAATATGGAATTCATGTTTATGATGAGAATAAATACAACCATTATGCTGCAATAACAAATTATTTAATAGAGAATAATATTGTTATTGGTTCGCAATCAAAATCAGGCATCATTGTATCCAGTGGAGCGGATCCTCCAGGTGGCATAACTATCGACAGCGTTACGATTCGAAATAATCTCATATTTAATAATAATGGTTATGGTATCTATATACGGTATGGAGGAAAAAATAAGAATATTGAAATATATAATAATACAATTTTTAATAATGATGGAGGAATATATATTAATGGAAATATTGCGGATAGCATAATTGTTCATAATAACATCTTTGTTTCTAACGGCTCTCACAATATTAATGCAATCAACGTAAATACTCTTACTGTTAGTCATAATCTCTATTGGAAGCCTTCATTAGTAGGAAGGGGGGCTACAGATGACTGTGGTATTTATAAAGATCCTTTATTTTTAAATATTAATGAAGGAGATTTTCGTCTTCAAGCAGATAGCCCAGCAATTGATGCGGGAGTGGATTTGGGATTTCCTTATATCGGTATTGCCCCGGATATCGGTGCTTTTGAATATAACTTTCCAGAATCCGTAGAGTTATGTTCATTCGAAGCGTTGCTCAAAGGTAATACTGTTCAACTAAATTGGCAGACCACATCAGAAGCTAATAACATTGGCTTTGAGGTTGAACGTGGCCTAAATATGATGTCCTTTGAAAAAATTGGTTTTGTTAAGGATTATGATGCTTCTACTATGTCGCAAAGTTATCGATTTTTAGATAAAAATGTTAAAGAGGGAAAATATTTTTATCGCATTAAACAGTTGAATATGGACGGTTCTTTTAAATATTCAACTATAATAAAGATTAAGGTGAATGTACCAGATTAGTTCAAATTACTGAAGAATAAAGTTATTATAATCATTTCAATCCTTTTAAAGACAGAAACTTGTTATACTTTATCCCGTGCTACGTATTTTAATTTATCTGCTTTTGATATCTCACGACAACACATGATAACATTGGTACGAGAGACACAATCAGTAAGTCGGAGAACTATGACAATTGGAAGGTAAGGATGAAAATAGCAATATATAATATATTTAAAATCAAATTGTTCTATAGAATAAATTAAGGAGAAATTATTATGTTAAGAAATTTTAAGCTTACTAATTGGGGGAGGATTATAATGCTTTGGTGTGTGGTTGGATCAGTTATATTACTTCAGCAATTGTTTGCTTATGAGGATTTTTCTGCCAAAGACCGGAGATTTTCAGCAGCAGAAGATTACTCCTCAGAGATAGAAAAAAAGATACGCGCTGGAGTTACTTCTACGGCAGCTTTGATTGTTGATTATCATCCCCGGTTATGGATGAGAGGTAACTGGGATTGGGATGCCTATGATGAAGAAGGTTCTTTTGCCTGGAGAATTGTTCATGGCGAACCAATGGGAAAGTCTGATCCAGCTAATGATCAAGCAAAGTATGAATTTTGCTATGTCGCCTGGATTGCAGATAACGATGCCTTTGGTGAAATAGAGTATAGTACGCTTGCAAGAAGACATTTATGGACAATTGTAGCTGCAGAAGCAAGAAAGCGGTTAAATGAGTGGAATCTTCCTAATGATCTGCCAGGTACATCTGATTATCCTGATTATGATCCCCAACACACGGAAGATCAATTATTATCAGATGCACGAGCTAAGTTATTAGAATATGCCGAGGAAGGAAAGGATGATTACAACCATGTTGGAGCTACTGGAATTCTCTCTGCTTCTGTGGGTTATGATTGGCTAGTGAATAGAAAATATTCAGACGGTACGCCAGTTTTGTCAGATGCCGATAGAACAGAACTTCAGAACAAAATTATTAATGTTGCAGAGTTTATGCGTAGTGATGCCTTAGGTAATGGTAATTTTTTCAATGGAGGTCACATTTCTAAATATTGCTATTTCATTGCAGGTTTGGCATTATACGAGCCTTCAGGGCAGTTTATAAGTAACGCAAACAATGCCAAAGCTAAACAGTATTTAGATGAATTTGATGAATACTGGGTGGGAAAAATTTTACCTGTCTTAAATGAGCAAGGAGGAACAGGTGGTTGGCACTCTGGATTAAGTCCGATAGATGGTCAATATTTCAATAATTATTCGATTGAAGAGGTATGGCTGTACCGTGTAGCACCGTATCTGTTTGCGCATTATACAGCTACGGGACAATCTTTAGAAAATTCTGTTTACAATACTGGAGCGCTCCAATATGCCATCGAATTTGAGAATCATATGATCTATCCCAATTATGAGATTGCTATCGGGAGCGATAGTGAAAATCGTTATCAATGGATTGCCCCGTTGTTTGTTACCTCTCGCCGCAGGTTTTCATCCGATCCAGAACAGCAGTGGTTAGGTGAACTTGCGGGTTGGGTGCGTAATGAAAGGATTCATTATTCGTATGTTGATGCGGGATCTTATGATACTTTCGACCAATTAATGTGGGAAGAAAAGTGGCCGAATCCCAGATCTGCGGAAGAATTAGGATGTGGTACCAGGCATTTTGCCAAATTAGGTTGGGTAGCAATGCGCTCTGGTTTTACTTCTACAGATGACTTAGCAGCATTGTTTATATGTCAACGCTATCATTGGAGTGATCTTGATCTATATGCTCAAAATTCATTTCACATTATGTATGGTGATTGGTTAATTAAGGGGAATGAAAATACCATCTTCATAGATGGCCAGAACCAGCGCAGAATAAGTAATTTTCCCAAAATAGCTGAAGGGTTAGAAGCCTATGTGCCTGGTTCAAAATATGATGTTGGTCCTGGCATCCAAAACTTTGAAAGCACCAATCAATATGATTATATGTTTGGGGATGCTACAAATGCCTATGATAATAATAAACTAGAAAAATTCACCAGAGGTCTGGTTTGGATAAAAGTGAATAATTGTTTTATTATATTTGATAGAGTTATTACGAAGGATGCTGGGACAAAAAAAAGCTGGGTTATTGAACCCGGATCAACACCGAAAACCGAAGGCGATCGGTTGGTAAAGATAACCAATGGGTCAGGTGCCTTATGGGTGAAACGGCTATTGCCAGAACTAGTAACTGAGACGATGAGTAGTGGTAGATTTGAGGTAGTATCGAATCAGTCTGTCAAAGAAAATTACTTTTTGCATGTGATGCAAGCTGTTGATGCCAATCTTTCGAAAGATTCTCCAAAAGTAGTCGCTGATGAAGCTCAGTTAATTACTATAGATAATCGAATTGGCATCAAGGTGGATGGCTGGAAGGTTTTGTTTGATAAAACAGGTTCTGCTGAGATTTCAGTGGATTATACGAATATTAAATATAAGTCAAAAAGCGAATTAGATTATAGACTGTTTCAAAATTATCCGAATCCATTTAATCCTTCTACCGAGATTATATATAGTTTGCCAGAGAAGGGCTTTGTCAAATTGGAGATTTATAATGTGTTAGGCAAAAAAATCAAAACACTGGTGAATACTATTCAACAAGCTGAAATGAAATCAGTCAATTGGGATGGATTGGATGATAATGGCAAGAATGTTACCTCTGGTGTCTATTTATGTCGATTAGAGGTAGGTGATTTTGTTTCTGTGAAAAAAATGATGTTTTTGCAATAATTGATTTATTTTATTAGCTATATGATAAAAGGTGGTGCCATGAAAAGACCTGGACTCATAGTAGCAATTTATACTCGACACATAAAGGTTTTCGGATTTTGAGCTTGTTCGAATGTCATTCCTGCAGATGCGACCGAAGGAAGTGCCTGTGGTACAGCAATCTCTATAATTACAAAGAGTTAGGAGATGCCTGCGAACCTATCAGGTCTTTTTTTCATGCAGCAATACTATACTTATTATGGGTTAAAATTTCAGTCCTGCTGTCATTCCTGCGAATGCAGGAATCTCATTATTTACAAACAATTAGGAGATGTCCCGATATATCGGGACATGACATGAAAAAACAACCCGTAACGAGTATAAACTTGCTACTCCAAAAGTAGAAATGGATCCCCAGGTTTTAAGTAATACAATGTCCGCGAGGAGCGTATGAGCCGCGATACTGTTACCTTCTCCACAATGGCAGAGCTCCAGAGCCACTCAAATGACTGGGACAGTCTGCCAGCTCAACAAGCAACTCAGGCAGATTTCTACGACACCTTCGCATGGTTCGCCGCCTGGTGGATGGCCATTGAGTCGAAGGAGAAATCCTCGTTTCGCGTCCCGGCGGTTCTCGAGGGAAACCGGTTGCTTGCCTGCCTTCCTCTCGTGGCCTCTTCGACACGAAGATGGGAGTCTGCCGGACACAGGATGCGGGGACGCTACCGTCCGGTCGTTGGCACTGAGTTGCCCGAAGCGGCGTCCGCGATTTAGAGCTCTGGCATCTCCCGACCAGGGACCCGGCCATACGTTCACTTGTTTCCGCTCTTGAGAGAAGTGGTTACATCGTCTCACTGCGTGAGGAATCCAGCGAGTATCTCGCTATCGTATCAGGAGGCTGGACAGAGCATCGCCAACGCTTCCGATCCTACGAGAAGAACGTTAAGAGAAGAGTTAAGCACATCAAGCGTTTTCAAGAGCTTTCACTCGATGTATACGGATCCGGGGCGACGTCGGCACTGGAGGGCTTTTCCATCTACGTCGATCTGCATGCGCGCAGTTGGAAGCAATCGCTACGCGAACCGACACTTACCCATCGCCGGGAGCTCGTAACCCGGGCAGAACAATTGGGCCGTGTCCATATATATATCCTCCGCATCTCTGGGGTACCGGCCGCAGCGGATATCTGGTTTCGCATAGGAGACGTTGCAACCTGTTACTCGGGGGCATACGACCAGCAGTTCGCCGCTGCAAGCCCCGGCACCATCCTATCGTGGTGGGGTCAGGAGTCGATCTTCTCCGAGTCGCCACCGGCCATCATAGATTTTCTTTCAGGGCAGAATCCACAGAAGGATAGCCTCTGTCCCGACCAGCAGCCGCTGGTGTTGCTGGAAGCTGCCAGGAAGTCGGTCGTAACCAGGATTACCTTTCCCCTTCGTCGTCAAATAAAACGATTACGCCGAGGACTTGCCTACCGACTTCATCGTAAGAAGGCTCAGAAGCAGGTGTCTTCACAATGCTCATCCGGCAGGATGGTAGTCTTTAATGGTTCGGGAGAGGTCCTGCCCGCAGCCCTTTTGGTGCTCGATGAGAAGCTGGAGTTCTATCTTACGCTCGCAGTTGGTCAGGGTAAAACCAAATCGATGATCGAATCCTGGGTTGAAGGAGACGAATGGTGGCGAGTGGGCGAACAGGCGATAGCCCTTGTTCGCCTAGGGAAGGTCGAGAGAGAGAACCGCCCTGTCCGTGAGGTCATCGTCTTTGGCGAAGGCACAGAAGAGATCGAGATCATCCTGCACTCGCTGGCGGCCAGCCTCGGAACTTCCATTAGCGCTCGGATTCCCGATGATAAGGCGGAGGGCGGCGAAGACGCCGTGCCGCTCCACCGTACACTCCTGCCGTTTCCTGGCTGATTCGATAACTTCCCAATATGCTGGCAATTATCTTTGTAAATACAACTGCAGCGTTTTGATATTTTGCCAACTGCCTTTTTAATTTTGTTGCCAGTTTCTGTTGAAGTGTGGTACTTATTTTGGGGTTAGTGAATTTGAGTAATAGAATTAAGTTAATAAATAATAATATATAATGAATAAATATGTCTCAATTTAATACATTTGAATTAATTAGATACATATTGCTATTTAATCTATTGAATATATATGTTATATATAATCTTATAAATATATATATTTGATTAAATAAAATATTAATAAGAAAGAAAAACTTGCTGGCATGAAAGTTGAGACTTGTTTATTAACTAAGTC
>SMTZ1_10006883_pt1 | contig 12181 bp, 9 predicted proteins | sample DeeMarSWOR136_30_FD_25667 | JGI IMG/M metagenome (IMG submission 25667) | reverse complement strand
CTCGGAGGGTGGTGGCTTTGTGAATTTCCAGTAAAGGATACGGGTATCCCAGACAGAACAAATAAGTGGAAAAATAAGCTAACCGGCCAAACAGCGGGGCCCCTTTAACATCTGCACGGAAGGAGGGTCCTCTCTCGTGGAAGCGGCAGATGTATGTGTCTCCTAAAGGACGAAAAGCAGTGTGCACTGCACTGTCTGGAATTCTAAAATACCACCTTCCGGGGTAGTCCAGTGTTTCTGTGTCTGAAATTCCTTTTTTTAGACTATCTAGTCTCGTTTTTTTGGAAATACCAATGATAGTTACTTTTTCATTGATTTTTTCTAATGTTTCTGCAAATTCTGTACCAGGGACATCTAATAAAGCACCATCAAAGAGCACACAATCACACAGGTTGGCTGCTTCTGTTAACCTGGAGAGTTCACACTGGAATCGTAATACATCCAGGTTTTCCCCTTCTAAGAGAACTGCTTTCTCTGTGACTTTGTGGTAGATGATTTCGTGGGTTTTACTATATACTATGTAACCGGAGAGGATAACACCAATACTCTGCACTGAATTGCTCCATAAAAGTGCACCTCCCCCATCTACTGCAGCAATGCTTCCTGGTTCTTCTGAATCGATGGGTGTGACAAGATATTGCTGTCTAGCTTGATAATGCTCCTTGAGCTGATGCACCAAATCCTCGAACATGTATGACCTTTTCCAGTGTACTAAAAAAGGTTTCCTTTCATTACTGGGACTGACACCGTATGCTGCAACTCTTTGTGATAACCCTGCCGACCCTGTGATTTGGAAGAAGGTTCCACCCAGTTCTTTTCTCAATAGAACGGTTAGCTTGGAGTTTGGAGTCATATTCACATGTTCTTATTAGCCTTATCTTTTTGATGTGTGCTGAACCCATTTTCATCCTGATCCTGCGATCTGCATCAATTCTATTAGAACCTGAAGTATGACATAAAGGAATCGGCAGGGAAGATTGCATCGAGTTTTTTTGCTGTTTTAAGAGAGCAGGATATTATTCCCAATTCCTGTAATACTCCAGGAGGTATGAGGCCTGATATTACCTGAGAGAGCTGGAATGGGTCTAAAGTGATTTCAACGTTTGAATTCTCATCTATTCGTTCAGTATTGAGAACTCCTTTAAAGGAATTCAGTTTGTATACTCCCTGGTTCCAGGGGCACTGCGTATCAGTTAATCCCAGGATAATTTCTTCTTCTACCTTTTCAGGTACCTGAATGGACCTGCAGTAACCCTCAAAGTCAATCACTCTCATCATCATAGTACCTGTAAGGTGCGTTTTGAGTCTGTGAATAGTGTGAAAGTAATACCTCACAGGAATTTGAGGATCACAATTCCACTCAACTCTCTGTACTTTTTCAGCATTTTTCACAATTAACTCGATAATTGATGGAAGCACATCATTAGATCCAAAGTACGTCATGGACACACTGAGGGTTCCATCATCATCTGATCTGAAGGAGAACTTTACACATCCAACAGGGGTTGAACCCTGTTCTAAAATGTAGAAATGGCCTGATTTTATCTCCTGCACGAACATGGTTGGCCAGGAAAACACTCTGGAGCCGTAGCGACACATACTCAATTCAAGCTCTGAAATCTTTCTGCATTCATCTGGATCATCCAACTCTCTCACAGTAATGTCCTGATTCCCTCTTGTGAGTCTTAAAGCATCAGGAGAAAACACATGTCTGACCCGATTTTCTGCAAGTGCATAACCACACTTCTCATAAGCTATCTGGGCTCCGAAATATGGCGAGGGGTCCAGAATTGAGAGCACAATCCCCTTTTCTCTCATACGTGGAAATGCTTTGTTAAAGAGACCTTTTAAAAGCCCTTTTCGCCTGTGTTCGAGTTCAGTCCCTACAGCCCACACCGCACCAAACCGCACTGGGTTTCCCCTTATGTTGTTGAACTTATCATTTGCAGCAAAAGATAGGTTAGCAACAACACGCCCATTGTATGTAGCAACATATGCCCAATCTTCATATTCGGGCCGGTTCCAGTACTGTCTCCATGATTCTACCCATTCTTCCCTGAATGTTTCAAGTGGTCCGAGCGCTTTTGAAAGGACCTGAACAACAGAGTCTCTGTCCTCTTCTCGTGCTTTCCTTATTTTGTACATGGAGTTTCTGTCTCTTGTTCGTATAAGAGTTTTTTGTGTCTCTGCTCTTCTGCAATCTCAAAATTTGCAGACATAAAATCTTCTAAGAGTCTGCAAAAACCCAATACAAAACTATTTTTGAGAATAAAGAGATTTAAAAGATTTTTTAACTTTTATGTATATACATTATGCTCCAATTATTTTGGTAAAACTCAGAATGTAACCCTTAGAACCGAAAGATTTATTATGTGAACCCTTTTCTTCATTTCATGAGCAGGTTATTCATTCTCACCCTGATATTGGTGCTTCTCACTATTTTTGGTGAGTCAGTAACCCTTATCCTCCAGTCAAGAGGCAGAAAACTCACAAAATGGTTCGGTTCACGCGCGTTCACAATTCACGCAGTAATCACAGGAAGCTTGTGGGCTATCACCTTCATTGCAATCTTACTCTTACAGACAGAAGATCATCCTGCATTCCATGAACGCACTGTGCTCCACTACATAGGACTCATGCTATTCATTGGTGGCGGAACACTAGCTCTCTGGGCTGTTAGCGTTTTGGGGTTGAAACGTGCTCTCTGTCTTAATTTCTTCGAAGATGGTGTTCCAGTAGCAACAGAAGGTCCATATATGTATCTCTCCAATCCCATGGATTACGGGTTCTGGACAGCACTTTTAGGGACTGCACTTTTTACTGGATCACTCTACAATCTCGTGATTGCTGTTGAATTCATCCTGGTGATGATCCCTCATGTAATGCTGGAGAATACGATTTTACCGGAAGCTAATTCCTAGAAAGACTTGGCCAAGATATGTAATGCTAATGTCCCCATATCCAGGGAGCTCCAGTTCCGTCAATGATTTTTCCGGATTTTATCAGTATGCCATATTCTTGTGGATGAGATGTCCTCATGAATCGTTTTTAAATCACCCTGTAAAATTGTGCAGCGTCTTGTGATAATTCTGTGCTGAAGCTAAAGAAGAAGTCAGATGTAAAAACGAAAATCGAAGAGCAAGCATATTTTAAATACAAAAGTTATATACTAAAAAACAGAACAAACTAAAAGGATAGATAAATAGTAGAACGTGATCATCATATCCCTGAGTTATCGCAAAAGGAGGAAATCTCATGAATAAGAGAGAACTACTCCTCAATGAGATACAGCATAATGTGCTCCAAGGTTGTGGAAAATGAGAGGCGAGATTGAAAGGTAACCTTATTCCAAGATTGCTGAATAATTCTTTTTGAGGAAAAAGATCTCATAAGGAATTGATATCGAATTCAGAGATGCATTCAAATGGAGAGAATTGTTCAAGTAATCTCTATTATGCCACTCCTCCCGCCCCCTCACATCATATCCTGAAGTCAATGACAAGGCTTATATAGTAGCAACAAACAATATCCTACTATAAGAGATAGTAGCTATTGTTTGATGGCAGAGGTGGTCAACGGAAAAGGAGGTACAACATGAGAAAACAAATTGAACCTGAATATAGAAATCGGAAGAAAGCAGGATGTATTGCAGCCCAAGAGGACTGGTTTTCAATCACATTGGAGGTGAACCTGTGAAAAAGAACCTTTACCTCATTGGTATGATGTTCATTCTGTTCTTCAGCTGTGGACAGGCAGTGAGATATCCATCATCTGCAGGCACCTTTGCTCCTGCAGCCAGTCAAGCATGCACATCTTTTTGCTTAGATAACAATGGCTGTGCCGTATTTGGCACAAATTATGATCACTATACTGTGTATGAAGGGCTGGTATTTGTCAATAAAAAGAATGTAGTAAAAACTGCTCAGACTCCAAGCACGACAGGTAAATATGCGAGCTGGACATCCAGATATGGCAGTGTAACCTTCAATTTAGTTGGATATCAATACGTGTGGGCAGGCATGAATGAAGCTGGATTGGTGATCAGTACGATGAACCTTGGTTATGCAACCCAGAACCCCCTCCCTGATGAAAGACCTCCACTTGACTCATGCATTTGGGTTCAGTATCAACTTGACAATTGCTCTACAGTTGAGGATGTTATTGCAAGTGATTCACTGATAAGAATTGCTCACACTGTTGACCATTATTTGGTTTGCGACAGAAAGGGAACCTGTGCTGCAATTGAATTCATTGGGGGTAAAATGGTCTGTCACACTGGCGAGACTATGCCTGTAAAGGCTTTGACAAATAATACATATCATGAATCTGTCAGAGCATGGCAGGTGAGTAGCCTTTTTCCAGTCACCAATTCTTCACTGCGTCGGTTCTCAACAGCAGCAAACAGGGTGAAAAGCTTCAGGTCAAATACTTCCGAATCAGCAGTCGATTATGCTTTTGATACTCTGGAAAAAGTGAGCGGGGAGAAGGTGGGCAGGTCCACCACATTCTGGAGCATCGTTTTTGACACAGAAAATTTCTTGATCTATTTTCGTACAAAATCTAGCCCACACATTCGGTACATCAATGTTGATATGCTTGACTTTTCGTGTGATACCCCTGCAATGATGATGGACATCAATGAGGATTTGTCAGGTGATGTTACTGGTGATCTCAGAGTGTATTCCCACCATATCAATCTTGCCCACATGACTCGTTTCTGTGAGAAATGGGGACTCGATATTTCCCCGAGCAGTATAGCTGCGATTTGTCAGCATTTTGAAGGATTTCCCTGTATAGCACATGATAAACACTCTGAACGCAACTCGGAGGAGTTAGATGCTTCTCGATTGATAGAGGATACATCAGATGACACAAATGTGAGCAATCTGGAATCAGGTCATCTTCTCGTTATTTTGGTTGTTGGCTGCATTGTTTATTTCACACACAGATCCAGGAGGGGACACTGAGTTTAGAAAGAAGTGGCTGAACTCAGACTCTCTTTTTCTTGGAACCAAAAAGGTTAGGTTGCAAGGGCTAGAACCCTCACTACCACAGAGTATTCCAACTCCGAACATGAATCCATTTACTGTACAACCTATGAAGATTCCACATGGTCCTGGGAATCTCCCACCTTCATGTCCCCCTAGGTGGGGTATACTGGGGCACATGATTTCACTATCTTCAAGGGGTTGAAAGGGCCGACTTTTCTTTGTGTTCATTTGAAAAACCTTAACACATATTTCTTTTGCAACTATAAAAAAGTTATTACTTAAAGCTCGATAGACTGTAGAGTTCCCTGTCCCAAACGCCACAATCAGAATCACAACATCACTCCACAACATGATGATTTCTCAATGATTACTTTCACTTTCTTCATAATTATTGGGTGACCGAAGTTTATATTGTTAGCCTTGTTCTCTAAAGCTCAGGTAGCATCTTAAACGTCTCATACAAGATTTTGAGACAGATGAGCTTAGTAAATACTACATAGACCCTGCTGCCAAGACAATGTCAACAAAAGCTGTGCTCTTTGATTTGGAGTTATTATTTTTTATAAAAAAAATAAAAGAAGAAAACTTATTTTTTTCTCTTGAAATATGAAGGAATGCCTCCAATCACCAAAAGGACTACAAAAAGTGTTCCAAGACAGATTCCCCCGGGACACATAGAATCTCCTTCTGCTTTTGCCCGGGCTTCATCTGCTCTTTCCTGGGCTGCATCAGCTTTTTCCCATTCATCAGCTTTTTCCCATTCATCAGCTTTTCCCCAGGCTTCTGCTGCTTTTTCCCAGTCTGTAGCTGCTTTTTCCCAGTTTTCCACTTTTTCCCAGTTTTCAGCGACATTTTCCCAGACTTCTGCTGCTTTTTCCAATTCGCCAGCATTTTCCCAGTTGCGAGCTTCAGATTCGTACTCCTTGGCTTGGTCTTCCCAGGTTCCTTCACCTTCTTCTATCCACACAGGGTAGAAGAACTTCCTACTGGTCGGATGGATGATATAACCGTGTACTGTAGCAAGGAACCCAAGGTTTTGATCAGAGTGGGCAATAAAAATGTGTGAACACTGCTCTACGAGAAGTACATTTGCTTCTTCATACAGTGCAGCTCTCTCTGCCTGGTCGTAGGTGGCTAGTGTTCTGTCGCAGAGCTCCTGGAATTCAGCATTCTTCTTGAATGCAATGTTACCAGCAGTACCTACTGTAGCTTTGTCCTGTGAGTACAAGACGTTCAAGAAGTTGTCAGGATCGCCATTATCACCAGTCCAGCCCAGCATTGCCATGTTATGCTTTCCTGCTTCAGTATCCTGTAGGTAGGTACCCCAGTCTTCTGTGAACAGCGTGGCTATAATTCCTACAGCTGCCAGATCAGCCTGTATTGCTTCTGCAATCTCAGTAGGTACGGGGAAGTATGGTCTGGAAACTGGCATGTGCCAGAAGGTTACTGTAAACCCATCCAGGTATCCTGCGTCTGCTAAAAGCTGCTTTGCTTTTGCTGGATCATACTCGTACCCTGCAATGTTGTTGATGTATCCTCTCTGCGTACAGTTAATGGAAGGTGCTTCTACCATCTCTAGAAAACAGGGCAAAGAATTCGAAGGAGCCTTAGTGACCAATGGTGTCCTCATTACAGAAGAAGTTATTAACACCTTGGTGATCCCTTATTGTGAAAAAGTTCAGGTCACCATGGATGGGGGGAGAAAAGCACACAATGAAAGGAGAATCTGTAAAGACGGGAGTGGAACGTACGATACTCTTCTTGGGGTTTTAACCCTTTTGACAGATGCCAAAAGAGATGTAGAGTTACGATTGAATGTGGACAGGGAAAATGCAAATACTTTTACTGATTTGTTCAGAGATCTCATAGACTTGGGACTGCAGGACATGGGAGTAACAGTAGCATGGATTCACCCTCCCGATGCAGACAGGTTCAGTGAAGGATGTCCAGGCCACGCAGAGAAATGCTTCTCCCGTGAGGAAATGGCCGATTTCGAAGACCAGATCAACATGCAAATGGATGAACTGGGAATTCCCCGCGGAAACCCCACAATTTCAAGCCATAACCCCTGTACTTTTGATAGGGAAGATATTTACCTCGTAGACCCTTATCTGGATCTTTACAAGTGTTGGGAATTTATAGGGCAGAAAGATAAGAAAGTGGGTTACATAGCTGAAGAGGGTGAAACAGTATTCACCTACGAGTACTATGAGCAGTTGAGTCGGAACCCTTTAGAATACAAAGAATGCAGAGACTGTACATATCTGCCCATGTGTGCAGGAGGATGTGCAGCCCAGGCTTACCTTGAAAATGGTACGTATCACAGTTCTCCCTGCAGAAAGCACAAATATGCACTCCACAAACATGTGGATAGGTATATGGAGCTGTTCATGCAGTGAAACATCTAGCAGCACAACTACATTACCCTGAAGGATCAACTTTTTGGGTGGGTTCTCCCCTTTTGCAGGTCTTTTGTTGGGTATGACTTTTCACATTTTTTGTGGCATTTGAGTTTCACTAGTTACTCATATTAATTGTCTCGGCACAATCTTTAAATTGATAGAGTATAGGTGAGAGCATGCCACAGAGATTGATAACAGCAGATGATCTGTATAAGTTCCAACTCGTTTCAGACTGCCAGATTTCGCCAGACGGAAACCATGTCCTATACTGTGTTGAGCGCGTAGATAGGAACTGTAAGAAAAAATATTCCAATTTGTGGATCGTTCCCACCAGGGGAGGAGAACCGCAGCAGTTCACGTACGGTGATCACTCAGATACATACCCGCGGTGGTCACCTTCTGGAGAAGAGATTGCTTTCTGTTCCAATAGGAAAGATGAAGACCAGCCGCAATTGTATGTTATTCCCTTTCACGGTGGAGAAGCGCGTCAGATAACTGACTGGAAAGGGAGTATTGAAAGTCTTGAGTGGTCTCCTACAGGTAGTCAGGTAGTCTGTTCCTTTCGTAAGAAAGATTTAGAAGAGATTGAACGAGAAAAAGATGAAGAAAAGAAGAAATTAGGCATCGTATGCAGAGAATACACCCGAATTTTCTATAAATTAGATGGAAGAGGATTTTTTCCCAAAGAACGCGTTCACATCTGGGTTGTCAACAAAACAGGTGAGGCAACCCAGTTAACAGACAGTGAAATCTATGATGAAACAGAACCCCACTGGTCACCAGATGGTAAGAACATTGTCTTCTGTTCCAACAGATCAGAAGATCCTGATTTAGACCCAGATGCTGTAGATATTTGTATCATACCTGCAGAAGGTGGAGACTTGTACACAATTGAGATTCCTGCAGGGGGTAAAGAGATGCCCCGGTTCTCACCAGATGGAAAATGGATAGCTTACATAGGATATGAAGAAAGAGGACAATACTGGAAAAACAACAGTGTATGGGTGGTGCCAGCAGATGGTTCTGGAAAAGCACGGAATCTGACAGAACAGGTTGATTTGGAAGTTTTAAACGTAACAATTAATGACTTGCCAGGTGCTCTGCCCACCATGCCCCCCACCTGGTCCAATGATGGAAAAACAATCTATTTCCAGGGCTCACGTCATGGGGATACTCTCTTGCACTCAATATCACTGGACAGTAATACTATACAGACAGTTGTTGGTGGTGCAGGTGTTGTTGGTTGTATCACCTTCGATAGAGCACAGGCAGTTTATGCATATCTCAAAGGGGGTATGAAGGACCTGGGAGAAATCTGGGTCTGCGATGCATCTGGTTCTCGTAAGCTCACCCACGTTAACGAAGAGCTGCTGCAAAGCCTGGATTTGGGAGAAGTAGAAGAGGTCTGGTTCAAGAGTGCTGATGGCACCGATGTACAAGGCTGGATTATAAAACCTCCCGGTTTTTCTGAATCTGAAAAGTATCCGTCCATTCTAGAGATTCATGGCGGTCCCTATCTGCAGTACGGCAATTTCTTCATGCACGAATTCTTCTTTTTAGCAGCCTGCGGGTATGTCGTCTACTTTTGTAACCCCAGAGGTTCAAAAGGATATGGAGAAGAATATTGTAAAGCTATCTGGAACGACTGGGGTACTGCAGATTATGAAGATGTTATGGCCTGGGCCGACTACATGGAGAAAAACCCTTACATTGACAAAGAAAGAATGGGAGTCACTGGTGGAAGCTATGGTGGATTCATGACCAACTGGATCATTGGTCATACCAATCGATTTGCAGCTGCAGTGACCCAACGGAGTGTGAGCAACAACATCAGTATGTACGGCTCCAGTGATCTGAACTGGACTTTCGAGTACGAAGTGGGAGATAACCCTCCCTGGGAGAACTATGAGAACTGGTGGCGCCAGTCTCCTTTAAAGTACATTGGAAATGTGAAAACGCCCACGTTAATCATCCATTCAGAACAGGACATGCGCACAGACCTTGAGCAAGGCGAGCAAATCTTTGTAGCCCTGAAACGACTGGGAGTGGATACGAAATTGGTGTTATTTCCAGAAGAACCCCACGGGTTATCGAGAGGAGGGCGCACTGACCGGCGCATTGCGCGGCTGAACCACATGAAGCGTTGGTTTGACCTCTATTTGAAGTAAAAGGTGAATACTACGTGGTACAGTGTGGAAGATATTAGAAACTACAGGGGTTCATGACAAATCCAGTCTCAAAATGAAGTATCCTTTCACGCATTTTTGGCTGCTGATCAAATCTTATACTTCAAGTTACAGAATCAGTTCCTATTTGAACATTCCACTACGAGTCATACTGGTTGAAGACGGGATAACATAATCATGTAACCCCCAGAAAGATACCAGTGAGAAAGTGACTGAAAAGCAGAAGTATAGAAAGAGTGAGAGAGGTTCAACAGTGAAGGTTTTGAGGTTAGATGAATTCAGTAATAACTGAAGAATTGTATGAGAATTGAAAAGAAATTGAGGTTCAATTCTCTAAAGAGGCCTGGAGGGATATCCTCCAAGCCCAAAAACAATACAAAAAGGTTTGGGACTTAAGCTTTTCTAATTTCTAGCCAATGATCACGCCATTAACACGCGGAAGAATACTCGCTTTGCTGCTTTGGCTATTCTTGATGCGGATGCTTCCTGCAATAGGGTCCTCGTCCCCCAGTTTGAGTCCAGTTGTAAAGTTAATGATAGTCACCTGTTGTGCTGCTGTCTGAAATGTATAACGGACATCAAATGAATTTGCAGATTGCTGTTCGTGAATCTCGAGAAAGCTTTTTCCATTTCCCCAGTTCTCGATGTAGATATCGGTAATGATAACCTTCTTCCCTGGAGGCACTTTCATCTCGAAATATTGGCCAGGGGCGAGTAAGGTACTGGGCGGACGGGGTATGGAAAACATATTGTCGAAACTAGCGAAAACAGATGCAGCGCGCCTCCTTCTCTCATCAACAGCATGTATGGCTTCTTCTCTCTGAATGGTAGACATATTTCTTCCCTCCTTTTCTATTGCCATTCTCTTGGTTGTACAACTTTAATTTGTATAGAAATTACTCCTTTATAAATTTTTCGGTCCTTAGAACCGTGAAAAATTCCTCGAGCCCATTTGCAAGCTCTTTACAATGCTAGAACCTAAAATTCAGTGGAAATCTGGATACTCTGGTGCACACTTTACCTTTGGACTCTTTCAGACTTCAGGCAGTTAATCTTTGAAGGTTATATCTCTAGTAGGGTGGGAATCTGAATGAGATTGCCAAAATCATCCAAGCAATATGTGGATGCATGCCAGCGCTCCACAGTTTTTGGGATCGAAACCTTTATATTCTACATAATCTAACTTTCCAACTAGAAGATAACGGTTGTGGGAATATTGGCTTTAAAAAGGTTAAAGCTCAGTCATGAGTCTTCGGGCATTGAGGAGGGTATCTCCTCAAAAAGGAGGAAAGAATATGAAATTAAAAAAGATTGGAGCTGTGTTAGCTGGAGCCGCCCTGTTAGGTGCAACCCTGGCAGGTGCAGCCGCTCAAGACGTTCCACCAACTGAATTCTTTGTTGATCCAGAAACAGGTGAACCAAATCTGGTCATCGTTGTAGGCAGTGGCGCTGCTGCCATGGATGTGGTATCAGCCACCATGATTGCTGCCAAAGTTGGGACAATGACCTACACTGAGCAGCCTGGCGAAGTCACCTTTACCAAGGTTTACAAAGCTGTGCACGAGAACATCGATCCATTCCTCGTCAACTTCAACGTGGGCAACTTTCTGAACCAAGCGTGGCAGGCACAGGTGTGGGGTCTTGGATTCCCCACAGTAGATGTGCCTGATGCATCCCCGTATTTAGGTTGGGAATACAATGCTACTCCCATCAACTAGAATACAATGCTACTCCCATCAACTACACACTGGGTTCACTGTGGTACTTCGATGACTACTACAACGTCTACTGGGGTGATGGTGACGAGCACTTTGATCCCTGGGAGACTCACGAGGAAATCCAGATCCGCTTTGATGACTTCTACAACACCCAGGATGACATGTTCTTAATCTACTCTGACTGTATTGCCTGCTTGTACGGTGGTGACATCGACCTGGACAACATATGGGATGGAGTAAAGGGCAACTTGTGGGCCTGGTATACTATCCCTGGGTTAATCTACCGGGCTGACAACATCTTCGTTCCGCAAGTAATTGATGTGGAAATGAAGTACAACCACACGAGCGCAGGATGATCTTCACCATACCTGAACCCTGGATGGTGTACTGGGAGATGCTGCCCCAGTTCAAGCTGTTCCACAACATCTACACTGTAGTAGATGCTGGTCCCTGTCTGGATGTAAACTTCAGAACAGGTGAACTAGGACCACTGTTTAACACACCATACCTGGTGGTGGGTGACCCCTACTTTGAAGCACAGATCTATTTGTACAAGCACGAGCCCATGGACTTTGGTCCTTACACTGTGGAACTAATGGATGCAGATGTAGACCACAACAAGGCCTGGTTCGAAGTCTCACTAGAAGACGAAGTCATAGAGAGCTTCTGGATGGTCTTGGACCCATTACACGGATTCTCACCCAACATACAGCAGATGGGCTTCCCGTTCAATGCATACGACACCTGGAATGACTTAGACGGTGATGGGGAATTAGACACGGGTGAATTCACCAATATTATCAACTACGACTGGGACGGAGACACTATACCCGACTACTACAACAAGTGGATCGTCGGCAGAGCAGAAAAGGATGTCTGGGGCG
>SMTZ1_10006056_pt1 | contig 12181 bp, 12 predicted proteins | sample DeeMarSWOR136_30_FD_25667 | JGI IMG/M metagenome (IMG submission 25667) | reverse complement strand
GTCCAACAGAAACCAGGAATTATGACCTGATGCCCGAAGCGGTGGTGGACCAGGCCCTGAAAAACAATTGCCAGACCATCGCTTACACTTATTCTGAACCCATCACTTTTTTTGAATATACCTGTGATTCCGCCCGCCTCGCCCATGAACATGGGGTCAGGAATATACTTGTCTCGGCCGGCTATATTAACCCGGAACCCCAGCGGCATCTTATCAAACATATTGATGGTGCAAACATTGATCTCAAATCTTTCAGTGAGAGCATATACCTTAAGTTAAATGCCGGAAAACTCCAACCAGTGCTTGATTCTTTAAAATTGTTCAGGGAATCCGGGGTCTGGCTGGAGATCACCAACCTGGTGGTTCCTTCCTGGACCGACGATATCGAAATGATTGCCAGGATGTGTGACTGGCTGTATGATAACGGATTCGAGAATGTCCCGCTTCACTTCAGCCGTTTCCATCCGATGTACAAACTGACCCAGTTGCCACCCACACCGGTTTCCATCCTTGTAAAAGCCAGGGAAACAGCCATGAAGGCGGGACTGAAATTCGTTTACATAGGCAATGTACCCGGGAATGATGCATCCAATACCTATTGTCCCGGATGCAAAGAGCTCATCATCGAAAGACGTGGCTACCGGATCATGCAAAAAAACCTGTCAGCAGGTAAATGCGGAAATTGCGGTGAAGTGATCCCAGGGGTGTGGGACTAACCTACTCCAAGCATTTCATGAATCAGATGCCTGCCAGAAACAACGCTTCGGAGAAAAGATCAATGCTTCCGTTTGCAGTTCCTTCATGGCCTTATCCACCTCTTTTTTATCCAGTCCGGCGAGTTCGGCAATTTCTCCGCTTCTCAGTGGTCTGTCAGCATCCTTCATGACACTGAGGACAGTTTCTTTCTGATTCATCTAAATATGGCATTTGTAATAAATTATTTATCTCCCAATAATTCCCTGGAGATCTCCTCCCATTCTTCTTCGAGTTTTGTTTCAGGCATCCGTCGTCCCGCATTGCTGTACCAGTAGGCTGCATTCGGACGGTCCCCTTCCTTGCGATGAAGATACGCGTGGACCCATGATCCTTCCTTGGTAAATACATCCTGGGCAATCCGATGCGCGCTGTCCCAATCACCGACAGCATCCAGCAGCAGGGCCTGCAGGAGCACGGGGATATCATCGGGAATGGTTCCCTCATCCCTCAAAACAATGAATTCATCATACTTCATAACAAAGCTTTTATTCAAATTTACAAAGATTTGTCACGCAAGTAAAGGACAGATTCTTTTATCTTTATGCCCTTATGAAGGCAGCAGTGATTTACGCATATGGGGGACCGGAGGTATTCCGTTACGAAGAGATCCCCCGACCTGACATAAAAGACGATGAGGTATTGGTTGAGGTTCATGCAGCGAGTGTGAATCCGGTGGACTGGAAACAGCGTAAGGGAAACCATAAGTTTTTCCTCAAAGCCAGGTTCCCGATCATACCGGGTTATGACATTTCAGGCAGGATCATTAAATGCGGGGCGAACGTGAGGAAATTCAGCGAAGGGGACCAGGTATTTTGCAGACTGACAAAGCGTTTCGGAGGTGCTTTTGCAGAATATGCAGCAGCCAGGGAATCAACCCTTTCCCTGAAACCTGATAACATGGATCATATCCATGCGGCTGCCATCCCGATGGCAGGACAAACAGCACTGCAGGCCTTAAGGGATAAAGGCAGGATTAAACCTGGACAAAAAATACTGATCATAGGTGCTGCAGGTGGTGTAGGGCATTATGCACTGCAATTATCAAGGTTTTTCGGTGCCGAAACAACTGCTGTATGCAGCTCCAGGCATGAGAAGCTTCTGGCCCTGCTCAAACCGGACCATCACATTGATTACCATAAGAAGGATTACCTGAAAGGGGATATACGCTATGACATTATCCTGGATGCAGCCGGGGTTAAAACTTTTCTCAGCTGCAAACGTGCATTAAAACCGGGGGGCATCTACATCACGGTCCTTCCCCGTCCAAAGTTACTGGTTCATAAATTGATAGCCATACTCACCAAGGGCAAGAAAGTAAGGTCTTTGTTGCAAAAGTCCCGGGGTTCAGATCTGGAGATCTTAAGAAAAATGGCAGAAAAGGGAAATCTCATAAGTGTGATCGATTCAATCCATTCCCTTGACAAAATATCGGAGGCGCACAGGAGAGCAGAATTCCACAGTACTGAAGGGAAAATAATCATAAAGGTAAAATAGCCCGTCTAGTACCCCATCATTCTGCGGATCTTTAGCAATGTAATATGCTCATATTCCTTGTCAAGGTCCCTTTCCAGGTTCCCTTCATAGTTCTGCATCTGCTGCTGATCCAGTTGCCCCAGGGCCCTGGCCCGTTTCCAGTTCTCCAGGACAGTTATTTTCTCTTCACATTGTTGTATTTGCTGGTCAATGCTCATCTCTTTGGATTTTCCGGTTTTTTTCTTCGGTCTGATTTTCATGGTTCGTACATGTAAGACGACTCATTCCAAATTCAGTTACAATTAACGAAAGCAATTTTAATTGAGAATCTAATACAGGTTAATTAATCTTAAAATAAGTTAAAGAATGGCTCCGGTAAAAGAGAAGTTCGGCGAAAGCCGGTTATTATGCGGTAAAAGATCAATGCTATAGGGTGAAAGTGCACGATGAATGATTGACGGTTAAGTAGCGATCCTAAGATTTTCAGCATTCGGAATTTCAGTGGATGGAAGGGCATCATTGAGTTTCCCCCGGCGATATCCTTCAGGATCGATATGTATCTTTTTGTAACCAATGGAAGTCAGGTATTCCTCCACCGCCCTCCTGGTTTGGCTTTCCAGCAACTGCGGTATTTGTGCCGGATCAACTTCTATATTGACGGTTTCTCCCTGATGTCGGGCACGTATATTACGGAATCCCAGGTCAGCCAAAAAACTTTCCGCTTCGTCCACCATCCTGAGCTTCTCCCTGCTGATTGACTCTCCATATGGAAATCTTGAAGAAAGACAGGCCAGTGCATCTTTGTCCCACGTAGGCAGTCCAAATTCTTTGGACAGTTTACGGATCTCCTGTTTGGTCAGGCCGGCTTCCTGCAGGGGACTCCTCACATTACGCTCTTTCAGTGCTTTCATCCCCGGCCTGTGGTCACCCAGATCATCCTGGTTTGAACCATCAACGAAATTCCGGAATCGCTGATCTTCTGCCATTTTAGCAATGCAGTCAAACAACTCGCTCTTGCAGAAATAGCATCGGTTTACAGGATTCTTAATGAAATTATCATCTTCCAGCTCATTGGTGTCTATGATCCTTAATGAGGCTCCGAATGATTCTGCAACTTCAATGGCCCGGTCGTATTCCCGCGACGGAAAGGTGGGGGATACTGCCAGGACGCCCATGGCTTTATCCTTTAATACATCGGTAGCTACCTTTAGTAAAAATGTACTGTCAACGCCGCCAGAATAGGCAACTGTTACCTCTCCCATCTCTTTTAATAGGGCTTTTAAAAGTGTTAGCTTCTCCCCTGCTTTCATGGTTAGGAATGGTTACATTTATGTATTTAAAAATATAAAGATCTTAATTTCATTTAATAATGCAAAATAATATAGGATTTGCATGCGATTTATTCAACGAAGGTCAAGGTGCCGTGCCAGGGCAGATATAACAAACCAGAATGACAGGCCTGAAAGAATCCTGGTTGATAAATACATGATGACGGAAGAAGTTCCGTAGACATGAAAGCGTATTATGCTGCTGGAAAACAGGCCATCCTTGCTAACTTGCCTCCGCCCTTTTTTTCCTGATCTGTTCCTCGATGATGATTTTCATTTCTTCGAGTTCTGTCAGATCGAGATTGTTTTTCTCGGTAAAGAAAGATACAAAACGTTGTGGTGAATTACTGAAATAGTTCTTCACAAGGATTTTAAAGTGATTCTTGAAATACTTGTCCCGGCTCACCAATGGGTAATACTCATGGCTTTTGCCATGTGTCCGGTATGATATAAATCCCTTTTTCACAAGCACCCTGATAACTGTTGAAACAGTTGTATATGCGGGTTTGGGTTCAGGGAACTGCTCGATAATCTGCTTGAGAAAACCGGATTTGATCTTCCAAAGACACCTCATCACCTGCTCCTCAGCTCTGGTTAACTCTTTCACTGAAAACCCGAATTTGATTTTATATGGTCATGTAGTATACGGTAAAATTCCACATTCGTTAACCAAACATTAACTTTTTTTAACGATTTTTTTTTGTTACTACGAAGTATTTCGTATATATTTGCTACGAAACATTTCGTATTAAACTGAAATGCCAAACATCCCTTCAATGAAACCTACTGATTCTGAACTTGAAATACTTCAGGTAATCTGGTTTCATGGACCAGCATCTGTCCGTTTTGTCAATGATGAATTGAACCGGAACAAGCAGGTCGGATACACGACCACTCTTAAACTTATGCAGATCATGACAGAAAAAGGCTTGCTCAAGCGATCTGAAAAAGGCAGGAAACACATATACGATACAGTATTAAAGGAGAAAGAAGCAAAAACACTACTCCTCGATAAATTTGTGAAAACTGCTTTTGGTGGATCCGCCATGGACCTTGTCATGCAGGCACTGGGTAATCATCAGACAACCCCTGATGAACTGGAGGAGCTGAAGGCATTGATCAATAAAATTGAAAGAGATAATAAATGAAAATCCTGGCTATTTTCATTCCAGATGATATCGTATATGCATTGGGTTGGACAATCTTCCACTCACTGTGGCAGGGAATGATCATTGGATTGATATTGCTGCTTATTTTTAAATTTCGCCGGGATATTTCGTCACAGGTAAGATATCTGCTTGGTGTCTTTGCATTGGCCGCCATCTTTACTTCATCCCTTTTGACGTTTTTTATGGCATACCATCCTGTCTCATCCCCGGCTGAATTTGTGGCAAATTCATCGGTAAGCATTTCAAATCTGGCAGGCATTTCTGAAAGAGCGGACGGATTGTCCGCACTGAATCCTGTTTTATCGGGGTGGCAACAAAGTTTGGTCAGGACTTTTGATCTTGTGAGCATCACCTGGTTTATCGGGGTTTTCTTGCTTACGGTGAGGCTGGCAGGCGGAATGTTCATCATCAATGGCATGCGCCGAAAGCAGGTATCGCCCCTGCCGGCATTATGGGAACAAAGATTGCAACTGCTTGCTGCCAAGACCGGTATGAGACGCACCATAACCTTCCTGCAATCACAAAAGGTGAGGGTTCCTACGGTTATCGGTATCCTGAAACCAGTGGTTCTGGTTCCTGCCATGATCATCAGCGGTTTACCTGCTGATCAGCTCGAAATCATCATCCTCCATGAACTGGCCCATGTCAGGCGGTACGATTTTCTGATCAATATCCTGCAATCCATCATGGAAGCACTTTTCTTCTATCATCCTGTTGTCTGGATCATCTCTGAAAACATCCGTCAGGAACGGGAGAAATGCTGTGATGACTATACCGTGAAGGTTTGCGGACAGGTTTCACTGTATGCCCGGGCACTGACCTGCCTGAGCGAGTTGCAGATCACCACTGCGATCCCGTCTGTAGCCATCACCGGAAACAAAAAGAATATTGTACATAGAGTAGAACGATTAATAAACAGTAAAAAGATGAAGACCAACAGAAGTGAAAGACTCATTGCGGGACTGGTCCTGATGACCTCTGTCCTGATTATAACCCTGAGTACTGGTGCTACCTTCAAGCCAGCCGGCTTTGCACAAATGGAATCACAGATAGTGACGCCTCATATGGATAAAAAAGCGGTTGACACAGTGACTGATCCGGTGCCAGTCTCTGAACCTGCTGCAGTGAGCCCGGTAAGTCCCCCAGCTGCAGCTGCTGAACCTGCAGAGGTTTTGCTTCCTGCCTCGATATCCCTTCCAGCCCCGGCAAGTCCGCCTGCACCTGTGGCATTGCCAGATACTTCAGGTCAATGTGACCATGTTAGCATGGATGTTAAGGATAACTTGGTTACCAGGGAATTCCATAATAAGGATGGGGAAGACCATGAAATGAAATTTGTAATCCGCCAGGGGACAGTTGAGGAACTGTATGTGGATGGAAAAAAAATCCCTGAAAATGAATTTCCCAAATACCAGCATGAAATCGATGTAACCCTGGAAGATTTAAAGGATATGGAGAGGGATCTCAAGCATGCCAGGATAAATCTCGAGAATATTGATTTCGATAAGATAAAGGAAGATATCAGGATTGATCTGGAGCGTTTCAAGGAGGAGGACATGAAAAAACTTCATGAGGACATGAAAAAATTGCATGAAGAACAGTTAGCCATACAGCTTGATAAAGAGGCAATGCAGGAGCAGATCAAGCGTGCCATGCAGGATATGAAAATCGACCGGGAGAAGCTCCATGAAGATATGATGAGGGCCATGGAGGAATACCAGGAGGGTGCCTACAAACTGAACGATGAAGAATTCAGGAAGGCCATGGAGCAGATGGAACAGAACATGGCCGAAGCCAGTGAAAATATGGCCATGATAGATGAGGAACAGATTCAGAAAATGATGGATGAGGCAGTAAAATCGATCCAGGATATTGATCATGATAAGATCCAGAGAGAAATCCAGGAGGCCATGAAAAAGATGGAAGAAATAGATTTCTCCAAAATTGAATATGAGATGCAAGCGGCCATGCAAAACATGGAAAAAGAAAAAATCAACCTGGAGAAGGAGAAAAAGAATATGGACAAGATGATAGAAGAGCTGGAGAAACTGGAACTGGATAAAAAATAATCACCAGGACATCAATACCCGGTTCATGGTTCAAGCCAATGATGGATATCATCTCCAATCATTCCATGATAAACAATAACCCTATACCTCAGATGAAGCGGCTTGCCGGGCGGGATCATGACCGGGGACCGTCCGGGATACATGGCATTCTGCATGCTTCCTTCCTTACGGATGATCCAGGGTTGGGGATGACCGGGATTACCGGGATGGGATATCATAATCACACCTTCTTTTGAGACGGCTTTGTCCCAGTTGCCAATGATGTTCATCCATGATCCGGCATCCACGGCAGTCAGTTGCGGTTCCACCTTGCCGTAGGCATTTTCAAACGCAAGACCGACACCAGGATCCAGCCGGATGGAAAAACCTCCATAACCTTTCACATCTTCTGAGCCTCCTATCAGCAGGCTGTCTTCCAGGGCAGTGATGAGGATGGAAAAGTCCAGGACGCGGAAATTATCCAGAGCCGGGTGTACCTTAAAGGAGATGTCTTCCCGGGCAAATGCTTTCTTTTCCCCCCGGGTATCCAGCCAGCGGGGGGATTTCCAGTAAACGGTGGCAGCAATGACACAGGAATCCCTGAACTTGTGCACCCTGGTCTCCGTAACATCCCATTCAAAGTTTGCATTGATCCAGGCATCACCAATCCTTTTGGTCCCGATATAAATCTGATGCCAGGCCCAGTATACCCCTCTCTGATGAAGATGATCTGTATGGGTATCAAGAGGAAAATCCTGGGTCAGGATCTGTTCGTTTATTCCATACAGGGGATGAATGTAATTGCAGCGTTCAGATTTACCCTGCCAGGATTTCGGGGCTTTCTGATAATATAATACCTTCTTACCATCTTCGGCCAGGAGAATACCTTTCCCATCTTCAGTGACTTCCCATCTTTGTGTGCAGGACAGGATGGCAGTGCATAAGAATGGCAGAACGGTAAGCCGGATTATCCAGATCATATTCATCCTATTTATCATTTAGGTTGCTAACCATTTCCCTTGGCGCTGATCTGCCTGATTTATCCTTAGTATAAACGGATGCCACGGTAAAAATTCCCAAAATCAGCAGCAATGCAAGATCCATCCTTAGAATCCAAATGGTGGCGGGAATGAGTTCGAGCAGGGAACATAGAAAAACCACGATGGCCAGGGCGGTCAATACCACAATCCATTTGGAAGGCGGCCGTTCCCGGAGTATGGCCGCCAGGATCATGGGGGCGGCAAGGGCAGTGCCTGCAAAACTAACCCTGGCAAGCATTACAAGCCTGTCACTGGCAATGAGTGAAAAAACCAGGGCGGCCAGGGCAAAGAAGATAATGCCCACCCGTGTTTTGGTCAGTGTTTTATCCCTGACGGCAATCAGAGACCGTAACTCCGATCCCATTGCAAATATCTGTGAATCACTGGTGGACAAAGCTGCAGCAATAAGCCCTATAATGGCCGCTGCCGCAATGAACCCAGGCTGATCGAACAATAATACTCCCGCAAGGAAATCTGCCGTACTGGCTTCAGGATAGCGAACGGCACCATAAAAACCTATGAAAGCCGTAGGCAGGATGATCAGCATGGCAAAACAACCAACGGCAATGGCCAGCCGGTGAGTGGTCCTGAGGTCCTGCATGATGACAAGCCTGGTAGTAAGCTGGGGCTGGGTTACAGGGATAAGCACAATGACCAGCATGGATGCCAGCAGAAACTGAAAGCTGAACAATCCATTGGGTCCAGGCACAGATAACAATCTGGCATCGATTCTTTCCACCTCTGTGAACATTTCTTTCATACTCCCGAAGGACTCAATACAACTCCAGGCGATTACCCATACGATGATCAGCAATATGGTCCCCTGCAAAACATCGGCAAACATTATCGCCTTCAGTCCACCGGTCTCACTGTACAAAAGCATCAGCACTATCATGCCCAGGGCCCACACCCAGATGGGGAAAAATCCCGGGAAAGCAGCATGAAGGAAGATCGCTATTCCCCTGATCTGGATTGCTGTATAGGGAATGAGGAAGAGAAAAATGCAAATAAAATAGACATAGCCAGCCCACTTGTTCCGGTAGCTATCCTGCAGTACCTGGGAGATCCCGTGAAATCCCCTGGCAGCCACTTTTTTCCGCAGATGGTAACCGAAAAACAAAATGAAAAATACCATTACGCCATCAGAAAACGCGAGGAATATCCAGGCTCCAACGCCGTGTATCCTGAAAAAGTCGGGCAGGCCCATCAGTGTAAACGTACTGAAAAGGGTAGCTGCAAAGGACATAATACCGATCACCAGGCCAATGTTCGAGCCGGCAAATATAAAATCCTTCGTACCCCTGGTCCTTCTTTTTGTCCGGATAGCCAGGAAACCCAGTGCGGAGATATAAATGACTCCGAGAACTATTAACCACTTAATCATAGGTCTTTATTTTTGTGATTGCTGCCAGGATGGACCCTTGACCCGATGAAAGTCATTATGACAAGGCAAAGCGTAACCAGGATGCCTGACCAAAGTGAGTATGGCATTCCCATGAATCTGGGTTGGAAAACACCAGGTGGGATAATCACAGGGGACAAACCCAGTACCGCAAGCAGAAAAGCAGTTAATATGCAAATTCGCCAGTAGATGGTTTTACGTTGGGATTTTTTCATGGTAGCATTATAATCTGTGTAACTATTATAATCTGGGCAAGCTTAAACCGCCATCAACCATAATGACCTGTCCCGTTGAGTAAGGAAAATTACCCTCTGCCAGTGAGGCTACCACTTTACCGACATCATCCGGTTCGCCCCAGCGGGCCTGGACACAAAGATCATTCTCCAGCAGTTTATCATACTTTTCCTTTACCCCTGCAGTCATATCCGTCCTTATGATCCCCGGCCGGATCTCATACACTGGGATATCAAACTCACCCAGCCTTGCGGCAAACAGTGCTGTTACCATGGCTGTTCCAGCTTTGGAGATGCAGTATTCTCCCCTGTTCACAGAGACTATGGTGGCAGAGATGGATGAAACATTGATGATGCAAGTGAAAATTCCGGCATTTTCATTTTTTTGTCTGACCATCTGGTTGGCTACCAATTGGGTGAGGAAAAAAGTACCCCTCAGATTGACACCGATGACATGGTCGAAACTTTCCTCAGTGGTTTCCAGGATATCCTTTCTTTCTTTGGGTGCGATGCCGGCATTGTTCACCAGGATGTCAATCCTCCCCATCTCTTCCAGGACCCTGTCCACGATTTGCTGACGATCTTCAGCATGCCCGATATGGCCTGGGTAATAGTTCACTTCCGGGCCATGCCTTCCCAATTCAGCCAGTACCTCCTCAACCTGAGCGGGTTCACGGATACCGTTGATGGCCAGACAGAAACCCTTGAGGACCAGTTCCCTGGCGATGCCAAGGCCAATGCCCCTACTTCCACCGGTAATTAATGCTACTTTTTTCATGCTGGTTTCATTCAATATAATCAAGATCGGGAATGTCAATCCATCTTCTCTTCTCCCAGCTTTCCAATCCTTTTTCGGCAAGCTGTATACCCTTGGCCCCTTCCATCAGGTTCCAGGGAAAAGGATCATCCTGCATGACATGTTTCAGGAAAAGTTCCCATTGAATTTTAAAGGCATTATCATGTTCTTCACCGGCTGCAACCTCTGTCCAGTTATCGAGAAACCGGATAGGTTGTTCAACATCAGGATTCCAGACAGGCCTCGGGGTGTTATCATAAGACTGGACAAAGCACTTGCGTAAACCGGCTACGGCTGAACCTTCGGTGCCATCAACATGAAGGGTCAGCAGATCATCCCGGCGAACCCTTGTGGTCCAGGATGAATTGAATTGAACAATGATTCCGCCATCCAGCATGAAAGTGCTGTAAGCCGCATCCTCTGCTGTGCATTGATAGGTTTGTCCGTGCTCATCCACCCTTTCTTTGATATGGGTGGCTCCCAGGCAGGAGACTGATCTGACTTTTCCGAACAGATTATCCAGCAGGTATCTCCAGTGGCACAGCATGTCCACAATAATGCCACCATCATCCTCCTTCCTGTAGTTCCAGGAGGGTCTTTGGGAAGGTATACGGTGGCCCTCGAATACCCAATATCCGAATTCACCCCTTACAGATAAAATCCTGCCGAAAAAATGATCCTCAATCAGCCTTTTGAGCTTGATTATCCCGGGGAGCCAGAGTTTGTCCTGTACAACCCCGCTTTTAATATCATGCCGGAGGCACAGTTGATATAATTCCAGGGCCTGTCCCGAACTGATTGCGGCTGGTTTTTCACAATAGATATGCATGCCGGCGGTAATGGCTTTTTTAACCGCATCATACCTGCGGCCGGTAGTCTGAGCATCAAAGTATATTTTATTGTGCTTGTCTGAAAATGTGTCCTCCAGATTGGTGGTATAGCTGGATATCCCACTCATCTCAGCCAGCTTTTCAAGTTTGGCTTCATTCCTGCCCACCAGCACCGGATCAGGAATGATGGTTTCTTCCTCACTCAATTTTACACCTCCCTGCCTGATGATCTCAACAATTGACCTCATGAGATGCTGGTTGGTACCCATCCTGCCGGTAACACCGTTCATAATGATGCCTATCCGGTATTCCTTCATATCATCCTAAGATTTGTCAAAAGTTTCCTGATAGGCTGTGATAATGTTCCTGAGAAATGAATCCTGGTCCTGCTTCCAGTAACGATTTGAAAAAATCTCCACTTCCCGGAATCCGTCAAATCCTGCTTCATCCACCCACCTGCTGATCTCAGTAACCGGGATACAACCCAGGCCCATTATTTCCCTGTCCAGCAGAAGATCTTCCGTGGGTACTTTCCAGTCACATATATGAAAAGCAAGTATATTTTTGTTCTTCCCGCATCGCTGTATCTGGTCTTTCAGTTCCGGATCCCACCATACATGATAGACATCAATGGCCACGCCCACCCATTCAGAATCAAAATATTCTGCCATATCATTTGCGGCAGCAAGGGTATTTATCGCAGACCGTGTATCTGCGTACATCGGGTGCAGTGGTTCAATGGCCAGTTTTATACTATGATCAGCTGCAAAAGGCATAACGGTTTCAATGCCTGACCTGATCTGGTCCCTTGAATGCTCCAGAGACTGGCCCGGGTCTGCCCCGCAGACAAGCACAAGCACCGGAGCACCTAGGATTGAGGCTTCCTCAATCATCCGTTTATTACGATCGATGTTTTCCGCCCTTTTCGCAGCAACCCGGTCTGGGAAAAAACCAGCCCTGCAATAGGAAACAATTTCCAGTCCGCTTCTGGCTAATGTGTCCCTTGCCCTTTTGGCACCAAGTCCCTCAATGGCATCCTCCCAGATGGTCAGGGCCGGGACATTGTAACCGTTATATTTTTCTATCAGGGTATCGAGATTCCAGGG
>SMTZ1_10006055_pt1 | contig 12181 bp, 5 predicted proteins | sample DeeMarSWOR136_30_FD_25667 | JGI IMG/M metagenome (IMG submission 25667) | reverse complement strand
TGATGCGGAACCAGGTCCCCGTAAAATGCCATGGCCTGGCCGGACGCTCTTCAATGACAGAGCCCATCTATGGCGATGTGTTCGACCATCATTCCGTCGTTTACGAATTCGCCAATGGCGTCCCCATCTACGCTTTTTGTCGTACGACGAACGGATGCCACAACGATTCTTCCAGTGTTGTCCTGGGCAGCAAGGGTAAGGCCGACATTATGCGGTGTCGAATCTGGGGCGAGACAAACTGGCGCTGGCAGGGAAGATGCGACCCTTATCAGAGAGAGCACGACGTCCTCTTTGCAGCCATTCGCAAAGGCCCCCCCGTCAATAACGGCGACTATATGGCCCGAAGTACAATGATTACCGTTATGGGACAAATCTCCTGTTACACCGGCAAAGAGGTTACCGCCGAGCAGATAAACAAGTCCGACTTCTATTACCCCCCCAGGCCGGAGGATTGCCGCGACGATATGGAACCGCCGGCTAAAGCCGGGGCCAATGGAAGCTATCCTGTGCCAAAACCCGGTTTTACAAAGATGATATGAGCCGAAAGATACCTCTCCGTAATACCGTAAGGCATCCTGCGGAGGAGTCCATAGCTCTGCCACAGGCGATCCAATATTCCGCTCTTATTCACTTCATTTCTCATCTCGATACATTCTTCGGCTTATGGCTGGCTGCGCGGTTCTACACCAAGCAAGTGCCGCACGAAGAAATCCATACGCCGCCGGCTGGCGTAGGGCGTTTCACCCACACCGTGACCACGGCCCGGCACTACCAGCAGGTCAAAATCTTTATCGGCTTTGATGAGCGCATCGACGACCTGCATGGTTGAGGCAGGGTCCACGTTCTTATCGAGTTCCCCGACGGTCAGCAGCAGTTTACCCTGAAGTTTGTGAGCTTGCGTAACATTCGATTGTTCTTTGTAATGCGGCCCAATAGGCCAGCCCATCCAGGCTTCATTCCACCAAATCTTGTCCATTCGGTTATCGTGGCAGCCGCAGTCGGCAACTGCGACTTTATAGAAATCGCCATGAGCCAACAGTGCACGCAGTGCACTTTGTCCGCCTGCTGAACCGCCATAGATGCCGACTCGCGTAACATCCATGCAGGGATACCTCGCCGCCGCTGCTTTCATCCACAGAATACGGTCGGGAAAACCAGAGTCGCCAAGATTTTTCCAGCAAACGTTGTGAAATGCCTTAGAGCGGTGCGACGTGCCCATCCCATCAATCTGAACAACAATAAAGCCAAGTTCAGCGATAGCCTGCTGACGAGTTTGCAGTCCGAAGGATTTCGGCACAAAGGCACCTTGCGGACCGGCATAAATCTGCTCGATCACTGGGTATTTACAATTCGGGTCGAAATAGCTCGGATGGATGATGACCCCGTAGATATCTGTTTTACCATCTCGGCCCTTTGCAACGAATCGCTCCGGTGGACGCCAGCCGGTCTTCAGCAGTGCACTGGCGTCGGCTCGTTCCAATTCGCAAATAAGTTTACCATCGTTGGATTCGCGCAGCTCGGTAACGGGTGGCTGATCGACTCGGGACCAGCAGTCCAAGAAGAAGCGGCGGTCCGGCGAAAACTCGATTCTATGTGTGCCGTCCCCTTCGGTCAGAACCACAAGACCTGTGCCATCCAGATTCACGCGGCAGAAATGCACGTAATAAGGTTCCTGCCCCGCACGGATACCACCGGCCCGAAACCAGATTTGTCGCTCGGCCTCGTCCACCCGCTCGACACTGCGCACTACCCACTCGCCTTTAGTGATTTGGTTCTTTACCCGGCCAGTTTCAGAATCGTAAAGGTAAAGGTGGTTCCATCCGTCGCGTTCCGACATCCACGCGATTTCTTTAGTTGCGTCAAGGTAATAGCTGAATTGCTTGAATGCGTAATCGATGAACGTCTTACTCTGCTCGTCGATTATGGCACGCGTTTTGCCGGTGTTGGCGTCCACGCTTATGATGCGCAGTACTTGGTGACCGCGCTGATTATAGAGAAAAGTAAACCGGCTGGAGTCCGGCGCCCATCGAATCTTCGAAATACTCCAGGGGTTTGAGAAGAGCCGGTCCACAATCGGTATTTGACGCTCGAAGATGACGTTGAACAACTGGGGCTTAGCAACATCAATTCGGTCGCCGGGTTTGCGATAAGAGTGTGTGTGGAGTTTCGGCTGCAACTGGTCCTTAGGCGACGACTCGATGAGATAGATTTTTCTGTCGTCACCTTTCCGAGTACGCAACGCGACCAGCTTTTCGGAATCCGGCGACCAGTAAAACCGTTCCTCATATGCATCCTCTTCCGTGCCGTCACTGCTGAGCGCAATCTCCCTGCCGTTTTCAATGTTCCGCACATAGAGGTTGTGGTCTCTTACAAACGCAGACCATTTGCCATCAGGTGACTCAGCTCGCCGTTCCCTGTCTCTGCGTCTCGTTATCGATTTACCGATGTCTTCGCGAAGAGATTGTTCGTCTATGACAGCCTCTCCAGGTTCTTCGGTGGCCACAAAAACAGCGCCTCTCTTTCCGGCCTTATCTGTCACAAGCCAAACATGTCCGGCATAAGTATGCTGCCGATGCCGCTCACCGGTACCCACTGAGGTGTAATGACGTCGCTGCCTTTCAGAATCAATCCAGTATATCTCAACATCGCCCGTAGTGCGGTTAAGGAAGGTGATCGAAGTCTCCTCGCCGGTGCGAACACTTGGACGCACCCGAACACCTGGTTCAAGCGAACCGGTCATCTCTTCGTCTTTCGACACCTTTCGAACTTCATAGCTGTGCAAATCACATTTCCACCGTTTTCCGTCGCTGGTGAACTGAAGCACGGACCCGGACTCGGTGAACTTCAGTTTGTCGATTGGTAGTCGCCACGCCTTTACTTCTTTCCCTGTCGCTTGGGTAAGTGCCGCCGCAATACGCTCGTGCTCAAACGCCGGTTGGCGTATACCTGTTTCTGCATTCACAAGGATAAACTCGCGCGCCTCTTCAGCCAGGTCGTTGCGATACCAGAACTTAGTATTTCCCGCAAGCCAGTGGGCAGTAACGCGCTGCTTGAACACTTTATTGGCCGTAATTTTGCGAAGATTAAGTGCACGCTCATAGTCGCAACGCGTCCCCTGGGCGATGGCGCTCTGATCAGTAAAGAGCAACACCGCAAGCACGGTAGCTTGGATGACAGTCTTAAGTTGAAAGGAAGCTTTCATAGCTTGTATCCTCCTCTTACTGTTTGTAATCCTGGAAAGATATCGATTATTCAGCCAATTTCATTATAGCTGTACAGGTGAAGCCCGTGTTAAATCGAGCAGAGGAAGCTATACAAGTTTCTCTCCCGTGCTCATAACGTTCACCCTGCTGAGCTTGACACCTTTCAAGCTGGTCATTCTGCCGGCTACAGATTCGATTTCCTTTACTCTGCCTTTTAGTATTATTGCCTCAAAGCAGTTGTCCTCGTCAAGATGTATATGGATTGACGTAATGACCTGTAATAAGTGGCTGTGCTGAAGGTCAACCAATTTCTGGGATAGCTTCGTGGAATGATGGTCGTAAACCAGGAATATTCCTGCCACGGCTTTAGCTGTCGGCTCTGTCAGCTCCTTTTTAGATAAGCGGTCACGAATTAAATCTCGAATAGCCTCAGAGCGATTTGGATAGCCCTGTTCTGCAATCAGCTTATCAAAGAGGTCAAGCAATTTGCTCTCCAGTGATACTCCGATACGTTCAACTTTACTCATTTAGTCTCTCCTGCGTCCGATTTCCCGGAACGCTACAAATGTTTACAAGTCGAAGGTTCATTACAAATACTACTAACATTACAGGCAGGCCCCGCCGGATACACGATATCGAATTCCCTTGAAAGACAGCTACTCTTGGGCCAATTGAACATTCTATAAAAAAAAACAAATTTTCGCTATAAATTTCTTGACTCGGTAACACGCATTTAATGTTTTTATATGTTGCAGCAGGATTTTGGATTGTGTATGCGTAAATTTGATTAAGCTTTTGCATATTTTCTTGGAAGTTCGGCTTATGAAAGACTCGAATATGTCAACAGTGTTGTCTTGCTTGTTTGTATACTTGTTGACCTTGAGTTGTCCCTCAGAAAAACTCTATCTTGAGGCTATTTGAAACAAAAAAATGCTGATACTAAACATCAAAATGCCTATTTTGCACAGAGTGCCTCAATATTGCGATGAAATTATATTCCGACCGGCGTGTCTCGAACGCCTTTCAGGCATCGAATTTTAGCGTTTTCGTCAAAAAATAGCTTGCATATTGGCAGCGACCAGAGTATAATTTGAATGTAAGAGTTGTTTTTGGGGCGAAAAGAGGCAGTAAAATTATGAAATCCGGAACCCAAAGACGATGGTCGATGTCGGCATTTACTGTCCGTGGTGGGATGTGTCTATTTATTATAAGCGGTAAATTCGGCTCTTCGGAGGATGTCCAAGCAAAGCTGCAAACCGGCACCGACAGTGGTTTTTTAGGAATTCCTGTTCAGACCTAATTACTGGTAGGGGCAAAATGGCATCCCCGTGAAAAAGTAAAGATTTTTTAACGTTTTTTGGAAAGCTAAAAGGCGTAGGAAGCTAAGTTGTTAGCTTGTAGGAGATAAGTAATTATGGCTGGTATGTTCTATTCATTAAAGGAAGCCGCTGAGAAACTCAATAAAACAACGGATGAAATAAGAGAGATAGTCAAGAAGGGTAAATTACGCGAGTTTCGAGACGGCCCAAATTTGCTCTTTAAGGTCGATGAAGTCGAAGCATTGATGTCCGACACAAGCATTATGCCGGCCCAGGTACCGATTGTACCACCGGAACCGGCTGTCCCCGTAGAACCGGAGCTCGTTGTCCCATCGGAACCGGAGCCGGTTGTCCCGTTAGAACCGGAGCCCGTTGCCCCATCGGAACCGGAGCCGGTTGTCCCCCTGGAACAGGAGCCGGCCGGCCCATTGGAACCCGAGCCGGTTGCCCCGTTAGAACCGGAGCTGGTTGCCCCATCGGAACCGGAGATGGCCGTCCCCGTAGAACCGGAACCGGTTATACCCGTGGAACAGAAACCGCCTGTCCCAACGCAGCCGCAAGAGGAAGAAATTTCATTGGCGCCGGAGGCGGCTGAGACACCTGCACCGGCAAGCGAGTTGACAAGTGCCGATACTGCTTTAGCCGGGGAAGGAATCAGCGTCCTCGGCGAAACCGACCGAGATTACGAGGTGACCGATGACACGATGGCTGAAACGCAGGCCGTACCGGCTGAAGAGTCGCTGGAAAAGATTGAAGAAGATGTAAGTCTCGATAGCTTCGGAAGCGGCTCAGGCCTCTTGGACCTTTCGCTCCAGGCCGACGACACCTCTTTAGGCGGCATTCTTGATGAAATTTACACCCCGGAGACCGGCGAAGAACAGGAAGCTGCCGAACCCGGCTCAGCAATCGAAATGGCTGCCGAGGCAGAACAGATGCTCACGGAAGATGAGTTTGCCGCCCCACAAGTCGCGCCGGAGGTATCCGCAATGGCCAGAGCATATATCGAGCCTGAGCCGGATACGCAGAGTAACACCCTCGGTATGCTGTTGTTTTTGCCCTTATTGGTCCTTGTTTATACGGCCATTGTCGCCGTCGCTGGCTTCAACAATATAATGCCGGCAATTCTGCAAAAAATACAGAGCTACATCTGGTACATTATGGGTGCCGCCGGCATCGTAGCGATTGTGATAATCGCTATGGCTTTTATGCTCGGAAGCAAAGGACCTAAAGCGGCTAAAAGGCCAAAAGCAAAAAAAGCCAAGAAAAACCGAAAGCAGGCGAAAAAGGCGACCGTTTGACAATCGGTAGGGTAATTTCCATCGCAGTTCTCTTGGGTCGGTTAAAGGGATAATATCGCCACGAAAACTGCGAAAGGCGGGAGAAACTTAGGAAAAAATATCCGCGAGAAACTGATTTGAGCTTTACCCCCTTAGAAATCTTCCCCTTTTGTAAGGTATTATCGCTGTGTTATAGAATTTCCAACGGACTTTAGGTTATCGTTTTGCGCTTTTCGCTCCCTCCTATCCACAATTCAACGGGCCGCCATTCACAAAATAACTGCGCCGCAAGGCGTCCTTCTTAAATAGTCCCCAAGGACCCAAGCGGGCTACTGAAGATTCTCACGTATCTTCTGATAAATAAGTCTCGATTTCGTTTCGTTCCCGAACATTCCTACCCGAATGGACAGCTTCGTGCTACCCTCTACGGCTGCACTGAGCTTTATCGTAACCTTTTTATCCTGCGCATCACGTGCAACAATCACCGCTGACATCTTGTCTTTCGTTTTTTTGCTTACCTTCAGCTCAAGCTCTTTTATCGCCTTTTCTGTCGCTTTCAAAACGGCATCAATATTGCTCGGCTCCATTGCCTCCAGGTCGCCCCTGAAGTACGCCACTGTTCCTGCCCCGGCACCCAACCCGGCACCCACCCAGGCAGCCGCACATCCTTGAGCCAATACTCCCATACCGGCAAGTGCGAGTATTAAAAACACTTGTTCCTTTCGCATTCTAACGCTCCTTTCTGCGGTAAAATTTCGTTCCTTAATATATTACTAAAGTACGACCAGAGTGAGTGTTTGTCAATCCAGCTTTGAAACATCTTCAAATTACTTTTCTCTTCTGCCGGATAGCATGGTGGGCTGAAACCGACTAATCCCATCTGCTAATAAGGCGTGGTTAATTTAGCTATGAATAGCAACAATCCGGCGTAAAGTACAGGTATCTCGTTGACGGCGGCTTTTAACTAATCTTACGAACTTTCAATCCTATACATTACTAAAAAACTGCCTGACTCAGCCCTGTCTTTGGCTTTTTACAAGGATTTTACAACATTTTTTGAACAATTTTAGAAAAACTCTGTAACTTTTCGGACTACTTTGCGTCTATTAAGATAGAAACAAGAAGTGTGAATATATATGCGCTTACTACTGTTCCGTTATAAGTCGAATAATAACAAATGGTTACGAAATCTGAGCCCTTCGCTTTGCGACAGTTTTTTCGTAAGTACACCTGTATTGAGGAACTTTCTCGAAAAGCACGCGGTTGTGCCAAAAAAGTTTTGACTTTAGTAACGATAAGTAATAGAATCAGTTATTCCAAGGTTTATGTCTACGCAAGATTATCGCCCACGCCAAGCCCGTGTCTGCGAAAACGGGCAGCGTGGGCAGGGAGCAAAAACTATTAACCCCATTTTTCGGAGGACGGCAAAATGAATAATTTCAGCAAAACTTTCGGCCTGTCGGAGAGTCTCTATCTACCCGCAGCAAAGAACGCTCATTACCTTACTGGCAAAAAAAGCGGTAAATTAACAATACCTTTACTTCTATTGCTTGCTATCTGCCTTTGTCACCTCCCGGCTCAAGCAAAGTATGGCGGCGGCAGCGGGACGGCCGAGGACCCATATCTTATTTATGATGCAAACCAGATGAACAACATCGGCGATAATCCAGGCGACTGGGGAAAGCACTTCAAGTTGATGGCCGATATTGACCTGGGCGCCTTTACAGGGACTGCTTTCAATATCATTGCCAACTTCAAAGGTGTTTTTGACGGCAACGGCTTCACCATTTCGAACTTTACATACGCTTCTACCTCTGAAGGAAACATAGCACTTTTCGCTTTCGTCTCAACTGGAAATGCAGAAATCAAAAATTTGGGATTGATTGCTCCTATCGTTGATGCGGGCTCAAGAGACTATGCTGGTTCACTCGTTAGCCAGCTAAGTGCCGGAACCATCACAAACTGTTACGTTCTGGGCGGCAGTGTCTCAGGAGCTTCTTCCGTTGGAGGCCTCGTCGGAGATAATGATGGAACCATCAGAAATTCCTATGCCATCACCGACGTTTCAGGAACCCTCTATGTCGGCGGACTCGTCGGAAGTAATGGTGGCACTATCTCAAACTGCTATGTCGAGGCCGGCAGCGCTTCTGGAGGTAATGTTGTCGGCGGACTCGTGGGTGTAAATGATGGATGGTTCAGGGATGGAACAATCAACAACTGCTATTCCACCGGCACCGCTTCAGGAGGGCAATATGTCGGCGGACTGCTCGGATATAACTCGCAGGGTGTCGTTCGCAATTCCTTCTGGGATATTGAAGCCAGCGGCTTGGCCACAAGTGCCGGAGGAACCGGCAAAACAACCGCGGAAATGAAAACCGTTAGCACATTCAGTGCCTGGGCCTGTGAGAATGTTTGGACGATTGATGAAGGCGTCGATTATCCCAGACTCTACTGGCAGAACGCACCCGGCGAAACCATAATCGGTGCATTGTTGGGTGGCGGCACCGGAACCCTAAACGACCCCTACTTGATTTACACCGCCGAGCACCTCAACACAGTTGGTTTACTTTCATGCGAGTGGGGCAAACACTTCAAGTTGATGGCCGACATCGACCTGAGCGGCTACACGGGAAACACTTTCAATATCCTTGGGACAGAGCCCGGTAATCCATTTACCGGCGTATTCGACGGCAACGGCCACACGATTTCAAACTTCAGCTACACTTCTACCGAGGGTGACAACATAGGGCTTTTCGGCTATGTCGATGGCTCTGGGGCGCACATTAAAGAGTTGGGATTGATTGCTCCCGAAGTGGATGGCGGAACAGGCGATAACATCGGCTCGCTCGTCGGCTATATGAGAGACGGAATCATTACAAACTGCTACGCTGAGGACGGAAGCGTCTCGGGACACTATGGCGGCGACGTGCATTATACCTTCGTTCCAACTACAGCCAACCTCCGTGATATCAGTACCACCGGAACGAGAGTGATACTTGGATACAACGAGATGTCATATGGAATCCCGATGCCGTTTAGCTTTAATTTTTACGGCACCTCCTATTACCAGGTGTTTATCTCTTCGAGCGGTTTTATCACTTTTGAAGCCGGTCAGGACCCAGGTTGGGGCAGCCAGCAGCCGCTCCCGGACCCATACACTCCAAATGGACTCATCGCCGGATTCTGGACTTACCTCTACCCCCCAGAAGGTGGCCAAATCCGCTATAGAACACTCGGCTCCCCAGGCAGTCGCCAGTTCGTCATCGGATTTTATGACATGCCACACTGCTGCGAAGCTGGTTACTTCCCGGTTACGTTCGAGATAATTCTCCATGAGGGGACAAACAACATTGAGCTGCAATACGGCACGGCAATTTCCCCCGGTTATTATACAACTGTCGGCGTCGAAAACTTTAACGGTACCGAAGGTCTGCAGCTGGCCTACACGTATGATGTGGCTTACGAAAACGAAGGTTTCCTCATCACCGCAATTGCCGGAAGTAGAAACGTCGGCGGCCTCGTCGGACGAAATGAAGCTACTATCACCGACTCCTATGCCAGAACCAACGTTTCCGGGGTCGACACTGCCGGCGGAATCGTGGGATTTAACTCGCAGAGAATAATCAACAACTGCTATTCGACCGGCAGCGTTTCCGGCGATTACCGACTCGGCGGACTCGTCGGACAGAATGACCAAGGAGCAATTACGAATTCTTTCTGGGATATTGATACCAGCGGCCAGACTACAAGTGCCGGTGGAACCGGCAAAACAACCGCAGAAATGTATAACACAAATACATATATGGATGCGGGGTGGGATTTTGTCGATAAGCCGGACGGACCCAGTGACATCTGGGCCGAACCTCCCGGCGCACCTGCGCCGCCTCCGCCTGTCGGCCCAGGGTATCCAATCCTCTGGTGGCAGCTTTCACCTGTCCCTGAACTGCCAACATTTTCGGGCGGGACCGGAGAACCAAACGACCCTTACCTCATCTCTACGGCTGACCAGCTAAGTAGTATCGGACATAACCCAAGATTGATGGGAGCACATTTCAAGTTAATAAATGATATCGATTTGACAGGCGTCAATTTTTACATCATAGGTAGCCAGTTCTACCCCTACACTGGTGTTTTTGACGGCAACGGCTATGTAATCTCCAACCTTACATACACTTCCTGGAGTGAAAACACCGTCGGGCTGTTCGCATACGTTAAGGGAGTAATCAAAAACCTCGGTTTGGTCAACCCTGATATTGGTGCTTGGGCAGGAGATTACGCTGGTTCGCTCGTTGGGTGGCTAAGTAGCGGAACAATCACAAACTGCTATGTTGACAGCGGCATCGTCGAGGGAAATTATAGTGTCGGCGGACTCGTCGGATATAATGATACCGGCTCAATCTCCGACTGCTACTCGACTGCCGCCGTTTCCGGGACTTTTGCTGGAGGCATCGCGGGGTGGAATTATGGCACACTCACCGACTCCTTTGCTGAAGGCGACATTGATGGATATTATTATGTCGGCGGACTGACTGGATTCAATTATGGAACAGTCACCGACTGCTATGCCGCAGGGGACGTCTCGGGATATTATTATCTCGGCGGACTCGTGGGTTTGAATTATGGCACAGTCTCATACTCCTATGCTGAAGGAGACGTTGGAGTCGTTCGGGGATATAGTTATGTCGGCGGACTCGTCGGATGGAACGAACTTGGTACAATCACATACTCCTATGCGACCGGCAACGTCTCCGGAGAAGAAGCCGTCGGCGGACTCGTGGGAAATAATGGGTATTACTACTACTATGAACCTGATATGGGTATGGTATCCAACTGCTATTCGACCGGAAGCGTTGAGGGATTTTACGATGTCGGCGGACTCGTCGGAAACAATCAAAGTGTTGCTTCAGTTTTCTTAAACCATACCGTTACTCCCATTCAAAACAGACTCCGTAATATCCGTCTAACTGGGACACCGGTAACACTTGGGGACGACCAGGTCTCAGGTGCAATCCCGATTGGGTTTAACTTTAACTTTTACGCCACCGACTTTTCGCAGGTGTATGTCTCTTCTAACGGTTTTATCACATTTTTGCCGAATCAGTATAGTGGTTGTTGTTCAGGGCAGCAGTTGCCGGATTCATATAATCCGAATGGAGTCATCGCCGGATTCTGGACAGACCTCTATCCACCCGGAGCAGGAGGTGCAGTCCGCTACCAAACTCTCGGCTCAGAAGGCAGCCGCCAGTTCGTCATCGGTTTTTACCAGGTGTCACACTGCTGCGGTGATAATTACTACCCGGTAACTTTCGAGATTATTCTCCACGAGGGCACAAACAACATTGAGCTGCAATACGGCTCGACGGCTACCACCGATTGGCACATTAACACTGCGGGCATCGAAAACTTTACCGGTACTGATGCCCTCCTCGTGGCCTACGGAAATGTTTCGCTCAGTTACGACGCTTATCTAATCACCATCGACGGAGAGCCGGAGATTGTCGGCGGCGTTACAAACTCATATTCCACCGGAAGCGTTGTAGGATTTCAAAACGTCGGTGGCCTGGCAGGGGAAAATGAAGGGACGGTTTATGCTTCATTCTGGGATATTGAAACCAGCGGACAACCAGGCAGCAACGGCGGAACCGGCTTACCAACAGCACAGATGCAGATGGCCGCTACATTCACTGATGCCGAATGGGACTTCACAACACCTGTCTGGGCTATTGAAGAAGGCGTCGATTATCCACACCTCTGGTGGGAGCTGGCCCCTCTCCTGCACGAAGAACCCGATATAACCTTGTGGACCAGCAACACTATTTCCTGGGACCCGCTAACCGGTGCCAGCGAGTATTACGCCGAGTGTGCCGCCGATGCCAACTTTACGACTATCGTCTATAACACCGGCTGGATTACCGAAACAAGCTGCATGTTTGCCGGCCTCGAGAGCGGCAAACGATACTGGTACTGCGTAAAGGCCAGAAACTCAGCCGCCGTCGAGAGCGGCTGGTCAAACGTAGAAACGTCCCAGCAATTCACGCTTGACGATGCCGTAGAGATGCTCCTTGATGAACGAAGTCTCAAGAACAGGAATATGAAAAACGCACTGCTGAACAAGATAAATGCAGTGTTTCATATGCTCGACGAGGGCCTTTACGCCGACGCCCTCGATAAACTCCAAAATGACATCCTGGCAAAGACGAATGGCTGTGCCCTCATAGGTGGACCGGACAGAAACGACTGGATTAAAACCTGTGAGGCACAAGCCCTCATCTATCCCCTTGTAATGGAGACTATCGAGTACGTCAGAGGCCTTATGGAGCAATCGCTGAACTCGGACTCGCCGGAGCCCGAATGGCTTAGGACGTCAACCGGCAGTACCGGT
>SMTZ1_10021768_pt1 | contig 12182 bp, 9 predicted proteins | sample DeeMarSWOR136_30_FD_25667 | JGI IMG/M metagenome (IMG submission 25667) | reverse complement strand
TACAGTTGCCATGGTAATGTGGTTGAAATGGAGAAAGTTATACAAGTGGAACCTCTCAGTATGGGTTGGTGCTTGGACTGCCACCGAAATCCAAATAAATATTTACGACCTATTGAAGAAGTAACGAACATGGCGTGGATTCCCCCCGAGAACTATTTAGAATCAGTAAAAATATATATTGAAGATAGAAATATAGCACCGCCAGTAGATTGCTCAGGATGCCATCGATGAGAAAAAATAAATCGAATTTAAAAGTTAAAACGTATTGGAGTAGTCTTGATCAGCTAGCTAATATGCCTGAATTTAGAGAATTTCTTCACAAAGAATTTCCTGAAGGTGCTTCTGAGATCAAAGATAATATGACACGGCGAAAATTTTTAACGCTAATGGGTGCTTCCATGGCTCTTGCGGGACTTACCTCATGCAGAAGACCCGTAGAAAAAATAGTACCCTATGTAACGGCACCAGAGCAAATAATCCCTGGCATTCCTCAATATTATGCAACAACGATGCCTTTAGGTACCGACGCTTATGGTTTGGTTGTTGAAAGTCACGAAGGTCGCCCCACCAAAATTGAAGGAAACATAAAGCATTCTTCAACGCTTGGTTCCTCAAATCCTTATATTCTGGCAGCTATTTTAGGTTTATATGATCCAGACCGATCACAAGTTGTAGTGCATAATGCTTCTGAAAAAGACTGGATCGACTTTGTTTCATATTGGCAGAGCATTTATTCCAATCATGTGCAGAGCAAAGGAGAAGGGCTGGCTATATTAAACGAATCTTTTTCTTCCCCAACACTGGCACGATTAAAAGATACATTTGTAAAGAAATTTCCAAAAGCAAAGTGGTATACCTATGAACCAATAAGTGAGAAGAATATCCTCGAGGGTATGAGAATAGTCAGCGGAAATACAGGGCTACCCATTTATCATTATGAGCGTGCGAATATTATTTTATCTTTAGACGCTGATTTTCTGGCGACTGAAAGTAACAATATCGCTCACTCTGCCGGGTTCACAAAAGGTCGCCATTTAGACTCGGAAAATGATTCTATGAACAGATTATACATGGTAGAATCTAATTATAGTGTTACCGGGGGAATGGCTGACCACCGCGTGCGAATACCCAGCTCTCATATATCAGCATTTACCATTGCCTTAGTTAAAGAACTTCAAAGACAAGGATTGAACATACCCGGAGTAAAAGATCTTTCTTTTTCCTCAGCAGTTGATTTTGATACAACTTATTTACGCATGTTAGCTACTGATTTACTGAAAAATAAAGGTAAGAGTCTGATTGTTGCAGGCCGTAGCCAACCTGTCATCGTTCATGCCCTTGTTTATGTAATAAATTATTCCTTACAGAATTTAGGGAACACCTTAACATATCGTGCTCCAAAAGATGAGGACTTCGAAAGTATTGATGATATGGTTATGCTTGTAAATGATATAAACTCTGGTTATGTAAATACATTGGTAATTCTGGGTGGGAATCCGGTTTATAATACTCCGGCTGATCTTGACTTTAATGATGTGGTTCAAAAAGTTGAAAATTCAATTCATCTAAGTTTATATTATGATGAAACTTCAAAATCTGTTCTATGGCATTTACCCATGACCCATTTCTTGGAGACCTGGGGTGATGCCAGGGCAAGAGATGGGACTGCAAGTGTAATCCAGCCTTTAATTGCTCCATTATTTGATGGTCATAGTCCTGTTGAACTTTTAAATCTACTTATCGATGGAGTTGAAAGCGGGGGATATGAAACGGTTCGTGAGACATGGAGAAAATTACTGGGTGAATCAAATTTTGAGAAACTTTGGCGTAAAGTACTCCATGATGGTCTCTTAAGTGATAGCAAACTACCTATAATCCAGAATAGGATTGATATATCATCATTAATGTCTTATCTAAATAATAATCCAATTAATATTGAACAACTTTCCATGGACAACTTGGAAATAGTTTATCGTGTATCACCCAGTATATATGATGGACGATTTGCCAACAACGGTTGGTTACAAGAATTACCTGATGCCGTTACAAAGCTGGCCTGGGATAATGCAGCCATTATGAGTCCAAAAACAGCTGCAGTGCTTAATGTAAAAAATGAAGATTTGGTCGTGCTGCAATTAAAGGGGAATGAATTACCTCTGCCCGTATGGATTTTACCAGGACAAGCAGATTTTTCCATCGCTGTTACACTAGGTTATGGTCGCTCTGCGGCAGGTAGAATCGGAACTGGAGTTGGATTTAACGTATATCGCCTTATGTCATCATCTTCCCCTTATATTGATAATGGAGTTACAGTTAGGAAAACAATTGAAACCTATCCATTAGCTAATGTCCAAGATCATCAGAGTATGATGGGACGTCCAATTATCCGTGAAGCTGAGTTAGATCTGTATCGTGAAAAGCCCAAATTTGCTAAGGAAATGGTAGAATATCCACCGTTGATTTCCTTATGGGATGAGCATAGTTACCAAGAAGGATATCAATGGGGCATGGTTATTGATTTAAATGCCTGTACTGGTTGCAATACGTGTGTTATGGCATGTCAGAGTGAAAACAATATTCCCATTGTGGGAAAAGAACAGGTATGTAAAGGTCGAGAAATGCATTGGATTCGCCTAGACAGATATTTTTCAGATGATATTCATGATCCGGAAATGATTTATCAGCCAATGGCCTGTCACCACTGTGAAAATGCACCTTGTGAGCAAGTATGTCCTGTGGCGGCTACTGTACATGATTCAGAAGGTCTTAATGTTATGACCTATAATCGTTGTATCGGAACGCGTTACTGCTCAAATAATTGTCCATATAAAGTGAGACGCTTTAATTTCTTCAACTATACCAAAGATTTACCAGAGATCGTTCAAATGGCACAAAATCCTGACGTTACAGTGCGATCACGCGGGGTAATGGAAAAATGTACTTATTGTGTTCAGCGGGTCAGTGAAGCTAAAATAAAAGCAAAAAAAGACGACAGGACAATAAATGATGGCGATGTGGTTACAGCCTGTCAACAGGCATGTCCAAACAACGCTATTGTTTTTGGAAACATTAATGATCCTAAAAGCCAGGTTGCACGGATGAAAGCGGACAATCGTAATTATGAGCTGTTCGCTGAGCTGAATATCCAGCCCAGGACATCATATCTGGCTAAAATTCGTAATCCAAATTCAGAATTAAAAAGAGATAAGTAAATTTTAATCAAAAAGATGGATTAGTGTGAGCACTGCAACAAAATCATTAGAAATTGAAGAAGCGCCTCTTATTACTGGCGATCAGACTTTTGCTAAAATCACAGAAAAAATCAGCAGTATTACTGAAGCTAAAACACCAAAGATATGGTACGTAGCGATAACCATTTCAAGTTCTCTGCTTCTGCTGATGATCGTAATGATTGCCTATTTAATATGGGAAGGAATCGGTATCTGGGGGGTTAATATTCCAGTTGGATGGGGTTGGGCTATTGTTAACTTTGTCTTTTGGGTTGGTATTGGTCATGCGGGTACTTTAATATCAGCTATTCTTTTTATCTTCCGCCAGAAATGGCGTACCTCAATTAACCGCTTTGCAGAAGCAATGACTCTATTTGCTGTTATCTGTGCTTTGATATTTCCGGGAATTCATATCGGTCGTATTTGGGTTGCCTATTGGATGTTCCCTCTACCAAATCAGATGCTTATATGGCCGAATTTCAGAAGTCCTCTCTTGTGGGACGTCTTTGCAGTGGGAACTTACTTCACAGTCTCGCTATTATTTTGGTATACAGGGCTTATTCCTGATTTGGCTACTTTACGCGATCGTGCTAAAACGAGAGCACGTAAGATAATATTTGGTATATTTTCTATAGGCTGGCGCGGGGGAAATCGTCAATGGCAACATTACGAAATGGCTTATTTACTGCTAGCTGGATTATCTACGCCTCTTGTACTATCAGTACATAGTGTTGTAAGCACTGACTTCGCAACAAGTGTTATTCCGGGCTGGCATACAACCATATTCCCACCCTATTTTGTGGCTGGTGCGATTTTTTCGGGATTTGCCATGGTGTCCACGCTAGCCATTATAACAAGAAAAGTATTTGGATTAGAAGATTTTATCACTATAAATCATTTAGAAAAAATGAATAAAATCATGCTGGTCACAGGAATGATGGTAGGATATGCCTATGGTTGTGAATTTTTTATTGCCTGGTATGGCGGAAACGTCTATGAGCGTTTCGCTTTTATTAACCGTGCTTTTGGTCCCTATGCCTGGGCATACTGGACTATGATCACCTGTAATGTTCTGGTACCACAGATATTCTGGTCAAAGAAGCTGCGTACAAGTATTCCTGTAATGTTCATAGCAGCGATATTTATCAATATTGGGATGTGGTTCGAGAGATTTGTAATTGTTGTCACTTCCCTTCATCGAGACTATCTCCCTTCGAGTTGGGATTATTATTCCCCGACAATTTTTGATATTGGAATTTTTGTAGGTTCTTTCGGATTGTTCTTCACACTTTTCTTTTTATTTCTACGTTTCATTCCAATGATTGCCATCTCTGAAGTAAAAGGGATATTGCCACAAGCTGATCCACATCGCAATAATAATAAGCCAGACATGAAAAAGAGTGGGGTATAAATGAAGAAAAGGGAAAGATCCTCACAGGTAATACTGGCGGAATTTGATGATCCATCACAACTATTACAAGCCGCAAAAAAAATAAAAGAGGCTGGATATAAAAAATTTGATTGTCATTCCCCCTTTCCCATTCATGGTATGGATTATGCCATGGGCCTCAAAAGATCGCCATTGGGATATATTGTATTTATCGTTGCCCTGTTTGCTTTTTCAGGTGGTGTGTTACTCGAATGGTGGACCAGCACGGTTGATTATCCTTTAGTGATATCAGGAAAACCATTCTTCAGCTACCAGGCATATGGCCCGGTAGCTTTCGCCATTATGGTATTATTCTCTGCATTTGTTGCCTTGCTAGCAATGCTTGCGATAAATAAGTTGCCCAGGTACTTTCATCCTTTGTTTTCATCACGCAGGTTTGAGAAGGCTAGTGATAACGGATTTTTTATCTCAATAGATGACAGCGATGCAAAGTTTGATATTATATCTACAAAAGATTTTTTGGCGCAAATCGGAGGTAAAAATTTGGAGGTTTTAACACTAGCATGATCAGGATATTTAAGTACCTGCTAATAATTGTTTCAGCATTACTAGTTAGCTCATGTTATAGGGGTAAACCCTCTGAGAAACCTCCCGTCCACCTGAATCCGAATATGGATTCGCAAGCAAAATATGAGGCACAGGGAAAAAGTAAATTTTTTAAAGATAAATCTACCATGCGAATGCCTATTCCAGGCACAGTAGCTCGAGGAGAGCTGCGTGAAGATGAAGTGTACTATACCGGAAAAACCAAAGAGGGTGAACTTATCCAGTGGGTGCCTATTAATATTACAATGCAAATTTTAGAAAGGGGAAGAAAGAGATATAATATATATTGTTCACCCTGTCATGATCAAACGGGTGCCGGACAGGGTATCGTGGTAAAGAAAGGATTTCTACCACCTCCATCTCTGCATATAGATAGGTTACGTGAGGCTCCCGATGGTCACATTTATGATGTAATTTCCAATGGTATTCGAAATATGCCGGTTTATAAGCATCAGATTCCAGTCGATGATCGCTGGAACATTGTAGCATATGTCAGAGCACTTCAAAGAAGTCAAAATACGATGACTGAAGATTTCCCGGCGGAATTGTTAGATGAGATTAAATAGCGAATTACAATTATATGGATAATTCTCAAAATTTTAATATTAAAGCAAAATTTTTTATTAAAACAAGTCTGTTTTTAGGTGTAACAGGTCTATTATTATCTGTATTTGGATATTTGGTAAATGATAAACATTTTTTCCATTCGTACCTTGTAGCTTATGTCTTTTGGACTTCAATAATGCTTGGTGCATTATTTTTCACGATGTTAAATCATATCGCTGGTGCAACATGGAATATTGTATTTCGAAGGATATTAGAAAGTCTAATGGGCACAGTACCTTTAATGGCTATACTTTTTATACCTGTTATTTTTGGATTGCATGATCTTTATCACTGGAGTCATGAAGAGGTTATTACTAGTGATATCCTGCCCCTTTTTTATTATAAGAGCGATTTTGTATTTCGGAATCTGGTTTGTATTATTCAAGATTCTCCAAAAAATATCCCTTGCTCAGGACGTGGAATTTCAACCGGTCCAATTAAAAAAGATGCGCACGGTGAGTGCCCCGGGTATTGTCCTGTTTGCTATTACAATTACTTTTGCAGCGTTTGACTGGTTAATGTCTTTGGATGCCCACTGGTATTCAACTATATTTGGTGTTTATATTTTTGCGGGTAGTTTTCTGGCGCTACTTGCTGTTCTAGTTACCATTGGACTTACTTTAAGGAAAAAGGGTATCCTAGATGACGTAATTACTGTAGAGCATTATCACGATTTAGGTAAATTTTTATTTGGTTTTACTATTTTTTGGGGCTACATGGCCTTTTCGCAATATTTCCTAATCTGGTACGGTAACATACCTGAAGAAACCATATGGTATCGACATCGCTGGGAAGGTACCTGGAAATATATAACCTTGATTTTAGTATTCGGTCATTTTTTAATCCCTTTTATTTCTCTGATGCCTCGTGCAGCAAAGCGAAACTTAAAATTTATGAAAGTGATTTCAATCTGGATTCTGGTGATGCATTTCTTTGATATTTACTGGATTGTCATGCCCACGATGTATGAACACGGGTTTTACCTGTCCTGGATTGATTTTACTACTTTTATTGGTATTGCGGGAATATTTTTAGCCTATTTTTGGTCTCGATATTTTAAGAGATCATTGCTGCCTATTAATGATCCGTTTCTCAAGAAATCAATGGAATTCAAAAATTGACAACTAAAAATCGAGGGAAGTTAATTTAGTGGTTAAAGAGCTAACTGTAAAAAATGGCTATGAGAATCATAAAAGAATTGTGTGTTTGGAGTAGCCTGTATCGATGTTTGTTTCAATTAGCGGTATTACCATATACCATATGTTATATCATTTATAATGAGCAACGATTATTATTCGATCAATAGTTGTGGTATAGGTATCAAATTATATGATTGTGGTTCAGAAAATCCTGTCTCTTTCAATTTCTCTTGCTGAATCTCAAATTGTCGATTTAGATAAAGAACATTTCTTTTAAAATAGTCTGCTTCTTCCGCAGAATTTGGGGTAATTGTACTGTTGTTTGCCAGGCGACTGGTAAAATTTAGAATTCTATTCATGATATCCATTTGTTCTAATAAAATGTTTATAATTGCTTCTTTAGTATTAATCTGAGTTTGAAATCCAGCTGTTGTACTATTTGCATTTTGATCTTTTTGCTTTATAACTGTCTCCAATTCAGTAATTCTATTTTCATAATCTGACCGTTCTGATACAAATTTAGCTTCCGCAATCCCGAATAATATAATGGCACCCAAAATAAAACCGGCAATAAATGATATTATTGGGATTATCAAATTTGTATGTTCCTGAAACCAAATTTTTCTTATCACTTTCTTGCTTACAGTGCTTGTTTCCCCAGGCTTGAAAAGTGCTGCATACATATCAATATCTACTGTTTTCTTGCAGAAAGGACATACCTTAACTGGTTTGGTTAAAGGCTTCGAGCAATGTGGACAATAATTCATAGAGACCCCCTCTTTCTATCTCTTTTGCTCACTATTTAAAGACAAATGATTAGTTTAATATATTTTGTTTTTTAAATCTTTAAAATATTCCACACAGAATCTATTGTCAAGTATCAAAAAATTATTAGATAAAAAAGGGGTGAATATTGATGACTAATTTCACCCCTCAATTCACTTTCTCGACCTGTTATTTTTTCAAACGCAAGGAATTCCAATACATATAGATGCACAATATCGCAAACATAACAAATCCAATTATTTCTGAAGGAGCAGATTCAACCCAATGTTCTGTACCGATAGCCCTCATTAAAGTCCATTCTTCATTTATTAACTGTTTTCCAAAAAAGACGATGAATGCCGATACAACACCCATAATAGCACCGCCAGCTATGAATCCAGATGCAATTAAGGTGCCTTTTTCTTTCCTTTTTGCTGCTAGCGAGTCATCTTTTGTACTCTTTAATACTAAATGGGAGATAATTCCACCTGCTAAAATAGGGGTATTCAGATAAATCGGTAAGTACATGCCTAAGGCAAAAGCCAGCGGAGGAACACCGATTAGTTCTAATATAATTGCCATGAAAATACCTGCTAAATATGCTAACCAAGGTGCGGGTTCGTTCGACATGAGAGGTTCAAGTACAGCAGCCATGGCCGATGCCTGGGGTGCCTCTAATCCTCCGGGACCAAATCCATAGGTTTTATACAAGACTAATATTATGATTCCAACGGCAGCTGCGGCAAAAAGCGTTCCGAGAAATTTCCACCTCTCTTGCGTTCTTGGTGTAGTTCCTAACCAGTAACCAATTTTTAAATCTGTTACGAAGGCACCAGACATCGAGAGTGCTGTACAAACAACACCACCGATTATTAATGCAGCCAACATACCCTGATAACCTGACAAACCTACTTTGACAAGAATGACTGAGGAAATAATTAAAGTCATTAATGTCATACCAGAGACAGGATTAACTCCCACTATAGCAATGGCTCTGGCAGCTACTGTTGTAAATAGAAAGGCAATAACAATTACAATTAAAATACCAACAATTCCATGTATTAAGTTCATATCGACAACACCAAAATAAAAGAAGATAAAAGTAGCTATGAAAGCAGAGAGAAGAAGAATGGTTACCCACTTCATTTTTATATCCAACTGTGTGCGTTCCACGGTACCTGTTTGTTCTAAATGTCGTGAGCCAAAAATCTCATTTATAGCCAGCTTTACTGCATCCTTAACAATTTTCGAAGATTTTAATATTCCAATTATTCCAGCTGCTGCTATTCCGCCAATACCAACATGACGTACGTAATCATTAAATATTTCCTGTGGTTGCATTTCAGCTATGGGTTTTGTGGATTGTAATATAGGCTCGTAGATATATTGGCCGACTGAATATACAAGAGGAATAAGCACCCACCAGGCAAGGAATGAACCAGCTGCTATTATCAATGCGTATCTAAGGCCAATGATATAACCAAGCCCCATCACCGCAGCGCCAATGTTAATCTTAAAGACCAGCTTTACTTTGTCAGATAAAATCTGACCCCAGGAAAAAACTTGAGTTGATACCACTTCCTTCCAAAATCCCAAACCCGAAACACAAAAATCGTAAACACCGCCCACAGCAGCCGCACCCACGAGAATTTTAGCTTGCTCACCCCCAGATTCACCAGCTATTAACACTTCTGTTGTTGCTGTAGCTTCCGGGAAGGGAAATTCACCATGCATATCTTTTACAAAATACTTTCTAAACGGTACAAGAAATAAAATACCTAAACATCCACCCAAAAGAGACGCCAGAAAAATTTGAAAAAAACTGGCATCTATACCTAAAATATATAGGCCGGGAATGGTAAAAATAGCACCAGCCACGATTACGCCGGAGGCAGAACCGATAGATTGGATAATAACGTTTTCTTGCAAGGCGCTTTTGCGGCGAAGTAGTGCTGAAAGACCGACAGCTAAAATTGCGATTGGAATTGCTGCTTCGAAAACTTGACCAATTTTTAAGCCTAAATAGGCAGCTGCCATTGAAAACAATACCGCATAAAATAAACCCCAAAATAACGAATAAGGTGTCAATTCTGGTACTATCTTCTCGCTTGGAACCACAGGTATATACTCTTCCCCATCTTTCAATTTGCGATATGCATTCTGAGGAAGCCGTGTTTCTTTTCTCCCGCTTACTTCCATTTACCCTCCTATCATTTTATGCGATTGACCAATGATTTATGAAATATTTCCTCAACTCAGGGATTTTTTTTGTGAATTTTCTGTTTTACCCAATTTTCCAGTCCGTTTTCTATGATTAATTCTTGCGCTACTTTGCCAATAGGGCTGAGTGGATAAATTTTATTTTCAATTATCAGCTTTGATTTTTTAGAATTCAAGACAGCATTTATCCCTGTCCTAAGCGTTAATTTTGTATTAAGAAATCTCTTTCTTAAATCGTTAACCAGTTCAGGGACGTCAATAACCAAAAAACCATTATTCAGTGCATTACGTTTATATGTTTCGCTGAATGAGCCTGCAATTACCAATTGAATACCGCAATACTTTAAAGCTGTAGCGGCTTGTTCTCTTGAGCTTCCGGTTCCAAAATTAAATCCTCCGACTAAAATATCGCCTTTTTGGACAATTTTTTGGAAGTCAGCATCATAATTTTCCATTGCTACTTTTGCTTGTTTCTCAGATGTAAAATCATCAAGATAGGTATATTTACCGGGATAAATCCCATCGGTGTTTATGTTATCCTGGTTACAAAAGATCAATTCTCCTCTAATTTCTTCCGGGAAATTAGCCATAATGGATATCGTTTGATTTTCCTTAATTGTTCTTTTATTTATTTTAATGGAGGCTTTTATTTTTGAAGACACCCGTTTTTCATCATACATTATTTTTCCAGCAGCTGCAGATGCAGCAACCACAGTAGGTGATGCCAGGTATGTATCAGCGTTTCGGGATCCCATTCTACCTTTAAAATTTCTATTGGTAGCTGATATTCCAACTTCTCCATCTTTTAGCAGGCCTGCACCCAATCCAATGCATGGACCACAACCAGGAGGGAGCGGTTTTGCACCGGCTTGTAGTAAAATCTGCCAATCACCATTCTTTTCGCTTTTCGCTTGTACTTCACTGGATGCCGCAGCTATATAAAATTCAACTCCTTTAGCTATCGTTTTATCAAGTAAAACAGCAGCAGCCTCTGCCAGATCTTCTGTACGACTATTAACGCATGATACTAGATAAGCTTTATTGATTTTTATATTTTTTTTACTGATCATAGATATAGGTGCTATCAATTTAACAGAATTAGGACCTGAAACATAGGGACTAACACTGGAAAGATCGAGTGAAAGTTCTTTACTATAACATGCATCTTTATCTGCCACAGGAATATTTTGTATCAATTGATCAATTTTAGTTTCATTGAGACGAGGGTGTTCATCATTACCGTCCATGTCAGAAGGCACGCCTTCAAGACCTCTTTGTTTTATAAATTGGGCTCTTACCTTTAACCAACGGATTGTAACATCGTCAATGGGAAAAACACCTGCAAGTGCTCCCCACTCCGTACTCATATTTGCTATAGTGAGACGCTGTTCAATACTTAAATAGGGAATCCCATCTCCGGTAAATTCAATTGCGTGATTCAGGACTTCATCCTTATTAAAATATCCGCATAATGTGATTATTACATCTTTACCGGAAACGCCTGGTTTTAGTTTCCCTGCTAATTGCACTTTGACCACAGGGGGTATCTGCCACCATGTTTGACCCGTGGCCCAGATGGACGCCGCATCGGTTCTTACAATAGGTGTACCCAAACATCCTAAAGCGCCATACATGTTTGAATGGCTGTCTGATGCAACCACAAATGTTCCTGGCCAGGCATAACCTTCTTCGCACATTATTTGATGTCCAATACCTCGTCCAGCAGGATAGAAATCTACACCCATATCCTTTGCAAAGGCTTTAATCTTTGTATACTTTTCCAGGTTTTTCTCGCTTTTATCTTGAATGTTATGGTCAAGTGCGATTACAGTTTGTCTCGGATTGGCTATATTAGCCGAACCAATTGCATTAAATTTTTGTATAACCGCAGCTGTGTTATCGTGAGTCATAACATAATGAGGTCGAATGAATACAAAATCACCGCTATATATTTTTTGCCCAGATTCTAAATCAACAGCGTATCGTTGAGTTATTTTTTCAATTACATTTTGTGGCATTTATGTGCCTCAGAGTACCTTTAAATTTTGTATCATTGGATAATGTTGAAAATTAAAAGAATAAGATAATTCGTGCAAATTGAAAGATCTTATCAATATACCTAAATATTATTATCTCTTTGTTGCTCCGGGAAACGGATGCCCTTCTTAGTCCTCCACTCTTTCAATATCTCATCTATAACCCAGCTAGTCCTTGCAGCGTTAATTC
>SMTZ1_10012721_pt1 | contig 12182 bp, 10 predicted proteins | sample DeeMarSWOR136_30_FD_25667 | JGI IMG/M metagenome (IMG submission 25667) | reverse complement strand
AAGCTTCGCCAGGCGAGAAACTCCAGGAACCACTCCACTTATTATTCTCATAGTAACACTATTATAGTGTCACCTATCTATCTGAACGAGCTCAAAAACCCCTGTGGTAACTTTCCAGCTTTACAACGGTTGCTTGCCATGCTTAAGCATCAGACCAAAGAGCGAAATGTGCGTGGATGCCGCGGCTACTTCTTTGTTACAGGGTTTGCCCTATGTGGAAGCCCTGAGCTATGGCATCTGATAATCTACCGGGCTTCAGGCAATCACCGATGTGATAGACCTTCAGCCCCACCCCCTCCAGTGCGCTTAGTAGCTCTGTGTTTGGTTTTGAGCCTGCTGCCAGGACTATAGTATCAGCTGGGACGGTTTGTTTCTGTCCTTCTTTGCTGGTGATCACCAAACCCTTGGCTGTAATCTCCTCATAGCGCACTCCAGTGAGCATAGTCACACCTTTAATTGTCAGCCTTCCTATCAAAGGTTCCCTATCAATGGGAGCTAATGTTGCTGCCATGGTTTGCCCTCTCCTGGTAATGGTCACCTTCTTGCCAGCATCGGCTAGGAGTTCGGCAGTCTCACAGCCAACTAGCTCACCACCCAGCACAATGACACTCTCTCCAATCTTCGCTTTGCCAGTAAGGGCTTCCTCAGCTAAGACCACATTGTCTTGATCTATCCCTCGAATCTCCGGGACAAAAGGCATGACACCAGCCGCTAGCACCACTACGTCTGGAGCTATTGACTCAACGTCTGCCAGTGTAGCTTCCTTCCTAAGTTTAACATTAACACCCGCTTTTTCAACTTGGGTGCTCAAGTGTTTGATTAGTTCTCTAAGTATGTCTTTGTAGGGTGGAACGGCGGCTAAGATGAGTTGTCCTCCCAGTCCTTTTCCATTCTCGAAGAGGGTTACTTGGTGGTCACGTCGGGCGGCAATAATAGCGGCTTCCATGCCAGCCGGGCCACCACCAACCACCACCACTCTCTTTGGTTTTTTAGCTTTGGTAATAGAGCTTTCACTTTCTTTGCCCGTTGTTGGGTTTACCCCGCAACTGAGGCTTGCCCCCTCAGCGGAGAGGTCATATTGGCAGGTGTTACAGATAATGCAGGGAGTGATGTCCTCTAATCTGCCTGCGGCTACTTTGTTGGGAAGCTCAGGGTCAGCAAGCAACCCCCTGCCGATAGCTACCAGGTCAGCTTTCCCCTCCTTTATAACCTTTTCACCAAGGGCGGGTGTGATACGACCCACGGTGATGACTGGTATGCTAACTGCTTGCTTCACTGCTTCGGCTAAGTGAACCAGGTAGCCCTCTGGCTTTGCTGACATGGGTAGATGATTAGGGTTCGGTCCGGCAATACCGGACACATGAATGGCAACAATACCCGCTGCTTGGCACATTCGGGCTATTTCTTGTGTCTCTTCAATGGTCGTACCACCCTCGATTCTCAACTCCTCTCCGTTGAGGCGACACCATACTGGATAGGAGTCACCGACTGCTTCTTTGACTGCGGTTATTGTCTCTAATAGCATTCTGGCTCTATTCCTCAAATCTCCTCCATACTGGTCATGACGCTTGTTGGAGGATGGCGACAAGAATTCGCAAATAAGATAGCCGTGGGCAGCATGAAGTTCTACCCCGTCAAACCCCGCTCTCTTCGCCCGCTCTGCCGCCTCAGCAAATCGACGTTCGATCTCTTTGATCTCGTTAACAGTGAGTTCTCTGGGTGCTTCACTTTTACCGCGCACTCCACTCAACTCGTCTCCAGGGAATGGAGTTGGTGATGGTGCTACAGGCTGGCGGCCGGTTAGCGAGGAAGCAGTGATTCTGCCGGCGTGGTGTAGTTGTATGGCTGCCTTAGCACCATGTTTATGGATCACTCCGGCAAGTTCTCGTAGACCAGGGACACATTTATCATCGTCTATAGTGAGTTGGCGACATGCACCCTTTCCTATTGGCGCGTCAATGCAGGTAGCCTCGACAATGATGAGACCTACTCCGCCCTTAGCTCGTGCTTCGTAATAGTCCTTGGTGCGGTCGGTTACGTATCCCTCCTTGGTAGCGAAGTTGGTTATCATTGGAGGCATGACTAAGCGGTTTCTCAGACTCATGGTTCCTATGGCAAACGGCTCACACAGCTTCATTACAACACAGCCTCCTTATAAATTCTGAATAAATTGCTGAAGAGACTTTAATACTGCTATTCTTGTATATCGCCATGTTATGGCTAGCGATTATTATTGTCAAGGGTTGTTGTCCAAGCCCAAACTCTTCAATTGACGAGGCTTGCCCATGGTTGTATGATGCAAGTAACTATTAGCAAAGCAGAATCATCACCATAGTTTGGTCCCATGGTCAAAGACTCTCACTGTCCATTGATAGAAGAGATAGATGCGGAACTGTCACCGCTTAACGCCTTCGAACTCCTCAGGCATAGGCAGTTCAGTTTCTTCTTAGATAGTGGTATGGATCCTCACAAACTAGGACGCTATTCTTTTATCGGCAGCGATCCTTTCTTGGTGCTTAGTAGCTATGGCAATGAGGTAATTCTTACCCAAGGCACTGAGAAGAGACGTTTAAATGGTAACCCGTTTGATGTAATGGGGCATTTCTTAGAACTATATCGCCTGGATTCTTGTTCCTCACCAGTACCATTCATTGGCGGCGCAGTAGGTTACTTCAGCTACGACCTCTGTCACTTTATCGAGAGTCTGCCTAGCACGGCCGTAGATGACCTAAAACTGCCTGAATGCTATTTCGGATTTTATGACTTGGCGCTGGCGTTCGACAACCTTCAAGGTAAGGCCTATATCATCTCCACAGGTTTCCCTGAATTGAGAGAGAATAAAAGAATAGATAGGGCTAAAAAACGTCTAAATGAGATGAAGGCTACACTGACTGAAGTATCCCCTTCAGGCACAGAGGCACCGTTTACGTCCACATCTGCTACTATGAAGCCGGTTACCCTTAAAGGTGGTTTTACTCATAAAGAATACGTGGATGCGGTGGAGAAATGCCGGCAGTATATCATCGCTGGTGATATTTTCGAAGTAAACCTCTCCCAACGCTTTGAAGCTGAGCTTGCTATTACTCCCTACGAACTATATCGGCGGTTACGCCAGATAAACCCGGCACCCTTTGCCTGCTATCTCGGTTTTGATGAGGTCTCAGTAGTTAGCGCTTCACCAGAGAGATTTCTCCGCCTCCGGGGAGACTGGGTAGAGACACGACCTATTAAGGGCACCCGCCCACGGGGGAAGACCCTGGAGGAAGACGAAACGCTAGCCAATGAGCTGCTAAGCAGCTCCAAGGACCGAGCTGAGAATATCATGATTGTGGACTTGGAGAGAAACGATTTGGGTCGCGTATGTCGTTTTGGCACAGTCAAGGTTACCGAATTAGCTATACTGGAGGTATTTCCTACTGTCTTTCACCTCACATCTACAGTGGTAGGAAGGCTCAGGGAAGGTAAAAACTGCATTGATTTGCTCAAAGCTACCTTTCCCGGTGGTTCTATAACGGGAGCCCCTAAGGTGCGTGCTATGGAGATTATAGATGAATTAGAACCTACAAAAAGGAGTGTGTATACCGGAGGCATCGGCTACTTGAGCTTTAATGGTAACCTTGACCTTAACATTGCCATACGTACCTTTCTGGTCAAAGGGGAAAAAGCGTATTTCCAGGTGGGTGGTGCCGTTGTTTATGATTCTGACCCTGAGGCTGAGTATCAGGAAACACTGGATAAGGCCAGGGCGCTGGTTAACGCCATCAAGATGGCAGCAACTCAGGTAAAGTAATTATGGTTATCCTTATTGATAACTACGATTCCTTTGTTTATAACCTTGCCCAGTATCTGGGTGAACTGGGGTCTCCCGGACCCTGCACCCCGCTTGAGGCTGGTATCTCTAACGATATTATCTGGCGCTTTGCCGGGAGAATCCCTATTCTTGGCGTCTGCCTGGGGCACCAGTGCATAGGCTATGTCTATGGCGGTCAGGTTATCCGTGCCGCTGTTCCTAATCATGGTAAGAGTTCCTTAGTTTATCATGATGGCAGGACGGTATATCAAAACCTGCCCAATCCCTTTGAGGGAGGTCGCTACCACTCCCTGGTAATAAAGAGGGACACTATACCTTCGTCACTGGTATTGGCTGCGGAGACTGATGATGGTGTGGTTATGGGTATTCGGCACAAGGACTATGTAGTCGAGGGGATACAATTCCACCCAGAGTCAATAATGACCGAAGTAGGTCACGATGTGCTAAGGAATTTCTTAAACTTTGTACAGCCAAGGTGGCCAAAAGGAGCGGGCTAATGAGCGAAATTGTTTACCTGAATGGTACCTTAATACCCCGTAATCAAGCCATGATATCTGTTATGGACTACGGTTTTCTCTACGGATTTGGTCTCTTTGAGACCACGCGTGCCTACGGAGGCTATGTATTCCGTTTGGATAGCCACTTAGGTCGGCTGGCACGTTCCGCAGAAATATTGGAATTGCCAATTAAGGCACTGGAGCTAAAAAGCGCTGTAATGGATACTATACAGGCTAATAGGCTGAGTGACGCTCGTGTCCGTATTGCTATTTCCATCGGTGAGGGAGAGATGGTTCCCGACTCCAGCACATGCCATAAGCCTACAGTGCTGATACTAGCCGGACATTACCGGCCTTACCCCGAGCAAGTTTACCAAAAAGGATTCAGAACCGTTGTCTCATCCATCCGCCGCAACAGTCAATCACCTCTCTCCAGGCTCAAGACAGCCAATTACCTGGAAAGTATTTTGGCCAGACAGGAGGCTAGAGCAGCTGGAGTTGATGAAGCTCTCTGCCTCAACGAGAAAGGGCTTCTTGCTGAGGCGAGTATGAGTAACATCTTTCTGGTAAATGATGGCATATTACAGACACCAAGAGAAGAAAATGGTATTTTACCCGGGATTACCCGCGAAGTGGTACTGGAGCTAGCTTCCCAGTTAAGCATCAGTGCTTTTGAGCAGGATATCAGGCTGGAAGAGGTTTTTCAGGCTCAGGAAGCTTTCCTGACGAACTCGCTTATAGAAATTATGCCGCTTACTGAGGTAAACGGCAAGCCAGTCGGTTCTGGCAAACCGGGGCCTGTCACCCGGAGATTCGTGGAAGACTACAGGAAATTAGTGCTCGCTTCTAGGACCAGCGAACAATAGCGTCGCTCACCCGGCAGACTCGTACCATCTGTTGCACATCGTGTACTCGTACTATGTCAGCGCCCTTGGCAATGCCGATGGCTATGGCGGCGGCGGTACCTTCCAGGCGCTCATCAGTGGGCAGCTCCAATACCATGCCGATGAAAGACTTCCGGGATGGCCCAATCAAGATAGGTCTTTTCAGCCCTTGCAGTTCATCCAGTCGACGAATTATCTCCAGTTCCTGTCGCCAGGTCTTGCCAAATCCAATTCCGGGGTCTACTATGATGTTCTCCTGTGGTACTCCCAGTTTTAATGCCAGCTCCATGCTGTTATTAAGTGACGAAGCTACTTCAGCCATCAGGTCATCATAATAGGCGGTATCACGCTGAATCCCGGTATCAAAACCTCCCTTGTCCCGCTGGTTACTCATTAAAATAAGGGGAACACCCCGTTCGGCGGCTAGTTCAGCTAGTCGCTGGTCCCGTTTCAAGCCCCACTGGTCATTTATCATGGTTACACCGGCCTTGAGCGCCTGTTGTGCTACCTCCGACTTGTAAGTGTCTATGCTCAGAGGAATGGTTATTTCAGAAGCCAGCCGTTCTATCACCGGGACTACCCGCCTGATTTCCTCATCAGCTGGGATTGGAGATGAACCAGGGCGGGTGGATTCACCGCCAATGTCCAGAATATCGGCACCTTCACTAACAAAGTGGTGTGCCTGTGCCACGGCTACTTCAAGGCTGGTGATTCCATCACCAGAGAAGGAGTCCGGCGACATGTTGAGTATCCCCATAACATAGGTTCGCTCTCCCCAACGAAATTCCGTATTTCCACACTTGGTAGTGCCGAGCTGATTCATAGCTACCGCCTTTTGGAAAAACTCCCTCACTCTGCTTCGTATGTGTCCCTGCGATTCTTCTTTAATAGATAGAAAAGCACCAAGTACACGTCTGCTTTGACGGAGTAACTAGCCATATTCTACCATATTGCACTAAATCGCGGTAAGCCCTTGTGTTTAATTTGAACGGCAGTAACATGCCTGTCTGGGGCGGGCTTGTCCAGCTAGCCATTGAGGGAGGTTTTGAAAACCAGCTGACTATAGATGAACAGCTAGTTGAGCTAGGAAAGAGTGGGAATAAGATAATCACCCATCTACCCTTTCACTGCTTCCCATTTTTCGCCAATAACTTATTACGCGGCGTAGCCGGCACACTCGACCCATCAGTTAGGTGTGTCTGTTCTAGCAATTACGCCACATAGGGCTTGGGCTGTATGTCAGCCCAAGCCCTATATGTAGAGGAGTATGGGGAAAAATTTGGTTTAATCGTAAGGAATAGGGAATATAAGCTCGGCCGACTCACCCATGTGTGGTAGCGGGGCGAAGACTATCGGGCATTCCCACTTCTCTAGTGCATCGGTCTCGCGCCACTGGGATAAGAACATAGGGACGCGGCCAAACTGGGTTTCGTCAAATTGCATACGGTAACATATTGTTTGCAAATCCGTTGCCTCAAGGGCGTTAACAACTGCATCTGGGTCATCAATTGTGCCTGCCCTTTCGATGCTATCAAAAAGCACTTGGGCTGCATTATAGCCAAATCCTATAGCTACGTTTAATGGTCTGCCTGTCTCTTCTAGCCAGTAATCAGCCAGTGCTTGCGGAGTTCTGCCAGCAATACCAGTGCAAAGCTCAGGGTCAAATGAGGGGGCCCACCAGCTATCTGTACAGATACCTTGTGGTAAGTTACCACCCCAGGCAACCACATCGTCATAATTTATCGCTGCTTTTGCACACCAGGCTGCCTTCGGTTTAAAGCCCATCGACCGGCATTGTCTCAGTAACACCCCGGTATCAACGCCGGGGGCATTACCAACAAGTATATCACAATCACAGTCTATCCACTCTTGTATTATAGCTGAAAAGTCCGTAGTCCCAGGAACGAACAGACCTAAGCTTTCTTCCTTACCACAAATATCGTAGCCTGCTGCTTCCAACAAACCAGGAAGTAAAATCATCCAGCCTCTGCCGTCCGGGTCATCCGTGGCGTAGAGCGCCGCTTTCTTGTTGGTCTGGGGACCGATTGTCTTCATCCATTCCAGCGCCATATCAGCCATTGACATTCCAGGCTTGTCCCAAGGACTTCCCGCGGGGGCTGGGGTAGCTACGGCAAAACTCATAGCCCAAGTGTATTTCCAAGGCGGCGTAACCGCTTCCCGCAGTGCCCGCCAAGATTCCAAAGGACCGGTGCTACTAACAAATGGGACTTGATAACGCTCACAAACTGTAGCTATAGGAGTGGATAGAAAAGCTGTTGTACAACCCTGTATCAAGAAGTCTACGTCATCGCGGAGAATCAGGTCTTCGGCTAGAGTCCCTGCCTTTAACCCATCACTCTCGCTATTAGTTACAATAACTCTTACGGGTAATCTCTTCCCATAATCCTCCAAATATATTCCACCTAAGCTGTTGATATCTTCGACAGCCGCGTCTACCCCGACAGCACCGCCTGTACTGAAAGCCGAATATGGACCAGTAAGAGAGTAAACGCCACCTATTCGGATTTCTTCTGGAACCTCTGCTGCCGGCTTAGCACAACCACCGAAAATCAAAGCCGTCACCAATACAATTGCCACTGGAATTAAAAGAAACCTTTTCACTATAATGCTCACCTCCATTCCTTAAATAGTCCAAGGTTCACTTGCTGCTTTGCCACATTGGTATAGGCATCACCTCCCTCGGTGCAAAAACTATGCAATCAGTATTTGAGTACCATCATAATTCAGCAAGTATCTTGATGTCAATAGATTATTTTAGGTAACCTCAATAAGCTAATTGAATAAAAGCTGCATTATATGACATGCTTCATATAGTCAGTAAAGTATGGTCATCTTGAGCAGGGTATAGAACTCTGTTACAATCACATACAACTCTTATCATTATTACTTGATAATCTATAAAAGGAGGGAAAGCATGACTAAAGAAATAACGTCGATTACTTTCGAGGAAGCACTGGTAGGAATAAACGCTATGCTAGAAGAGGTCAAGAAGGACCCAAGTAGACCAATGGCTATGGCCATAGCTGATGCAACGGGACATGCGCTTGTCGTCTATAGAATGGATGGGGCAAGTGATTTCGTCCGCGAAATGGTCATGAAGAAGTGCTTTACGGCTTGTCAGCTTGGGGATAACACTAGAGCCACAAAGGGTTCCATAGAGAATGAACATTTGACCCTTGCCGATTTCAATCATCCATATGCTACCACAGTGCCCGGTGGTGTGGTGATTGTCCCTCCAGGTACAGAGAGAGATGCTATTCCTAAGAAGGGTATGAAAGGCGGAGTCCAGCTAGCGAGAGGGCAGATTGGTGGCTGTGCTTCCGGCGGCAGGTCTTCTTACGAGGACGAGGAAATCTCCATGATAGGTGTGAGGGCAATACAAAAGTTGGTATGGGGTAAGAGTAGTAAGTAGTTAGTATCTCCTGACTTTGAAAATCTTCAATTTCTGTTTGTCCTTAGGAGGGTGATGACAGGGGCACTAACATTGTATGCTCACCCTAACCCACAGTGGTTAAAGTAACATAACTGAAGAGGAAGTTATGGGCACATTGCCTTTCTACATTGCTTTTGGGGTCTGCTTTATATGCTTTGCGATTCGTACTTCATACCATGTATTAGCTAATAGGGGAAGCAGATTAGCAGAGAACAGGAAATTCATTACCGTGCTATTTGTTACGATGTCTTTCCTGTGGCTTTCATGGTTTTTTATGTCTTTCCTTGATCCGTATGAAATGAGTCTTCCCTCCTGGGCAAGATATACTGGTTTAGCCTTCTTTATAATAGGAGTCTGCCTTTTCATTTTCTCCCACCGGACGATAAAGGGGCAGGCTAGCGATAAATTGATTGCAAGCGGCATCTATTCAAAAATAAGGCATCCGATGTATTTGGGGTTCATAATCTGGGTCATTGGTTTTCCTATATTTACGAACGCAACGTTTACACTAGCTTCTGCAATTATCTGGATACCGCATATTTTATACTGGAGAATCTCAGAAGAAAGACAGCTAGAAAGAAAGTACAAGGATTATCAAGAATACAAAAAGAAGACTTGGTTCTAATGTTGGCAACAGACCTGACTCAGATACAGCCAGCGAATGGATTCGAACCATCGACCGGCGGTTTACGAAACTGTCTGCTATTATACCAAACAATCATTTTACGTTCAAAATAGAACTTTTGTGTTAATTGGCAAAAACCTGTTTTGGGCGTAGAATACCAGTGAGTTACGTTGCGTTTCATTCTGTCTAGTAGCAAATTAGTAGCAAAATTCTAGCTTTGGTTTGGGCGTGAGTTTGCCACGTATTTAAACATTATTGCCAGCTAGAATAGCAATGGTGCAACGATATACTCGTTCTGTAACATTCAATGACAGCTTGAAGTTCTATAAGGCGCCGACTTTACTTCTTTTCAAGCGCGCCCTTAATCATATCAAGTAGTTTTTTGCTATAAATCTCCTGTTGATAATGAACCTCACAGGGGAAGTTGTCACACCTGAAGCAATAGTCCACACCATTTTTAATAGCACACTCAAGTATGAGGCAGGTATGCCCCGCTGTAGCTTTGAACTTCTCCAACTTCTCTGGAGCTTTTGCATCAGTCCCTGCTACGCAACCATCACCAACTAAACAAAGTCCTTTTTCCGGAAATCCGCAGATTTCACAAGCTATACCACATGTGCTTGGCATTGTATTCACCCCCTTTTTATGTTGGGACTTGAGTCTAATACTCGTATACAAATATTGTCAATAGCCAAACCTAGGCATGCGGGATGCGATTACTAGCTTGGGTAGATGGTGAAGAGATGGTGCAGAGATACACTAGGCCAGTAAGGTTTGAGGATAGTTTGAAGCTTTATAGTTCCATAGTGGACTAGGGATTATAAATCTGATATACCCGCTCTATTACCTTCAATGACAGCCTGAAATTCTATAAGGCGCCGCTGGGATGAAACATCTTTATAAAATGACTCACTAAACGAAGGGTTAATCTGAGAAGGTTACTATAATTCCTTATGTTTATCCCAAACGCGACAATTCAGTTCGAAGGTACTCAGGTTAATTTGTATAAATAATAGTTGCGATAGGAGCAATTTGCGGACTCGTTAGAATTATTGACACCTCAAGGCAGCGATGCTAAACTTCTTATCTGCCCAAAAAGATATACTTACTCTATTATGGATTCAGGGAAGAGACTGAAAGAGTATAATGCCCTCGCAAAATGGTAAGAACCCCAAAACCTCCTGGGTTATGCTGGGATGCGCTTGGTTCATGGGCTTCGCTATGTTTACACCTATGTTGTGTATCCCACCAATGGCACATATTATTAGGGAGGAGGTGGTCTTAAGTAATACTCAGGTTAGCCTGCTCTTTTCCATTCCATTTATTATGCTAGCAGTACTTGCCATACCTGGCGGCATACTTGCTGATAGAATTGGTGTTCGAAAGGCAGCTGGAATTGGTGCTATAGTGATGATGATTGGCAGTCTCCTGAGGGGTACTTCTATAAGTTTTGAGACACTTATTGCCTTTACGTGCTTGTACGGAGCTGGATTTGGTTTGGTTTTTCCTAACCTACCCAAGCTTGTAGGTGCTTGGTTCCCTCCCCAAAAAGTTGGTCTGGCCACGGGCATATACACTACTGGAATAATGGCTGGGTCTGCCCTTTCTCTCGCGATTACATTACCGCTGGTTTTTCCCATAACTAACACCTTTCAAGGTACCATTTATATATGGACTATCCCAGCCATAGTAGCTGCTATCTTATGGTGGACCATAGTTAAAGAGCCCTCTTTCAGCATCCAAGGCCAACAGGTAAGTGAAAGGGTTGAGCCATCTTATCTAGTGTGGAGAAGCAAAGACCTATGGCTGGTAACTTTCATGTTTTTTCTTGTTAATTTCTATGCTCTTACATTGATGGGATGGATGCCAGCGTTGCTTATGATGAAGGGGGCACAACCAAATTTAGCAGCATTAATAACCTCAATCGTAATCTGGACGAACATCTTCGCTAGTTTTCTCATACCATGGGCTTCACATAGGCTGGGCTTAAGGAAACCGTTTCTCTGGGGTTCCGCTATAGCACTGGCTTTTATCTTATGGGGTGCAATATACCTCTCCGTGCCATATTTCTGGCTTCTTATGGTTATCGCTGGGATTTGTATAGGTGGCCCATTTGCAATTATACTTGCGCTTCCTACGGAAATAGTGCCAAAGGACTCCATTGGAACAGCAAGTGGGATGGTAATCTCCATTGGACATATAGGAGGATTTATTGGGCCCTGGTTAGCGGGGTACATTATGGACACTACAGGTTCCTTAGATTTAGATTTGTTCGTTCTTATTGGAGCAGCAATAGTATGTGCTTGCCTCGCCTTTGTAGTGATAGAAACAGGTCCTCGGGCTAGATTACAAAAATAGCCCAAATCCGACATCTTATTATCAATTACAGCCTGAAGCTCTATTAAGCATCGCTATCTGAAAGAACTGGATAAGAAAGGCAGACCTCAATATGAAGCCTGCCTCTCTTTATATTACCAGCTTTTACCTAATCAGATTTCTAACTGCGAACTCTACGCCTAATCAGATATATGCCCCCAGCTAGGATAACTATACCTAATACAATCCAGGGTATCAATAAACTCGTCTTGTTAACTGGATATACACCTCCGCCTAATACTATCCCTCTGGTTGCTCTAGAATTTCTTTTAGTTTTTGCAAACCTTCTATTGAGATTCTTGCCATCTCTTTCTTGATTTGAAATTTATCTAATATTTTACCAAAAATCCAACCAGGGGGCTCATAATCTAGGGTATTCTTTAGACTAGTTCCATTTTCCGTTGGTTCGAGTAACCAAGTCCCTTGAAGAGTCATACCTTTCGTCGTTCTATATACCATCTTTCTATTGCTTTCGGCAGTCGTAACTTCACAGACCAAATCCATCGTTCTTCCAGCAGCAGTAAATTTGTGACAT
>SMTZ1_10012553_pt1 | contig 12186 bp, 13 predicted proteins | sample DeeMarSWOR136_30_FD_25667 | JGI IMG/M metagenome (IMG submission 25667) | reverse complement strand
TATTGAATTCGCCTTTCGGTCCGCTGCAGGAGAAACGCCGATATGCAGTGTTGAGATGATACTTGTCGTTGATAAGCTGCCAGGTCTTTTCCCAATCATCGGGATTCTGCCTGTACCACGCCAGCACATCGCGGATACACTCGGCGTATTGACTGTTCTTCGGAATACATTTCAGACCGGCCTCGACAATCTTTACCATATCATCTTCAAAGAATGCCTCGGCGTACATCCCACCTACAAACTGCCCCCCGTAGAGGCCGTCCCCGTAATTCATCAGTCGCCCGAATTTTTCGCCCAGCTTGATAGCCACGTTTGGCAGACCAGGCGCAATCAGGCCCGCGTAATCCGCCTCAATCTGATAATCGATATCATCGGCGTGTTTGTTAAACTCCGGATGACCTGAATCGGGCGGAGCAATTCCTTTACGCAAATTCCTTTACGCAAATTATCACGACCATTCCTGTTGGCATGCCAGAGAGGGTAACCGCTGCTGGCAAAGTCAATCCCCGCCTGGCGAATAGAGCAGTTGAAGCCGTATAGCTCAAGTGTCCGCAGGAAAGTCATCTCGACGTAAATATCATCCTGCTTGAACTGGTTAATCTTCTCCGGCTCCCATTGCGGCATCTTATCTTCCGGTATGATTTGGCCCTTAAACTTGAACTCGGTCGGCCCGCCCCAGCCCACGCCGGCCATTTGCCCAACCCAGCCGGCCTTCATCTTGTCAACATAATCCTCGACCGTTATGCAGCGAACTTCTCCCAGGCCAAGCCTAAAACCGCACTGTTCATCGTACTGGCAGCCGACAATAAATGCCACGCTCAGGACCACTGCTGCCGCCATAAGAATTATCAGTAAACCTTTAACCATTTTGCACCTCCATTAGCTTCATAAAAATACGGTTAATTTGTCCACAGTTTTATAACCCCCAAACATACAAAAAACAAGTTTTCTTGCAATTATCGTAGAAAAATTGCAGGATATTATATTTTAAAGTGTAGGTTTGCAATGGTTTCAGAAACAGGTATAATGCTGGGTTGTAGCGAAACTATCGAACTACGAAAGTAGTGTTGGATTCGAGATATGCCAAAATACAGGATACGATTTATAGCGTTGGCAATAGCGGCCGTGCTGCCGGCTTTATCAACGGTCTCAGCCGATATCTGGCGTTTGGAAAAAGGACAGGATTGGAAGGCTGTCTCCCCTGAGGGTAAGGACAAATTCCTCCTAACGGTAGCCGAAACGAAAAAACTCGTCAACACCGGCCAAACCAAGGCTGCTCGTGAGGCATTCGATAAACTCAAAGAAGATTTTCCCGAAATTGCAGGGCCTGATTTGGAAGCCTTTATCAAGGCTGAAATGCTCTTTTGCAAAAGCGACTTCATCAAAGCAGCCGATACCTACGACAAGCTGCTCACTACATACCCGGAAAGTAAGCTCCGTGATGCGGCCTTAGACAGACAGTTCGCGATAGCAATGGCTTTTTTAGGCGGACAGAAAAAAACTGTCCTCGGCATCTTCGAAGTCAAAGCATTCGCCGAAGGCCTCGAAATTATGGAAAGGGTTAGGGACCGCGCAGGTAACACGCCAATTGGCACCGAGGCCGCCGTAACTGTCGCTCAAAAATATGAAGAAAAAGGAGACTTCACAAGGGCAATCAGGGCCTACGACAAGCTGCTTACAGAACAGCCCCAGGGCGAATATCGCCAGGCGGCTTTGGACAGGCAGTACACAATGGCAACCGCTTATTTAGGCGGTCGGAAAAAACAAGTGCTTCGTGTCATCAACATGAAAGGATACGCCGAGGGTGTCAGAATTATGGAAAAGATTACCGACCGGGCAGGCCTCGATAACCCGACCGGTTTGAAGGCTGCTGTGGCAGTCGCGGAACATTACGAAAAAAGCAAACAGTTCAACGAAGCATACCTCAAATGGTGGGAAATATCTTTGCAATGGCAAACAGGAAAAACCGGCGCAGATGCGCTGCTTGGTATGGCTCGATGCTCACATGCCGCCTACAACAATCACCCCGAGCATAAAAGACCTTTTTATGACGCCTCGAACCTGAACACCGCGAAAAGCTGCTACGAAAAATTCAATTTATTATATCCCAAAAATGCCGAAGAAATAAATGTTGATGAAATACTAAACGAGATAGACGAGCAATTAGCTTACAAACAATTTACTATCGGCCAATACTACCAAAGAACCGACAAGAGCCAGGCCGCAAATCTCTACTTTGACATGGTAATAAGCGATTGGCCGGGAACAAAAGCCGCAGAAATGGCAAAGGAAATGATTTCTACGAATTTGGGCGGCGAAGAGACAAAAAATGAAGAAGCAAAACCTTAACAAAAGCACTAAATACAAAAGCTCCGCGACACTTCTGCTTTTATACTCTTGTGCTCTTGTGCTCACTATTTTAGCTCTTTGCGGATGCAGCGAACCAGACCTTTCGGCGAGGAGCCGAATACGAGCTTTCCGACGCCCTGTCCAAACGCATCGAGGTAGAGACGCCCTATAAGATAGTCTCCAGCCGAGACCGCGCCGACACCGTAATAAGCGGCCAAATTGTATCAATCGCCGAATTTGCCCTCAGCACAGAACGCGAAACAGGCCGGGTCCTCGAAAAAGAAGTGGAGCTGCAAGCACTCGTAAACTGGAAAAATCTAATGACAGGAGAGCTGCTCATTGATAACCAATCGGTCAGCGCCTCAGCAAGCTATTCTGAATACCAGCAGCAGGATTTTACTTACGCTTCGGCTCTGGCGGCAAACAATCTGGCCAGGAAAATCGTAGAACTGATGGAAACAAAATGGTAAAATCGCAAATTCAACCACTCCTGCTTCCGCAGGGGTAAACTCATCCCCGGGAAAACGGGGAAAGTAAGTAAGAATTATGAGCAATAATCAAGACAAAAAGCCAAATCCGCCAATTCGTCGCGGCCCACAAAACAGACAGGGCAAAAAACCGCCCCTGCCTCGTTATAAGCGAGGGCCGTTTAGCTACCTTATTATCGCAATCGTGATTTTCACAATGATAATGATGCTCAACCAGTGGCAAAGGGTTGATGAAATCAGATGGGATGAATTTGTCGAGCATGTTAAGAACAAGCACGTCGATAGTGTTACCATAAAGGATATGGAGATAATAGGTAAATTCAATGACGCAGGTCTTGCCAGTCGCCAAGGCAAGGAGTCCTTTGTGGTATATTATATCCCGGATGTACATGGCAAGCGCCTTGAGAGCTTATTGGAGGAAAACAACGTAAAGAATGACACTGCCAAGCCTAATACCTGGCTTCTTAATTTGATAAGCATGTTCCTGCCAATAATTATTTTAGTGGGTCTTTTCTACTTTCTGTTTGCCCGCAACCTTCGCAGCGGAGCCGGCGGTATGCTCATGTCTTTTGGTCGAAGCAAGCACCGGTTGCAGGGAAAAGACCGTGCTAAAGTAACCTTTGAGGACGTGGCCGGTGTGGAGGAAGCAAAAGAAGAAGTAGCCGAGATAATCGAGTTCTTGAAAAATCCGAAAAAATTCCAACGGCTGGGCGGCCGTATCCCACGCGGTGTTTTGCTTGTAGGCCCGCCGGGATGTGGAAAAACCTTACTTGCAAAGGCAATAGCTGGACAGGCCGATGTGCCGTTCTTTAGTATATCCGGAAGCGATTTCGTAGAGATGTTCGTTGGAGTCGGGGCTTCACGAGTACGCGACCTGTTCAAGCAGGCAAAAGAAAATTCCCCCTGTATCATCTTCCTTGACGAGGTTGATGCAATCGGACGAAAACGAGGTGCCGGCTATGTCGGAACGACCAGGTCATCGTCATTGCTGCAACAAATCGCTCCGACATCTTAGACCATGCCCTGACCCGGCCGGGAAGATTCGACAGGCAAATCTTTATTCCGCTGCCCGACTTAAAAGGGCGAGTTGATATCCTCAAGGTTCACGCTAAAAAAGTCAAACTGGGACAGGATATCAGTCTGGAAAGGCTCGCACGCGGGACTCCTATGTTCAGCGGAGCCGACCTGGCGGCGATTATCAACGAAGCTGCCCTGGCCGCAACTATGGCAAATAAAAACCATGTCGAAATGGCTGACCTCGAAGAAGCCCGCGACAAGGTCCGCTGGGGAAGAGCAAAAAAGAGCAGGGTCATCGACCAAAAGGAAAAAGAAATCACCGCTTATCACGAAGCCGGCCATACTCTTGTGCAATCACTCCTAAAAGATGCCGACCCCCTCCACAAGGTAAGCATCATTCCACGCGGGCCGATGGGCGGGGCCACTTTTGCTTTGCCCGAAAAGGACAGAACAATATTTACAAAAAGATATTGTATGGCACTTTTGCAGGTGTGCTTTGGCGGCCGAATCGCTGAAGAAATGTTCTGTGACGATATATCCAGCGGCGCACAGAACGACATTCAACAGGCCACCAATATCGCAAAACAGATGGTTTTGACCTGGGGTATGAGCAGTGAGCTTGGTCTCATAAGTTACGGGCCCGATATGGGAATTAGGGACCAGATATACCTCATGCCGGGTGAGAAAGAGTACTCCGAGAAAACCGCCGAAGCAATCGACAGCGAGGTAAAAAAGATTACCAGCGAGGGCTATGAAAAAGCAAAAGAACTAATAGAAGCAAACAAAGATAACCTCGAGCAAATAGCAAAAGCCCTGCTGAAATACGAAACCCTCGACGCTGATGATGTAACATTGATTTTGGAAGGCGGCCGGTTGGAAAAACCAACAGTTGCCGATTTGTTAGCCGCCGAGCAAGCCAAGAACAATAAGAACAAACAGACAAAACCTGAACAAATAGAACAGCAAGACCAGTCGGCTGATTAATATTGTTTGTACTTCAATTACCTCTGAGCTTTTATGGGGGAAAGAACTGCTGTGATTTCGAAATATAGACTTCTTACAGGCCTATGGTGGATGGTGTGTGTTTTCGCCGCTGCTTGTTGCGCCTCTACCCAAAACTCAAAAGAACAAAGTTCATCACTCACCACCGACATTACCGATGGCGTTGAGCTGGTAAAACACGAAAAGGAGTTTTCATCCGCACGAGTTGAGCCTGCTCGCATGGTCCCAAAGTCCGGCATAGCGGTCATATTCGAAGGGACCGATGACCTTCACTATTACGCAAAGGCCGAAACCGCACCTGCCCCCGGACTCGAATTGAAGGTTCAAGCCAAATCCGATGATTTTACCTTCGGTGAAGTTGTCTTCCCAAAATGGCATCTCTTCATAGACCCGCTGGACAACAAAATCGAGGTTTACGAAGGTCATTTCACTGTCTTTATACCAATCACAGATGTAAGTGCACCAACAGATACTACCCTGACAGATAAGGGCAATGTTGAGGTCAAGATTTCCGGTATCGCTTGTACGAGCAAGATATGCCTGCCGCCGTTCGAAAAAACTCTACAGACGAAGATTGATTGGTCTCAGCGCAGCTCCTGGAAAAACATAAGCAGCACTGAAACAGGCATTGATAAACCAACAACAATCAAAGAGCCGGGGTATTCAATCCTCTTTGCCCTTGCTGTGGCATTTTTGGCAGGCCTGTCTCTGAATATTATGCCCTGTGTCTGGCCCGTATTGCCACTTATCGTAATGCGAATCGTTGAGCAGGCAAAAGCAGGCAAAAAACAATCAAAAGCGATGGGTTTTGCTTTTTGTCTCGGGATATTGCTGTTTTTCGCATCTCTTGCAGTTGCGAATATTATCCTGCAAATCTTCTACGGAACAGTCTTACAGTGGGGCGACCAGTACCGAAACCCCATCTTCGTTGCCGGGATGGTGATTTTGCTCGTTGTGCTGGCATTGCTGATGTTCGGAGTTTTTAATATTGGCGTACCTTCTTCAATAGCAGGCAAATCGGGTTCAGGCAAAGGCTATTCGGGCGCTATCGGAACAGGCTTTCTGGCAGCCATTTTAAGCACGCCCTGTGGCTTCGGTATATTGGCATTCGCCTTCGGATGGGCACAGGCCCAGCATTGGCTGCTTGCTACTGTTGTAATAATGGTTATAGGTGTGGGGATGGCTGTACCCTATGCAATACTAACTTCAATACCCGGCCTACTAAAACACCTGCCTAAGCCGGGACAATGGATGGAATTATTTAAACAGGGCATCGGTTTTGTCCTGCTGATTATCGCCGTAAAACTCATTGGTGCCTTACCGCAAATCTACAGAACTAATGTATTATATTTTGCGGTTGTCCTTGGTCTTTGCGTCTGGATGTGGGGCGGCTGGGTCAGCTTCAACACAAAACCCGCACGCAAGTGGATTATCAGAATAACCGCTGTCATCATTGTCTTTGCAGCAGGATGGGTGTTTTTACCAACACCGGCCGGTGAGCAAATCCCCTGGCAGGATTATGACGCCACTGTTATAGACGGTGCTTTAGCTCAAGCAAGACCTGTCTTAATTAAGTTCACCGCCGATTGGTGCCTGAGTTGCCAGACAGTGGAAAAAGTAGTGTACCATCGCAAAGACATCGCGAAGCTAATCGAGGAAAAAGCAGTCCTGCCAATAAAAGCTGACACCACTGCAAAGGATTATCCCGCAACACTTGCCCTTAAAAACAAGTATAATGAACCCGGTGTGCCGGTAACAATATTGTTTATACCAGGAGCCGAAGAGCCTGTGAAATTCCATGAGATATTCTTCGCCGGAAAGCTAAAAGAGCTCTTGCAGGAACTCCCTTCAAAATAATATTATGTTAAACTCGAATAAGTAACTTGTCATTCCTGCGGAGCTTGTGCCCGCGAAAGCGGACAGCAGGAATCCAGAAACGTCGGTGATATAATGTAATCCAACATTACAAACAAATTCAATCGTGACAGACTAATAATACCTATGCCCAAAAAAACAGCAGTAAAAAAAACTAAAACCTGCCCTGAGCGAAGTCGAAGGGTCAACAAGGCCGAAGCCGCTGAGAGAGTCCGGAAAATCTTCCCGATATTGAGAAATACATACCCTCAGGCCAAGATTGCACTTAAACACTCGAACCCTCTGGAACTGTTGATTTCGACAATCCTCTCGGCCCAGTGCACGGACGTACAGGTCAATAAAGTTACCAGGGACTTGTTCAAAAAATACACCTCAGCCAAAGATTGGGCAAAAGCTGACATAAAACAAATCGAGTCCGACATAAAAAGCACAGGCTTTTACCACAACAAGGCGGTCAATATCAAGGGGGCCTGTACAAAGATAACTGATCAATTCGGCGGCAAAATCCCCGGTACAATGGAAGAGCTTTTGACGCTGCCCGGCGTGGGCAGAAAGACCGCAAATGTCGTATTAGGCAACGCTTTCGGCATACCGGGCGTAGTCTGCGATACGCATGTTATTAGGCTGTCACGCCGATTAGGGCTTTCACCAAACTCAGATCCGGTAAAGTTGGAATTCGATTTAGCCGAAATAGTACCGAAGAAGAACTGGATGTTATTCAGCGATTTGTTGATTTTTCATGGACGAAATATTTGTAAGGCTCGCAAGCCGGATTGTGGGAATTGCCCCATTGCAAAATTCTGCCCTGCCGATAACAAACAGGCTTTATGGTAGTGAAAAACGTAAAATAGAAAATGGAATGTTTGATACTCACAGTACAAGCAACGAGCACGCCTGTTAGAAGCGTGTTTTTCAACATCGAAAATCGAGATACGAAATATGATTGATTCTATTGAAAATCCGGTAAAGGACCTCTGGCGGATATTCAGAGTAATGGCTGAGTTTACCGAAGGCTTCGAAGAGCTTGCTCCCGTTGGCCCCGCCGTGTCGTTTTTTGGCTCTGCACGCGCAAAGCCCCAGGACAGATATTATAAGCTTGCCGAGCAAACCGCTGCGGAAATTGCAAAGGCCGGATTCGCCGTAATAACCGGAGGAGGAGGAGGCATTATGGAAGCGGCAAATAAAGGAGCTGCAAAAGCAGGAGGTAAAAGCATCGGCCTGAACATCGAACTGCCGATGGAGCAAATTCCAAACGACTACCAGAACCTGTCTCTGCATTTTCGATATTTTTTCGTCCGCAAAGTAATGTTCCTGAAATACGCCCACGGTTTTATAGTCTTCCCAGGCGGCTATGGGACTATGGATGAGTTCTTCGAATCGCTCGTTTTGATTCAGACATTAAAACAAGCATCTTTCCCTGTAATTCTAATGGGTAGTAACTATTGGGAAGGATTAACTGAGTGGATGAAGCAAAGGATGCTTGAAGAGCATGAGTTTATCGCACCGGAAGATTTGAATGTGTTCACGGTAGTGGATGACCCGAATGCCGCCGCCGAGATTATAGTGGACTTTAGAGAAGCACAGGGCCGCGTCGGAATTGAACTGCCGGCAGGAATGAAGAAAAGTTAATTACTGCTTCATCCACCGGCCCAAATTGCACTGACTTTTTCATCATCCGCATACGATGTCTTCAGGAAATGATAAATATTCGGCAGCTTTACTTGTAGCTCTTGCTCCGAGAGGTGTTTTCCAAGTATCTCTCCTTTTCTTGTCGTCACTGTATAGACGGGTCCCTCGTATCCGGACATAATGCTAACGACCTCATTCCTCGTCTCAAGAGATACTATAACCGGGAGTTTGTCCTTTAAATTCCCGGTCTGCACACGCACAGACTGTTCACCACACCCTGAGCCTATGAGTATAAAACAACACAGAATCAATATTGCTATCTTTCGCATATTGCCACCTCTATCATAAATACATAACATCGAGCTCACCTACGAGAAAACCACCTATTGGTTTTATCATCAGAGTCTAACGAATTGCTAAAAAATTTATAAGAGCTCAGACCACAGGTCTTACTACTTTTTTTCTTTTTTAAATCTTTTTTTCTCTTCGGCTGCCATCTTTTCTGTTGCATATTGATAAATCAATCGAGGCGCTTCGTTTTTCCATTTCAGCAAAAATGCTTCTGTTTCTTTACTTTTGAGCTTCCATGCTTCTCGCAAAAACCAACCTAAACCCTGTTGCACAAACCGCTCGGAATCTAACATTAGAGGCTCAATAAAAGCAAACAAAGGGGCATAATCAGTGCTTAATTTCAGCAGCGTTATCATAGCAACCGGCACTGCTCGTCGCTGATATTTATTCGTTGCTCCTCGCCAATCACTCAGCGCCTCCAGGGATATAATATTTCTTTCAAAAAATTGCGCAATCAAAATTCCGCAAATCCCATCGGTATGTCCCCAATTTATAATACCTGTTTCAAACCATTTCCCTATTTCCGTGAATGTCTCAGCCTTAAATTGCTCTGAAAATCCTTCCAACAAACGAATAGCAAAACTTGTTTCTTCGTATTTTCCACTTCTAATCAGATGCCTGCTCGCACTCAGAACCAATTTCATATTAACGTTTTTATCGCTCAAAATCAAATTGACTTTATCTTCCAACTGCTCTCTCGAAAGCCCGTAAGCATCATAACCTTCTTTGAAATATCGCGAGTATTTTTTTACAATAGCCTCATTGGCATTGGCCTGGCAATAGCCTCGAATTTCTTCGTACAGTTCTTTTGCTTTCATTGTAATCCTTTTCTTTACTTCTAACGACAAGCTGACCGGCCGCGTGCCAGCCGTGCACCTCTGGAGAGATTGGGTAGAATTTATTTCAATTTTCTAACGCATCTGACATAATTCTTTATTCTCACTTCATCTCTCTGAGGTCCCAATCCTCTGGGATAATTCGACGGATTCCCGGATTTAAAATCGCCGCGGGTTGCGCCTGAACCATGAGTATCCATCCCCCTGAAATCTACTGCTTTTCCAAATGCTATATACAAAGCAAGTTCGGGCCTGTCTAAGTACGAGGTGCTTGTCCAGAACCACCCACCTTTATCTGTTGTATGAAGAACAGGATTTACAGCCGGCTCATTTCTTGTATAATCTACAATGCTGTGCAGCTCTTTTACATCAGGCAAATACCAGTCATCATAAACTGCCAATTCCAGGTTTTCCGCGTAAGATAGTGCATCTTCCCAGTTCCTTGCAATTCCGTCATCTGCTTTCTGCCACATCAGCCCCGTAGCTAAATCGGTTATCGTACCATCACCATTATCAACAAATTTGTTTTTTCCATAATTATTATTGCCTCGTACCGGAAGCACATAAAACTTTGGAGCACCCCTTCTTCCTCTATATTTCGGATAACATTTTATATGTCCATCAGCGAAGTTAAAACCAAACACACCTTCATCGCCCCACATGATAGTGCCAACATATTCATTACTTGAGATATATTGTGCATCAATCATACGATTGCCGTTTGGATCATCTGCCAAGGGATTCCTGAAATACTTCTCATCTACAGGATATTCGAAACCAAAATAGTTTGTATTAATATAAGGAATTGCCTTTCTTGCGTCTCCGTTAAAAACCGCAAGAGACAAAAGCTCTTTAATACTTGGAAGCCGCCAATCTCTATACCCTCCCGTATCACAATTCTTGACATAGGCGGCAATATCACCCCAAAGCATTCTTTCACTTGGGTTTTTTCCCCACATCAGACCTGTTGTAAGATCAGTTATTGTGCCGTCTCCATTGTCCTTATACGAGAAACCAAAACTTCTATAATGTGCATCTTGCCCGTAAAATGCTTCTCCTTTTTTGGCTTTCGGAATTTCGCCTTTGTCATCAAAATATTTTTCAAAGCCCGTATCCGTGATTTTATAAGTGTAAGTTGGTGTTTGGTCGAGTTTTGCAGCACACGAGCACGAAAAAAAACAAGTAAAAGTTAAACAGTATGGAAAAAACTTTAAGTAATTCATAAAGTACGATATTTAGCCCCGCAATTTATTGAGGGATCTTTATATTTAGCCCTGGGTTCCACCCAGGGTTTTTCTTATGCTCGCAGCGAAACGCTGAAAGTCCGCCATAGGCTGGACGCCACAAACTCACATCCAAATGGCTGCACGGCAGTCTAACCGACCTTGCCGTCGCCGTCGATATCCAGCCCGTGAATCTCCTCAATCTTCTTCACCAGCTCGCGCAACGTGTTCTGTGTCCTTGAAACCTGATTCTCAAGAAACTGGACTCTATCCTCAACCGAATCGGATTTTCGCTTCTGACCATACATCAGCCCGGTTTGTACTACTTCCCAAAGAATTCCCATTTTTACCTCAATTCATTCTCACAACATTAAATTTTCACTGCTTCAAAATCCACCTAACCAAAAGCTCACCAGCCGCATGCAACACAGTCCAGTTCAGCAGACTCGAAGGGCTAGCCAACAACTCGCAATAGAATAGATCTGTTTTATCAACCACTTGCTCTGATGGCGCGTTTTCCAGGTTATTCTGAAGCGGGTTTCCGACACAGATAAGCATGGAAGTATTGAAAGAAGAGATTTGAGACCTCTAGAATATCCATGCCTACGCTCCTGATCCCATATTCTAGTTCTTCCCATGTGAACTGGTACAGAGGTTCGTCCACCAAGAGAACGCCACCTTGCTTAAGCACTCTGGCTACCTCAGAAAGAGCCTTTCTCCATTGAGGAATGTGGTGGAGTACACCAAATATGAATACAGCATCACACGTTCCACTTTCCGATTCGATTCGCCTCAAGTCACCAACACAAAAATCGACCTTCAACCGTCGCTTTCGAGCCAAGCGAATTTGTTCCGGCATATAGTCAAATGCGATAACTTGAGACGGATGGTATTCATTTACAATGAGCTCGGTGCTGTATCCAGAACCGCAACCAGCATCCATAATAATCCCACCTTCCAAATCAACACACCATTTTCCAAGGTATTTCTTGAATATCTTGAACTCGATATGCTTCTGTATCCATCTGCGCAACGGATTATTCATGGCCAGAAACCCAAGTCTGCCGAGTCTCATATCACCATTGGAATCAGTTGGGGTGTCGATGTGTGTTTGGATATCGCCGTTATCCATTTTTTAATCACCTAACATAGATTATTGATAATTAATTATCAATAACACTTTATATGTTATAAGCTGTTGGCTATACTTTCAACTTTCACATTTTAACTTTTTAGCTCCAGACGGCTCCCTTCGATAAGCTCAGAGGCCACATTCCACACGGTCTCCTAAAGCAATATATTAGGTGTTGAACTTGTTTCTAAGTTCTAACAACCCTTCTTCGAGCTCACTGCGAGGCAAGTTTCCATCTTCAAGCTCCTGATCTGTTTTTTCCATCAAGCGCTCGTAAAAGGATT
>SMTZ1_10006282_pt1 | contig 12186 bp, 7 predicted proteins | sample DeeMarSWOR136_30_FD_25667 | JGI IMG/M metagenome (IMG submission 25667) | reverse complement strand
CGCCGCGTGATTGCGCCTCGGCCTGTGCACGTTTGAGCACCTGCGTATATTCTTTGAGTCCGACAATGTAGTCCGACATCACACTCAGAATCGGCGAGTGTACCTTTGGATGCGCCAGGCGCTTGATCTGGTAGACGTAGTCGGCAGCTACGAGTTCACGCGTGCCGACCACCGGGAACTCCGCGATCGTGTGACGCCGCGCAATTTCTTCACTGGATAGGGTTTGATACAAATGGTTTCCGGCAGCGTCGCGGGCAAACGCAGGATGCGGCTGGTAGCGAATCCCCGGACGAATCCGTACTTCATAAACGCTGTAGGCGATACGTTCCGTGGGCGCGTCTGCATGCAACTTGCGGCGCTTACGATCGAGGTAAGTTGGCTTCGGAACCGCCACCGCCGTCAGCGGCACGAGCTCATAGGGACGCCTGAGGTAGTGGTACTGGAACGGTGGTTCATAGATCTGCGCGAGAAACTCATACTCGTTCGAACTGTATGCGCGCGCCGGATCTAGATGCTTGGGCCGCTCGCGAAACGAACTGTAGAGTGTGGTGCGACCGGCTTCTTCCGGCGGATAAGGATTGTTCCAGGCCGCGACCGCGGCGCAGGCGGAAGACACAGCCAGCGCCGCGACAACCCAGCGCAATACGGGCAAACGACATGCGATGGCGATCGACACTCCTTCGCTCGACTCCGTCATGCGATCACGCGGACTTCGCGCAACTATATCAGCAATTTGCGACGCGTCAGGCCTTCCCCACAAGCGCAATTTTCGCTACTGTAGCGCTCCCGAGACCTGAAGCCCTGCTTCCCGGTCCTGCAACCAAATGTTTCGTTAACGCACCACCGGAGCCATTCATGGGGATTCTCGCAGGCAAGCGCGCATTGATTGTTGGCGTGGCGAGTGAGCGATCCATCGCCTGGGGCATTGCCAAAGCAATGCACCGCGAGGGCGCTGAAATTGCTTACACCTACCAGAACGAAAAGCTGAAGGAACGTGTTGGGAAGATTGCGCAGCACACCAACTCAGACATCGTACTGCCTTGCGACGTAGCGAGCGACGACGAGATTGAGTCGGTCTTCGGGCGGCTCGATGACTACTGGGACGGTCTCGACATTATTGTCCATTCCGTAGCATTCGCACCGCGCGAGCAGCTCGGCGGCAACATGGTGGACGTGACGACCCGGGACGGCTTTCGTATCGCGCACGACATTAGCTGCTACAGCTTCCTCGCGCTCGCGCGAGCAGGGCGCAGCATGATGCAGGGACGAAACGGGGCGTTGCTCACGATGACGTACCTGGGTGCAGAGCGTGTCGTGCCAAACTACAATGTGATGGGACTTGCCAAGGCAAGCCTCGAGGCATCGGTACGGTATCTCGCGGCGGCGCTCGGGGCAGAGGGCACCCGCGTTAACGGTATTTCGGCGGGCCCGATTCGCACGCTCGCCGCTGCCGGGATCAGCGATTTCAAGAAGCTGCTTGACTATAACGATCGGATGGCGCCGCTGCGTCGCGGCGTGACCATCGACGAGGTCGGCAACGTGGGGGCGTTTCTGTGCTCGGATCTGGCCTCTGGCGTTACCGGCGAAGTCACCTTTGTGGACGGTGGCTTCAATACCGTCGCAATCGGCGGCAACTACGCCGAGGGCGCGTGACCCGCGTTCGCGCCGTTACTGTAGCGCGCTCTCGTAAATCTTGATCTTCGCCTGCTGGCGCAGACCCGCGCGGTAGGCCTCGTAATATCCCGCTCCGCGCTGCTCGGCAAGCGTCCGCCGGGCGCGCTCCCGCAGCGCTGGATCAATTTTGCCGGCCTCGGGATCAGCAACCCGCGTAACCGCCACAACGGCATATCCTTGGCTACCGACTGCCGCACCCTCGTAGGCGGCGCGTTGGTCCGTCGGCTCGCCCGCCCGAAAAGCAGCCTGCAAAATCTGAGGCTCCACACCCTTGGCTCCACGCGTCAAGCCCTTGCGCACCTCGAGCTTCAACGCCTCTGAGCGAGCAAGTGCTTCGAGGCGCTCGCCCTCGCGCAGACGCTTCAACAGCGCGCGCCCCGTCTCTTGCGCCAAGGCAAGCGCCTTTTCCTCTCGCAGCCGGCGCTCGACCTCGGGTCGGAGCTCGGCGAGCGACCCGCGCGTCTCGGGGCGATGCTCAACCACTCGCACTGCCGCGATTGCCTGATGGCTCAACTCGATGGCATCGCTATTGCGCACTTTGCTCAAGACATCGGGCTGGAACGCTGCCTCGATAAAGCGCGGATCCTTCATATCGCGGCCGCCGCTACGCGTGAACCAGTCACTCAAACGAACCTTGAGACCCAGCGCCTTGGCGGCGGGTTCGAGACTTTCCTGCTGCGCATAGACGATGTCGCGAAATTTCTCCGATAGCTCGTAAAACTTCTCCTCCCCCTTTCGCGCGCGAATGTCCCGTACCAGCTCGCTGCGGACCTCGGCCAGCGGGCGGCGCATCTCAGGTGTGAGGGCCGTCACCTTGGCCAGGTGATAGCCGTAAGAGGTGCGCACCGGCGCGCTAACCTGACCCGGTTTAAGACTAACGATCGCCGCCTCTAGCTCCGCCGGCAGGACACCCGGACGGATCTCCCCCAGATCTCCGCCGCGTGGCGCCGATTCCTTGTCATCCGAGGACTTGCGCGCCAAAGCTGAGAAATCCGCACCGGCACGAATCTGCTTTTCCAGAGCTTGGGCCCGAGAGAGCGCCTGCTGTACAGCACCCTCGCTGGCGCCCTTAACCTCAATCAGTATGTGACTAGCGCGCCGCTTCACCGGCTTCACGTAGCGGCTAGCGTTCTCGTCGTAGGCCTTCTCGATCTCCGCTTTCGTCGGCTCATAGCGCTTGGCAAGCTCTTCCGCGGACAGCGTCAAGTAGGCGATCCGCACCTGCTCCGGGCTACGCCCCAAATCCGTATGCTTGTCGTAGTACGCCTGTATCTCTTCCGGTGTGACCATCACCCGCGAACGGTAGCTGTCCGGGCGCACCACCGCGTAGGTGATGTCCCGTTCCTGACGAAGCAGGCGAACCAGAGCGTCTATCTCCTCGTTCGTCACGATCGCGCTCGCTGAAAAACCCGCGCGCACCTGGCCGGTCAGGTTCTGGTCACGCAGACGCTGCTCGAATTCCCGCGCGGTGAGTCCCTCGTTGCGCAGCAATGCCTGATAGCGCTCTACGTCAAATTGCCCGTCACGTCGAAAGTACTCCTGTTCCCGGATCAGATTGGCGAGGCGCGCATTCGACACCCGGTAGCCCTGGTCCAGCGCATCGTCGACGAGCAGTGTCTGCTCAACCAGACTTTCCACAAGTTGTTTCTTGAATGCCGCACTCTCTACTGTCTGGGGCGGCAACTGTCCACGCAGAGGCTCCAGTGCACGTCGATAATCGTTCTGGCTGATCTCCGTCCCATTCACCTTAGCCACCGCGACACGCGGCCCGGCATCGAAATACGAGTTGATGCCCCAAAGGGCAAACGGAATGGCAATCAGCGCCAGAATGAAAGTGGCGATAATTCCTTGGGTTTTTTCACGAATCTTCGAGAGCATGGCGCGCTACTTTACCGGATCGCTGCATGTGGCACCAATGCTGCGCACGGCGAAATGCGAAGCAGCCCGGGGGGGGAACTAGAAGGGGCGAGGATTGACTCCTCGCCCCTGCTGAATCTTGGCGGAGCGGACGGGACTCGAACCCGCGACCCCCGGCGTGACAGGCCGGTATTCTAACCAACTGAACTACCGCTCCAGATGATGGTGGGTGCTGAGGGTTTCGAACCCCCGACCCTCGCCTTGTAAGGGCGATGCTCTACCGCTGAGCTAAGCACCCGCGGGGACGATCCCCACCGAGGCCGCACCCCTTACGAAGGGCGGCTAGTGTACGGCAATCGCAATGGCTTTGCCAACCATGCACGCGGCGAACTGCCCCGGGAAGCATCGCCTCCCGGGGCGCGAAATGCCGATGCACATCAGTGCGTACGAGCGGGATTAACAGCTTCAGCCGGCTCGCCTGCCTTCGGTGTTTCCGTCCCTGCCGGCTTCTCCTCGATCGGTTCCGGCACGCGCTCAAGCGCAGCCTCAAGCACTTGATCAATCCAGCGCACGGCGCGCACATCAAGATCCTGCAGGATGTTCTTCGGGATCTCGGTGAGATCCTTGCGATTCTCCTCGGGAATCAACACCACCTTGATCCCCCCACGATGCGCAGCGAGCAGTTTCTCCTTGAGTCCACCGATCGGCAGCACCTCACCCCGCAGGGTGATCTCGCCGGTCATGGCAACGCTTGCCCGGACTGGGATCTTTGTAAGCGCAGAAACCAGCGCCGTGCACATTGCTATGCCAGCGCTCGGTCCGTCCTTGGGGGTCGCGCCTTCAGGAACGTGCACATGGACATCGTGCTTCTGATAGAAATCAGACGGGATCCCAAGCTTGTTCGCGCGGGCCCGAACGACCGTCATTGCCGCCGTGATCGATTCCTGCATCACGTCTCCGAGCTTGCCGGTATAAGTGGTCTTTCCCTTACCAGCAACAATCGCTGCCTCGATGGTGAGCAATTCGCCTCCCACCTCGGTCCAGGCAAGGCCCGTCACCTGCCCGACCTGGTTCGCCTCCTCCGCAATGCCGTACCGGTACCGACGCACACTCAAATATTTTTCCAGCTCGTCAGGCGTGACCGTGACCTTGCCGGCCGATTCCTTTGCAAGCAGCAACTCCTTTACAACCTTGCGACAGATTTTGGAAATCTCCCGCTCCAAACTACGCACGCCCGCCTCGCGCGTGTAGTAACGAATGATGTCTCGTATTGCCTCGGGCGAGACACTGACCTCCTCCTGCTTGAGCCCGTTGTTCTTGAGCTGCTTCGGCAGTAGGTACTTCACGGCGATGTTGACCTTCTCATCTTCGGTGTACCCGGAAAGACGGATCACCTCCATGCGATCAAGCAACGGAGCCGGGATGTTAAGCGTATTCGCCGTCGCGATGAACATCACGTCGGAAAGGTCGTAGTCGACCTCCAGATAGTGATCGCTGAAAGCGTGGTTCTGCTCGGGGTCAAGAACCTCGAGCAGCGCTGCACTCGGGTCGCCCCGAAAATCCATCGCCATCTTGTCCACCTCATCCAGCATGTATAGCGGGTTCTTCACCTTCACCTTCGACATGTTCTGGATGATCTTGCCGGGCAAGGAACCGATATACGTGCGACGGTGACCACGAATCTCGGCTTCGTCGCGCACACCGCCGAGCGACATGCGCACAAACTTTCGCCCCGTAGCACGCGCGATCGACTGGCCGAGCGAGGTCTTGCCGACGCCCGGAGGACCAACCAGGCACAGAATCGGTCCCTTTAGCTGGTTTACTCGCTGCTGTACCGCGAGGTATTCAAGGATGCGCTCCTTGACCTTCTCGAGTCCATAGTGATCCTGCTCGAGCACCTCCTCGGCACGCTTCAGGTCCTTCTGAATCTTGGTGCGCTTCTTCCACGGAACATTCACGAGCCAGTCGATGTAGTTGCGCACCACCGTTGCCTCGGCGGACATTGGCGACATCATCTTCAGCTTCTTCAGCTCGGCTTCGGCCTTCTCGCGCGCCTCCTTCGGCATGCCAGCTGCCTTGATCTTCTTGGCGAGTTCCTCGGCCTCGTTTGGCCCTTCCTCCATCTCGCCGAGCTCCTTCTGAATGGCCTTCATCTGCTCGTTGAGGTAGTACTCGCGCTGGCTCTTCTCCATCTGCCGCTTCACCCGGCCACGGATACGCTTTTCGACCTGCAGAAGATCGATCTCCGACTCGAGCACGCTGAGGATCCGCTCGAGACGGTCGCGAATATCCTGGATTTCGAGAATGGACTGCTTCTCGTCGATCTTAAGCGAGAGATGGGCCGCCACTGTGTCCGCGAGTCGGCTTGGGTCTTCGATTCCCGCCAGCGAAGTTAGAATTTCGGGGGGAATCTTCATATTGAGCTTGACGTACTGGTCAAACTCATTGACAACCGAACGCATCAACGCCTCGCCCTCGCGATCAGTGATCGGCTCAGCTTCCAGCAACGCGACCTCGGCGGAGAAATAGTCCTCAATCTCGGCGTATTTCAGCACCACAGCCCGACGCTCGCCTTCCACCAATACCTTCACTGTCCCATCGGGCAGCTTCAGCAGTTGCAGAATGCTCGCCATGGTGCCGATGGTGTGGATGTTGTCCGTGGTCGGATCGTCGTCAGAAGCGCTCTTCTGCGCGACCAGCATGATCTGTTTGCCATTTTCCATGGCCTGCTCGAGGGCACGGATTGACTTGCGCCGTCCCACGAACAACGGAATTACCATGTGCGGGAAAACGACCACGTCGCGCAGCGGCAATACCGGCAGCATGGTTTCGGAACCGGCGACGATACGCGGCGCTTCTTGAGTCTCTTGCTTGTCTCGCTTCATTGAGAAAGAAAACCCGATTGGGGGTGAATGGGGAGTGCTGGTCTAAGTTTGGGGCCTTCACCCAGTGATTTCAATGTGACAACCCCGCCCAAATACGGGGAATCGGCACAGAATGGCCGGAAAGGCGGTCATTGCGCCCAAAAATAAAGACCCCGCTAAACGGGGCGGGGTCTCGGTACAGGCGGCGAAGATACGCACCGTCAGGGATTCACCGACGCTCGCTTGCGGCTTTGCTCGTCACTGTCCGCATAGATAAGAATCGGCCTCGCACCCTCGGTGATTACATTCCCCTCAATAACCACCTTGGTCACATTCTCGAGCGACGGCAATTCAAACATGATGTCGAGCAGGGCGCGTTCCAATATCGAGCGCAGACCGCGTGCGCCAGTCTTCCGCTCCATGGCACGACGCGCGACGGCATGAAGCGCGTCGTCGCGAATCTCCAATTCAACACCCTCCAGCTTGAGCAACTTCTGGTATTGTTTGACCAGCGCGTTCTTCGGTTCCGTAAGAATCTGGATCAACGCCTTCTCATCCAGCTCATCCAGCACGGCCACCACCGGCAGGCGCCCGACGAATTCGGGAATCAGGCCGTACTTGATCAGGTCCTCCGGCTCGACCTGGCGCAGCAGTTCCCCTGTCTGAATCGTCGACTGACTCCGGATCTCCGCACCGAAGCCAATACCGCTCTTTATGCTTCGATTCTGGATGACTTTTTCGAGCCCCGAGAACGCACCACCACAGACGAAGAGGATGTTGCGAGTATCAACCTGCAGAAATTCCTGCTGTGGGTGCTTACGGCCGCCCTGCGGCGGGACCGAGGCCACCGTACCTTCAATAAGCTTGAGCAGCGCCTGCTGCACGCCTTCTCCCGAAACATCACGAGTGATGGAGGGGTTCTCGCTCTTGCGAGAGATCTTGTCAATCTCGTCAATATATACGATGCCACGCTGCGCCTTTTCGACATCGTAATCGCATTTCTGCAGCAACTTCTGGATGATGTTCTCGACGTCCTCGCCGACATATCCGGCTTCTGTGAGCGTGGTCGCATCCGCGATCGTGAACGGAACGTTGAGCACGCGCGCCAGTGTCTCGGCCAGCAGGGTCTTGCCCGAACCCGTGGGACCGATCAGCAGGATATTGCTCTTCGAGATCTCGACGTCACCGACCTTGCCTTCGCTTTCGATACGCTTGTAGTGATTGTAGACCGCTACCGAAAGGACCTTCTTGGCATCATTCTGGCCAATGACATACTCGTCCAGAATTTGCAGAATCTCGCGCGGAGCGGGAAACTTTTTGCGGGCGGAAGCCGCGTTTTTCTCTTCCTGGACTTCTTCCCGGATGATGTCGTTACAGAGCTCGACGCACTCGTCGCAGACGAACACCGACGGGCCCGCAATCAACTTGCGGACCTCGTGCTGACTTTTGCCACAGAAGGAGCAGTACAAGAGCTTTTCGCCCTTGCCATCGCCTCTGCCGTTATTGTCGCTCGCCATCCCGAAAAACCTCACATCCGCCTGGGGATTCTGCCTCAATCATGCTTTCATCCTGCTGCTTATGCAAGCCGGATACTTAAGATATAGCATAGCGGTACCCCGGATTTCCCCCTGATCAGGAGCGCTTTTCGATCACCTTGTCGATCAGACCGAAAGCCTTGGCTTCCTCCCCGTCCATAAAGAAGTCCCGGTCGGTGTCGTCGCGAATCTGATCCAGTGCGCGCCCAGTGTGCCGCGACAGCAGCGTATTTAGGCGCTCACGTACGCGCATGATCTCCTTCGCGTGGATCTCGATGTCGGTGGCCTGCCCCTGGAAACCGCCCAACGGCTGGTGGACCATCATGCGAGCGTGTGGCAGTGCAAAGCGTTTGCCCTTGGCGCCGCCCGCCAGAATGATGGCACCCATACTGGCCGCCTGCCCGATGCAAACGGTAGAAACATCCGGCTTGATGAACTGCATCGTGTCATAGATGGCGAGGCCCGAGTTGACCGCACCCCCAGGCGAATTGATGTAAAGATGGATGTCCTTGTCCGGATTCTCGGACTCCAGGAACAGAAGCTGCGCCACCACCAAGTTGGCCATGTGATCTTCCACCGGACCGACCAGGAAGATCACCCGCTCCTTCAGCATGCGGGAGTAAATGTCATATGCGCGTTCGCCGCGTCCGGTGGACTCGATCACCATCGGAATCAGGCCGAGTCCGCGCGGCTCGAGTGCGCCGTCGTTACCACCAAGCTTGGTCATCATCCTGTCTCTCATCTCCTGCACGTTAGGCCGATTCCATCTTCAGCAGTTCCTGCAACGGTACCGCCTGCTCAATAACCTCGGCGCCCGCCAGCAGCTCCTCGATCACCCGCTCCTCGATCACGAGCCTCTCTACTTCCGCGAGCCGCTCCGGGTTGGCGTAGTACCACTGCACTAGTTCGGCTGGCTTTTCATACTCTTGTGCAAGCTCCTGGAGCTTAGCGCGAACCGATGCCGGATCCGCGCGGTGACCACGGACTCGGATTATTTCCGCCAGAATAAGCCACAGAGCCACGCGCGCGCGGGCACGCGCTTCCAGGCCGGCACTGTCCGAGCCCGACGACTTTTGTCCCTTCAGACGTGCAATTTCCGCATTCATTAAACCCTGCGGCACCTCAACCGGATTGGCTGCAAGCAGCGCGTTTAGCACACGTGCGCGCACGATAGCGCGCGTACGCTTGGCGGCCTCGCGCTCCAGATTACCGCGCACATCCGCCCGCAGCTTGGCTAGGTCACCGTCAGCCACACCGAATCGCTTGGCGAACTCGGCATCGAGTACCGGCAAGACCGGCTCGCTTATGGTCTTTACCTGCACCTCGAAATCTGCGCTCTTGCCGGCAAGCTTGTCGTGCCGATAGTCGCTCGGGAACTGTACGGCGATCGTGCGGATATCACCTGCACCGGCGCCAACCAGTCCCTTCTCGAGCTCCTCGAGCAGTGTGTTGCTCCCGATCACCACGGGGAAATCTTTGGCCGTGCCACCCTCAAAAACCTCGCCGCCTAAGCGACCGGAGAAGTCGACCAACACCCGATCGCCATCTTGCGCCGGGCGCGTCACCTCGTTCCAGCTCATATTTTGCCGCCGGATCGTCTCGAGGGTAGAGTCGACATCCGAATCCTCAATAATTGCGACTGGCCGCTCGATCTTCGTCCCCGCGATATCGAGCTGCTTGACCTCCGGTATGACTTCAAATTCAGCCGTGAACTGCAGGTCCTTCCCGCGCCCAAGCGATTCAGGATGGATCTTCGGGCCTCCGGCAGGGCGCAGACCTTCGCGCCCGATGGCCTCTTGGTAGCTTGACTCGATCAGGCTGCCGGCGACCTCTTCCATCAACTGCGGGCCGTACTGCGCCTCGACCATCTTTAGCGGAACCTTGCCTGGCCGAAAGCCAGGCATCTTTACGCTGCGCGAGAAGCGCTGCAGGCGGTCGACAAACGCCTTCTCGAACTGATCCGCGGGTACGGCGATCTTCATGCGCCGACCGAGAGAGCCAACGGATTCCACTGAGACCTGCATCGACATCAACCTCTGAAATTAGCTACGCGTTAACGGGAGTTGGCCGGGATAATACCGGTTTTGGCGGCCCTGCTCTATGCGAGCCGATGGTGCGAATGGGGAGACTCGAACTCCCATGGGTTGCCCCACTGGAACCTAAATCCAGCGCGTCTACCAATTTCGCCACATTCGCAGCGCTGTTCGGTCACGGCTCATTCTAATGCTAATGGCCAGGTGCACGACCCGACGGCAAATAAGAAATAAAAAGGGGGCTTGCGATACAAGCCCCCTGCGGGAATGGTGGGCCGTCCAGGGCTCGAACCTGGGACCCGCTGATTAAGAGTCAGCTGCTCTACCAACTGAGCTAACGGCCCGCATACAGAAATTGGGGTGAGCGATGGGACTCGAACCCACGACAACCGGAATCACAATCCGGGACTCTAACCAACTGAGCTACGCTCACCATAGTCCGCTGCAACGCGCGCGAATTATAGCATCCGAGTAGCTCGCCTTGCGCACGTCCCGATCCGCGCCCCCAATCTGGCGCGCCCGACAGGACTCGAACCTGTAACCGCCAGCTTAGAAGGCTGGTGCTCTATCCGGTTGAGCTACGGGCGCAAACTCGCGCCATTACAGCCCACACGCCCGCCCTATTCAATCGGGCGATTGGCCTCGGACAACCACTCTGGAAATGGTCGGGGTAGAGGGATTTGAACCCCCGACACCCTGCTCCCAAAGCAGGTGCGCTACCAGGCTGCGCTATACCCCGGAATGCGATGATCCGAACGCTTGCACCAGCCCCGCGGCATATCGGGTGAAACCACCATCCCGACAGCGTGCCCGGCGGCTTTAGGGTGCGAGACTATACGCACGGGCCAATGGGTCGTCAATTGCGCTGCGCCTGCCTTGGCGACCGCAGCGCGTGCGTGCGATGATCCCGGCCGTTCGAGAAAATCGCACATGACCGCACACATTATCGACGGAAACGCCATCGCGCGCGCCTTGCGCGGGGAAATCGCTCGCAAGGTGCGCGTGCGGCTCTCCGGCGGTCGCGCCGCGCCGGGACTGGCCGTTATCATGGTGGGGAACAACCCCGCTTCCGAAGTATACGTGCGCTCCAAGCGACGCGACTGCGCCGAGGTTGGCATACGGGACATCGGCCTCAATCTGCCGGCGAACATCGGTGCCTCACAGCTACTCGCCGAAATCGACCGCTTTAACGCCGATCCCTCGGTTGACGGAATTCTGGTCCAGCTGCCGCTTCCCACTGCGATTGATCCCAATACGATCATCGAGCGCATTCGACCGGACAAGGATGTCGACGGCTTTCATCCCTACAACATCGGGCGCCTCGTGGTGCGTATGCCGCTACTTCGTCCCTGCACGCCCTATGGTGCCATGCGGCTTCTCGAAAGCACCGGCGTGTCGCTGCGGGGCCAGCACGCGGTGGTCGTGGGAGCCTCCAATATTGTGGGCCGGCCGATGGCGCTTGAGCTGCTGCTCGTCGGTTGCACTGTTACTATCTGCCACAGCGCGACGCGGGATCTCGCCGCTGAAGTGGCACGCGCGGATGTCTTGGTCGTCGCTATCGGCAAGCCGGAAATGATCCCCGGGGACTGGATCAAGCCAGGCGCGCTCGTAGTGGACGTCGGCATCAACCGACTGGCGGACAACAGGATCGTTGGCGACGTGCACTTTGAGAGTGCGTGCGAGCGAGCGAGCTGGATCACACCAGTTCCGGGAGGCGTTGGCCCCATGACCCGCGCCATACTTCTGCATAATACCTTGCTTGCCGCCGACCGCGACCGACCCTGATTTCGGTCGGAACCACGCCCCACCAAGCGTATCCCCTCGAGATGTGGGACTTCCGTTCACGCTACGCTCGAGACCAGTCGATACGCCCAACGCCTTTCGCACAACGATCAGGCAACGTTGCGCGATTTGGCCACGCAGTTCCTTTCAGCCAAGACCTTCAGCGGCGCACACAACATCTCGGTAACAATCAGCATGCGCACCCGCATTGCGCTGCACGCCTGTCTGCCGGTGCTGCGCCTCGGCCTTGGCTACTACCGCAACTGGCGCGGAGTCATCGTCTATCCAGGGGACTTCCGGGTACAACGCACTGTTCAGGATGAGGCGGGCGTGGTGCACGAAGGAATGGAAGATCTTTGTGGCGAGTCGCTTTCGCAGGGGCCCATGGTGCTGTCATGGGAAGCCATGCTACGCGAGACCCAGGCGCCAGATCTTGACCTC
>SMTZ1_10006048_pt1 | contig 12186 bp, 10 predicted proteins | sample DeeMarSWOR136_30_FD_25667 | JGI IMG/M metagenome (IMG submission 25667) | reverse complement strand
TCAGGGATTAAAGAAATGACCACATAGCAGGTAACAGACACCTGGACAGCATAGACGAGCTGCCCCTGGAGGGCATACCATAAAAATAACCCTAAAAAGACTGTCCAGGGTCCAATCAACGGTACGAAATCAAATGCTGCTACCACCACTCCCATGACCACTGGGTTGCCAATACCGAGAATGGAAAACACGATAACAGAGATAAATCCTGTAAGAATCGCTTTGAACAAGTAGCCAACCACGACCCCGTATATGACTGCATCACAGGCAGTGATTAACTTTTTGACTTTTTCTCTCTTTGAGTCTGGTGTTAATCTGATTATTGCATCCTTGATACCTCCCCCGTCACGAACAAAGTAAAAAGAAATAAAAGCAGCAAGAAAGAGGCGTGCCAACAGGTAGGGGAGGCTGAATGTCCAGTCAATTACCGTTCTGGCAATATCCTGGGTGGTAACCTGTATTTTCTCAGTCATCAACTGCAGCGACTCTTCTGCGAGCCGGGTTTCACCTATACCCAGAAACTGGAGAGTTCTATCTGTAAATCCTATGAGGGTGTCTTCAATACTCTGAAACTCCAAGAGGACATCTTTCAAAACCTGCTGGGTCACCAGAGCGTTCACCAAAGAGATAAATGTCAACGATACAAACAAAAACAAAGGTACCAAAACGATGATTTCAGCCAGTAATGTGGATACAGTTTCATTCTTCAGGTTAATCTTCTCCTTTGCAGGACGCACCAAATAGGAGAGAATAACTGCTATCAGCAAAACATCTAAGAAGTGGTAGGTGATGTAGAACCCCAGAATTAACAGTATACAAAAGAGGAAAATACTTCCAATCTCTATGAATCGTGAATTCATAACCTTTCTCAGAACTGTTGATTTTTAAAGCTTTGTCACCATAGGTGCCTGGGTGGTTCAAAGCTGTCTGTGTAAGAAATCTTTGAGGTGAGAAGGGTTATTCTCTCTTTTTTGTTTCAGGTTGGCAAAGATGATAATGTACAGCCTTGGGATTCTCTGGGCTGAATTACGGGAAAAGGAGATCAATGGATGTACAGTATGTTATTTTTCAAATCTTCTCAGAGTTTATCTGAATTGTCAAATGTACATAAATTTTTACTTGCAATCTGGCCTGCGTTGTCAAGGACAGAACAAACAGGTTATCGTCTCTCAAATTCAGAACATGCTTTCTTTTCGGGGCTGACAAAGTTTCCAGTTGCCCTGCATCCCCCTGTCTCCATATTGGTAAATTTCAAATACCGTTTCTCCCACAATGCGCATTCACTGCAGGTAGGCACAAACTCGTCCCATCTCCTCTGAGCTTTCACTTCTTCTCTAAGTGTTTCCAGAGTTTTCCTGCGTTTTTTAACTTTTATCTTAGACATATGATGTCTTTTTCGTTTTGGGATTGCAACAATTCGAATCTTTTTACGACTGGGCGGAGTTGGAGGTTTGAGAACGGGGAGGTTCCTTTTAGAACGTATTTTTTTCGGGATTGGACGCTTTTCAATTTTTACAGGGCTTTGAGCTTTTTCTTCTCCTCTCTCTATCTTTTGAAGCTCTGTTCTCTCACGGAGAATCTGATCAAACCAGAAATCTATTACATTCTGGGGAAGGAATGAAGAGAATACATAAACTGAATCGTCAGTTTCTCTGAGAAAGGCAGGATCTTTTCGAAACCTGTGCTGTGACAGAAACTCCTGTGATTCTAAAAGGTGAAAATCAGAAGATTCTGTGAAGAACCCTATGTGTTTGACCTTTTTCTCTTCAGTCACAAAGTATACTGCTTTTTCATACTTCATGGTATACCTCTCTTTGAAGGAGGGTTTCTGCTATCTGTTTATCCATTTCATCCATGCACTCTAAAAACAGGTTCATCCCGGTGAGTTCTCCCAAACATCTGTTCCCCTCTTCTGTGAGCTCTGCAGAAAATACAGAAGCTCTCACCCCAAAGAAGAGGAACCCATGTGATTGGATCAACTTCTTTTCACCAGCACCAGGTGTACGCTGGGGATGCACTGTAACCAGTCCACAGGTTACCAGCTCCTGAAATTTCTCTGGAGATTCAAAATAAGTGCTGATCATATCAAGATCAGGAATGAGATGTTGTTTGAGATCGTACATAAACCTCAGCTGCATTCCATCCATGAAGATGACTTTATCTTTGAGAACACGGTAGCCCTTCTCTGTTTCAACAATGGTGTAAGTCACGATTTTCTAAAAGAGTACTCCCTTAAAAGGATTGTGATCTTTTGAATTTGTACAGAAAGTGCATACACACTGGTTGTTCCTGTATCAACCCCCAGAAAAGCTCAAGGTCAACCCCTCTGTGCTGCAGTATACACTCAGAACACAAAAAGGAGTCATTTCTTTCTCTTTTTTTTCTTCGTGGAGAAAATGGAGAATAAGTACGCAGTGGTGTAATTCCCCCCTATATTGGGTATGTATTGTGTCTGTGACGTTCTATTAAAAATTGCATCTCCTTACGTCTCAGAATCAATAAATTTCCAATCAGATTGCAACGAGAGTACGAATGAAGGAATTCAGTAACACAGCAAAAAACGAAAACTTTATAAATTGAAGAACATCTTCAAAGACAATAGAGAACTCTTGTTCTCACAAAAGGAGGGAAAACATGAAAACGAAAGTAAAGGCTATCGCAGCTATAGTGATTCTCGCAGCTTTGTTGGCCGGCTGCATTGGTCAAAAACCAGATAAAGAGGTGAAGCCAGTAATCTTCATCTTTGGTTCGTCCGGCGATGCAGTGAGGTTAGATCCAGCAGATGTTACTGATGGTGAATCCCTACAGAGAATGGACAACATTCACGAAGGATTGGTACGGTACAAAGGTAGCACCACTCAAATAGAGGCATGCCTGGCTGAAGACTGGACTGTATCAACCGACAAGTTGACTATTACGTTCAATTTGCGACAGGGTGTACAGTTCCACCATGGTTATGGTGAAATGACAGCAGATGACGTGGTCTTTTCCTTTGAGAGGCAGTACAACGCAGACCACTGGTACCATGCCAACGGTGAGTGGGCGTACTGGGGTTACATGTTCTCAGACATTGACTATGTGGAAAAGCTGGGTACATACGAGGTGGCTATCCACCTGAAGCGACCAAATGCATCTATCATGACCAGTTTGGCCATGTTCACCGTCAGCATTGTCAGTGAACAGGCTGCACAGGACTATGGAGAAGATTACTTTGCCAACCCAGTTGGTACAGGACCATTTGAGTTTGTGGAATGGGTAAGAGATGACCACATCACACTGAAAGCTTTTGATGACTACTGGGAAGGAAGAGCCCAAATTGACGAGTTGATCTTCAAAGTGATTCCAGATCCTTCTGCACGATTAATGGCATTACAAACAGAAGAAGTCCACGGTATTGAACACGTCGATCCACAGCACATTGAAATCATCAAGAATGATCCCAAGCTCCAGCTGATTTCACAGGCTGGAATGAATGTGGGATACGTTGCATTGAACTGTGGAGAAGGATACGAAGATGCTAACGGTAATGGAAAGTGGGACGAAGGAGAAGAGGCTGGGCCATTACCTGGTGCGTTTGAGCCGTTCCAGGACATTCGCGTCCGACGCGCTATAGCCCATGCTATCAATAAACCAGCTATTGTCAGGAACCTGTATCAGGGAGCAGCATCTGTAGCAGTGCAGGGAATGCCGCCTTCACTATTTGGATACAACACAGCCATTGCAGGGTACGAGTACGACCCAGAGAGAGCAAAGCAGCTCCTAGCAGACGCAGGATACCCAGATGGGTTTGATGTAACCTTCTGGCACATGCCTGTTTCCAGACCATACTTCCCCGTACCTACTGAGATTGCAGAAGCTATCCAGGCTGATTTGGCAGCTGTAGGAATTACAGCTACACTGTTCACAGAAGATTGGGGTACTTACTTACAGGATACTGAAGCAGGAAAACATAACATGGCAATGCTGGGCTGGACTGGTGACAATGGTGACCCTGATAACTTCTTGAACGTCTTGTACTCACAGGACAAAGCTACAGTAGGTACTGCTGGTAATATCGGATTCAAGAAGAACCCCGAATTCCAAGAGCTCTGTGACAAAGCATTAGCCACCTACGACCAGGCAGAGAGAGCTTCACTGTACAAAGAGGCGAACGCAGTGCTTGTAGATCAGTGTTCACACGTGTTTATTGCTCACTCCGATCAGAACCTCGGCTTCCTTGCTACAGTACACGGTTACCTCATCCACCCAACATCAAGAAAGTTCTTCTACCCGGTATGGGTGGAAGAAGAAGAGGAAGGTGGAGAAGGTCTGGGAACTCTGCTCGTGAGCATTTTGGTTTTTGGAGGCATTGCTCTGTATGCGAAGAGAAAGTAAATTCATTTCCTTTTTTTCTTTTTTAAGGTGGTGACATGAAGGAATACATTTTAAAAAGGCTGGTAATGTTGGTTGTGGTGCTGTTTGGTGTTTCAGTTATTACCTTCGTTTTGGTAAGGGCAGCACCTGGAGATCCTGCTGTACACTTAGCAGGTGAGCATGCAACTGCAGAAGTTTTGGAGAGAATAAGAGAAAAGTACCATTTGAATGACCCCATTTACGTTCAATACCTCATCTGGATCCAGATGGCGCTCCAAGGTGATCTCGGAAGGTCTATAGAATCCCATGAATTTGTCACGACTGAAATTCTGGATCGGTTACCCACGACGTTGGAACTGTCGCTGGTTGCAATCATTATTGCATCCATTTTTGGGGTTATTGCAGGCATCATCTCTGCTGTGCGTCAGTATTCTGCTGTAGATTACAGCGTCATGTTTGGAGCTTTATTTGGGGTGTCCATGCCAGTGTTCTGGCTGGGATTGATGCTTTTATTCATCTTTGGTGTGAAACTGGGCCTGTTTCCCATAGGAGGGAGATTGACAGCAGGAGTTTATTTGGAGAAAATAACAGGAATGTACGTTTTGGATAGTATTATCACATTGAACGGAGAAGCTTTCATAGACAGTGTCAAACACTTGGTCTTACCTTCTATCGCATTGGCGACCATTCCCATGGCTACCATAGCGAGAATGACCAGGTCTTCCATGCTTGAGATTTTGAGACAGGATTACATCAGAACAGAAAGGGCAAAAGGGCTTTCTGAGAGAGTGGTGGTCTTCAAACATGCTATAAAAAATGCTTTAATTCCTATTGTTACTGTCATCGGCATGAACATTGGCTTGCTCATGGGAGGTGCAGTATTAACAGAAACGATATTCGCGCTCCCCGGACTGGGTAAGTACATTGCTGATGCTATATTAGCGTATGATTACCCTGTCATCCAAGGGTTCACCTTGTTTTTTGCCACAGCATTTGTGGTTATTAATCTAATGACTGATATCATATACGTGTACATTGATCCACGTATTCGATACGGGTGATTCTCATGACTCCAGATACACAAAAAGTCAAACGCAGAACACGGTTCCAAGATATTGTAAGGCAGTTGAGAAAGAATAAGTCAGCCATGTTTGGATTTGGCATGATGGTAATCATTGTCACCTTGTGTGTGGGAGCACCTTTATTTGCACCCCATGATCCGTATGATTCTGACTTAGATCGCGGACTCAAACCCGGATTCTGGTCTGATGATGCTTTACCCGGGTACCCTTTGGGAACTGATTATTTGGGAAGGGATCTTCTTTCACGAATTTTGTACGGTGGGAGAGTCACTCTCAGCGTTGGATTCGTAGCTTTAGGGATTGCTGTGGTCATGGGTATTCTCATGGGCACATCTTCAGGGTACTTTGGAGGATGGGTAGACAATATTGTCATGCGGATTGTGGACATTCTGTTTGCTTATCCTGCCTTACTGCTGGCACTGGTGGTGGCAGGCACTTTAGGGAGAGGAATAGATAAGGCAATGCTTGCTATAGGAATTGTGTACACTCCTCAAATGGCCCGGGTGATGAGAGGAGCAGTACTCACTATCAAGGAGATGGAATACATTGAGGCAGAACATGCTATAGGCTCATCCACGTGGCGAATCATCCTTAAACACGTGCTCCCCAATTCTTTAGCTCCCATCATTGTGTATTCCACATTGATGCTGGCCACAGCGATTTTAGATGCTGCAGCTCTAGGGTTTCTAGGTGTGGGAGCACAAGCACCTTCTCCGGAGTGGGGGTTAGCACTGTCTATTTCGAGGAAGTACTTGGTGGCAGGTGCATGGTGGGCTGCTACATTTCCGGGGTTAGCTATTTTAATTTCAGTCATATCACTGAATCTCTTGGGTGATGGGTTGAGAGATGCATTAGATCCACGGCTGAAGGGAGGTGCAAAATTATGAGCCTTTTGGAAGTGAGAAATCTGAAAACCCAGTTTTACACTGATGATGGGATTGTAAAGGCTGTGGATGATGTGAGCTTTTCCATTGGCAATGAGGAAACCTTTGGGTTAGTAGGTGAATCTGGATGCGGCAAGTCTGTCACTGCATTATCAATTATCCGATTAATATCGTGGCCTCCTGGCAAAATCGTGGCAGGGGAAATCCTTTTAGAAGGTGAAAACCTTTTAGAAAAGACAGAAGAGGAGATGCAGAAAATACGAGGATGTAAGATATCGATGGTTTTTCAGGAACCCATGACTTCTTTAGATCCTGTATTCACGGTGGGAAATGAGATCATGGAGGTCATACAACTCCACCAAGGTTTAGACAAAGAAGAAGCACAAGAAAAAGCTATAGACATGCTGAAAATTGTGGGAATACCTGATCCTGAGAGAAGAATAAATGAGTACCCTCATCAGTTGTCAGGGGGAATGCGGCAGAGAGTGATGATCGCTATGGCATTGTCATGTAAACCCAAATTACTGATTGCAGACGAGCCTACTACAGCTTTAGACGTTACTATCCAGGCGCAGATTTTGCGGTTGATGGACCAGTTGAAGAAGGATTTTCAAGCGTCTGTCCTTTTGATCACCCACGACCTGGGAGTAATCGCCCAGCAGTGTGAGAATGTGGCAGTGATGTATGCAGGGGAAATTGTAGAATACGGAAGTGTGGAAGCAATTTTCGAGAACCCTCTCCACCCGTATACAGTCGGGTTGAATAGAGCTATTCCCCGATTAGACGTTGATACTGAAAAGCTTGAGATCATAGAGGGGACTGTACCTAACCTGATTGAGATACCTTCAGGGTGCAGGTTCCATCCCAGATGTCAGTACGTCATGGATGTGTGCAGAGAAAAACATCCAGATCTCAGAGAGCATGAGAACCACCATCTTTCCCGGTGCTGGCTGGAGGAATTACCATGGTAATTTTGGAAGTTCAAGAGCTGGTGAAGTTCTTTCCTGTTGGGGGAGGATTGTTCAAGAAACCTGAAATGAACAGAGCAGTGGACAATGTATCGTTCACCATTACTGAAGGAGAAACCCTCGGGCTAGTAGGAGAATCTGGATGCGGGAAAACCACGTGCGGGAAGACGATTTTAAAATTGTATGAGCCCACATCTGGAAAGATCATTTTCAAAGGAGAGGACATTACGCACTTGAACAGATCAGAAATGAGAAAGTTCAGACGAGACATGACTATCATCTACCAGGACCCTTTCGGGAGTTTAGACCCGAGAATGTCTGTGGGAGGAATTATTTCAGAACCCATGGAAGTTCACAACTTATATCCAAAAAGAGAGAGAGAAGAAAAGGTTTCTGAAATCATGGAAAAGGTAGGGTTAACACCAGAACAGGTGAACAGGTACCCTCATGAGTTTTCTGGCGGCCAGAGACAGAGAATAGGGATTGCACGATCTTTGGCAGTTGATCCTGATTTCATCGTTGCAGATGAACCTGTTTCAGCCCTGGATGTGTCGATACAGGCTCAAATTTTAAATCTGATGCAGAATCTCCAGGATGAGTTTGGGTTCACCTACCTGTTCGTGACCCATGATTTGAGCGTGATCAAACACACATGTGATCGGGTTGCAGTGATGTACGTGGGGAAAATTGTGGAAATGGCACTGAAAGAAGAATTGTTTAACCATCCAAAACATCCATACACTGAAGCTTTGCTGTCTGCTGTACCAGTGCCAAATCCGCGGTTCAAGAAAAAGGCGATCATTCTAAAAGGAGATGTTCCCAGTACGACCAGCCCACCTCCGGGGTGCAGGTTCCACACGCGGTGCTTGTATGCTCAAGAGATCTGTTCTCAAAAAGAACCTGTGTTCGAAGAGAAAGGTAAAGGACATTTTGTTGCCTGCCACTTCCCACTAGAGTAAAAGTAACCGAAATTGAAAATGAGATGATGAAGAAAATGGAAAGCCTGCGTATTTTATTCTTTTTTCAACTCATCCAGTATAATATCTGCAGTCCACACAGCTGTTTTCCCTACTACATTGGTGCACTTTTCTGTGTGGGCACCCATTTTGTCAAATTCTTTGTAATCGTCCCTATCCCATAGGTTGAAAGATCTTCCAAATATCTTTTTCTGGACATCTTTACATACTGCTCCTCCGAATTCTTCAACGAATTTGTCGTGCAGCTTCTTCGTAGCTTTGTATAGTCTTCCTGCTCCTTTTTTAGACGTGTATGCTTTTTTATCTCTTCCCAGTACTAACCCTATTGCCATGATACCTCCTACTAGAGCGCCGCACGTACCATCTCCAGCTAAAGCACCGCCTCCTGCTAACCCTGTTCCGCTCTTGAATGCATCATCTCCTCCAATGCCAAATAAGTCGTGCATGGCAGCAAGCATGGCCTGGGGGCAATTCCCCAGATCTCTCTCGTAGGCAAATGCTATATCATACGCTTTTTTTAAGATTTCTTCTCTTTTCATAGTCTTGTAGTCTATCATAGTACCATCTCCTCTACAGGAAATTCTGTAAGAATCTTCACACATAAAAAGATATCGGACTAGTTCTCAACGAACTCTACCATACTATACACCTTAATAACCTGCTAAAATGCATGAAATGATGCGATTTTCAGCTTTTCTCAAGTGTTCTGTAGTTGTTGATGTGCTAATGTTGAGCTTCTTTGCTAATTCTTCTGTACTTATTTTTCTCGGCACTTCATAGTACCCACTCTTTTTGGCAGTGGTAATGACCTTTTTTTGTTTTTCTGTTAGGCAGGACAAAATGTTATACTCACTGAATGTGACTGGCTGAAAAGAAACATTCTTGACGACTCCCCACACTTCAATGTTATCTAAAAGCTTTTTTATGTTCTCGTTATCACCAACAAATGCGAAAACAATTTTTTCTTCTGATAAAATGAATGGAAGTTCAAAAATAACATCTACATCAAATAATTTCAGAATCTTCAGCCTGTTTCCTTTGTATTCTATCCTGATCAAACACGTATAGGTGTTGTCATGCTCTTTCAAAACCTTAAGGATTGTCCATCCACCAGGTAACTGCACATCTTCTAAGGTAACCCCAGCCTTTGGGGTTATGTCAACAACTCCTATTTTTACTCCTTTTTCAAGATCAAGTCTTAACAGTGCTTCTCCTTCAATACAGTGGAGGGTTTTAAAGAAATTTTGTGGAAAGTAGTGAGATACAAAATTTGCATCCATGGTGATGATTACTTTTCGCATAGACATTCTGATACTACAGTGCTTAAATATTCTTTTAATCACTATATGAACTACCGGAAATAACCGGCACAAATTACATAAGCACCAGTGAGAAGGTACAGGAGGTGTGAACATGAGTAACCTGAAATTAGGAGTTGGAAGGTCACCATACAGTTTTGGTGTTTTTAAAGATCATGAAACAGACTGGGTTTTTAAGAGAACAATGGAGTACATGGTTGAAAAAGCAGCAGAAATTGGTGAGTGTCTGTACGCGGCCAAGAGAATTGATGAAACTGATGGAGAAAGCTGGATTAAAGAATGGGCAGCACTAGCTGAACGGGTAGAGAAGATTGGTGAAGAAGCATTGGAGAAAGGGCACACCATCAGTGCGCGAGAAGCATTTTGGCGTGCCACCAATTACTACCGGGCTGCTGAGTATGGATGTCCTCCTTCCCATCCCCGGTTTTTTGAGCTGTGGGAAAAGAGCGTCCGCAGTTTCCACAAAGCCTGCCCGTTATACAATCCTCCCATTCAAATCATTGAAGTACCTTTTGAAGGGAAAAACTTGCCCGGATACTACTGGCGCCCTGATACTACTGATGCCAGTCGTCCCACCTTGATTGCTGTTGGAGGGAATGATTCTTCAGGAGAGGAAGTGTTCTTCATTGCTGGACCAGCCGCTGTCAAACGAGGGTACAACTTTTTTACCTTCGAATTCCCCGGTCATAGGGGAACTGTTCATTTATATCCTGACTGTGTTAAACGGCCTGATTATGAGGTTCCGTTTAAAGCAGCAATTGATTTTTTAGAAACGCTTCCTGGTACAGATGAGAGAATTGCATTGACAGGGTTCAGCTTTGGAGGGTATGTCACCGCACGGGTAGCAGTGCATGAACCCCGGATCAAAGCTTTAATTCCTAACAGTCCCTTAATAAATACACACAGAGCATCTGAGGCCATGGGTAGCACTTTATTCGGTATAACCAGATTAATCCCTGACCGCTTACTCAATTTCTTAGTAGATCGGAAACTGAAAAAATCACCCATGATAAAAACATTGATAGAATACTCGTTATGGACCTATGGGTTTGAAATTCAACCGTGGTCAGACATGTTAAAGCTGAGAGAGGGAGCACCAGAAGAGTACACAATTGAGAACGATCTCCACAAGATTACCTGTGCTACCCTGGCACTGGTCAGTGAAGATGAGGGGGAAGAATTAGTACGACAGGCAAAGCAGTTCTATGAGGGGATTTCTTCTGAAAACAAGAAAATGCACGTATTCACAATAGATGAAGACGGAACGAACGATCACTGCCAGTTGGATAACAGATCTCGTGGAAACCAGGTCATGTTTGATTGGCTGGATGAGGTTTTCAACTACAGGTAGGGATCTACACTATCTATTTGAGACGTACGTTGAATCCTGGAAACAGATAGGCTGGATTCTTTTACCCCCTTCACAAGCTCGACCTCATTCAAGAACACCTTTAACAATGGGGTGAACATCATACCACACTTCATTATTTAGATATTCTAGAATTACAAGAGAAAAAAATAAATCATTAAACCTTTTTACATCCAACTTCTTGTGGGTTGCTGCAACCATTTTTAACATTTCTAGATCATCTCCCCACAGAAATCTCAAATTTTCATTTCGGATAGAAGAAGCTACTAATTCCACATCATCTTTTTCTATCTTACTATTATTGTTTCCGTGTGCTTTGGCAGCAGATTCTCGTATTATTCTAACAAAATCGTGCAAAACTCCTCCAGACATTTCAACAGCATATTCGAGAGCATCTTCATCTATGAGATCTTCTTTCATTCTATAAAGAGCAACATTTTTCATCAATTCTTTGTTTTCGTAGATTAAATTTCCATTCTTGTCAAATAAATGCATAATAGGGATTGAAATTTCATAATCAAAGTACCTTACTGGCCATAAATATTTCTTACGTAATTGCAATGATCCTGAAGCAGTGTAAAGAACGCTACATTGTAACTGAGTCAATGTAGCAGAATATCTGAAAAACAAATCTTCCATCTGCTCAGGAACCATCTTACCTAGATCATCGACTATGACAAATATTTTTCCAAGTTTTTCTTCTGCATGTGTAATCATCCTATTTATTATGTCCAAAAGCTCACTCAACTTTGGCTCAACTTTTCTTCTGATGATTTCCCTTGTAGATGCCTGGCTTTTCATCGCTCCCACCAATTTCAACAAAGCGGAAATACCACCTCCTACTTCAAATACTTCTTGTTCTTCTCTTACTTTTTCAATTATTCTTGAAGACCAGGTTCCTAATGCATCTTCCAATTGTGGATCGATTTCTATTTTATTTTTAATATGCCCATAAATTTGCAATCCTACATTTAAAAGAAGATCCACATAGGTCAGGTTTGCCACATCTAATCTATTTTTAGTACTGAAAAAAATGACAAATAACTCTTTTCTTGCTTCTTCAGCAAGTTTATTCAATTCGGTTGTGTTTCCATTTCCTCTTGTACCTGTAAATAGGATTTTAAGCGGCCTTCTTGAGCTCTTTATTTTCCATAATACTTCTTCTTTTATTTTGCTCTTTCTATCCACAAAGTACGTTTTGAGTTTTTCTCCTTTGAGAGGTTCCTGTGGATCA
>SMTZ1_10012329_pt1 | contig 12188 bp, 9 predicted proteins | sample DeeMarSWOR136_30_FD_25667 | JGI IMG/M metagenome (IMG submission 25667) | reverse complement strand
AATTAACAATAAAGTGGATATTGGATTTAAAAAGTAGAATTGAAAAATCTTTTGAGTTAGACAATATTATCCACGCTCTGGAAGGAGGGTATCTTGAACCAGGATTAGGAGGGGATCCAATCCGTTCTCCTCATATCTATCCCACTGGAAAAAACTCATATGGTTTTGATCCACGATTAATACCTAATTTTACTGCAATAAAACGAGGAAATGAAATAGCAGAAAAATTAATTCAAAATTACAAAATTAATAATAACGATTGGCCTGAAACTGTTAGTGTAGTACTTTGGGCATTTGAGACTATGAAAACAGGGGGAGAGACTATTGGTCAAATTTTTAATTATTTAGGAGTAAAACCAGTTAAAAATAAATCAATTTGGACCACAGAATTAGAGATCATACCTTTAGAAGAAATGAATCATCCTAGAATCAATGTTATCATTACAATATGTGGGATCTTCCGAGATACATTCCCTTATCATTTAGAATTAATTAATAAAGCAATTGAATTAGTAGCAGATCTAGATGATCCAGTCGAAAAGAATTATGTAAAAAAATCAATGTTAGCATTAAAACAGAAAGGAGTAGAGAATGTCACAGCACGAGTATTTGGTCCACCTCCGGGGAAATATAATACTAATTTAACAGAGATAATAGCTGCTGGAAAATGGGATGATGATATGGAATTGGTAGAAGATTATCTTAAAAATATGAGTTTCGCATATATGAAGAACCAAAAAGTAACACAATTAGAAAAGAATTTTAGATTATGTATTAATGAGATTAAATTTATGAGTCAAATAAGAGATTCGAGTGAATATCAAATAACAGACTTAGATCACTACTATGAATTTACTGGAGGATTAGCTCGTACATATAAACAAATTAATGGAAAAGATGCAAATGTTTACATAGCTGATTCTTCTAATAAAGAAATCAAAATAGATACTTTGAAAGATAGTATTAAAGAAGGCGCAATAACTCGTTCATTGAATCCTAAATGGATTAGAGGCTTGTTACAGCATAAATATCATGGTGGTCAAAAAATAGCTGAAAGACTTGAAAATTTTCTTGGCTTTTCTGCTACAACTCATGAAGTAGATAATTGGATTTGGGATAAAGCATATAGTCAATATATAGAAAACGATGAATTAAGAGAGCTTTTAAAGGATAATAACAAGTTTGCTATGATGGACATAATAAAAAATATGTTTCAAGCTAATAACAGAGGTTATTGGGATGCTAATGAAGAACAAATAAATAATTTAAAAAAAATTTATCTTGATCTAGAAAATTGGGTAGAATTAACGTATTAATTTATTTGAATTATTAAATTATACTAAATGATGAAAATTCTCAGCATTAATAATGACATCTTTTAAAATTTGAAAGTTTTTATCCCCTCTCCATGAATTAAAAATATTTTATTTCTAATTGGAATTGCTGCTTCCTTTCCGATTAAAACCCATTCTTCTTTAGTAATATTTCTAACCATTGAACCCTGTTTAAATTTAATATAAACTAATGCTCCTAAAAAATCATTAAATTTAGTTTCCTCAAGTTTAACATCTTCAAAGTCTGGAATTTCATTATTTTTACGTTTTTTTTATAATCTCATATTCAGTTTTACTTAATAGCAGATTCAAATTAGCTTGGATTAAATTATTATCATTTTCTATATTTCTATTATAATAATACTCAAAAATGATGAGACCACATTCCGGTGTAAATGTTCCTTTAATGCTTATTAGTTCATAATCATATATTATTCGACCTAAAGATTCTGAATGTTCAATAACTTCTGATTTAACTTTCCAACTCTTTGAAAGAAGTGGTTTTATATACTTTTGAGTACCAGGATGAATGGTGTCAGCTGTTAATTCTTTATTAAATTGAAATTTTTCAATGAAGATAGTAGTTATATTTAAATAGTATGATTCGTATGATCATATTAATACGATCATACCAATATGATCATATCAATATGAATTATAGAAGGTGATTAAAATAACTGAATTTCCAGGTAAAAAAGGAAAATATTTTTTTGGCTCAGTTAAGGTTGGCGAAAGAGGGCAAATTGTTATACCTCTTAAAGCAAGAGAAATCTTTGGAATTTATGCTAAAGATGATGTTTATATTTTTGGAGAGTCAGATAAAGGTTTAGGTTTAACTAAAAATATAAAAATTGATAAAGAAGAAATAGAAAAACATGAACATTATTTTGGTATTGCTAAAGTCAGTGAAAGAGGCCAGATTGTTATTCCCCAGGAAGCTCGAGAGGTCTTTAAAATAAACGCTGGAGATTTAATCTTAGTCTTCGGAGATATTAAAAAAGGACTTGGATTTACTAAAGCAACTAAATTAAAAAATTTTGCAGTTAAGCTGTTCCAGGCATTTGTTGGAGATTTTGAGGATATTCAGGAAAATAATATAGGTGATTTGAATGAAGAAGAATAAAAGACAATCAAACATCGATTTTAGGTTTATGTCCTTTTTCTTTAAGATCCGTGATAGGTTTCACCCTCCAAGAAAAAAAATTAGAAAAGCTAATATTAAGCAAGGAGAAATAGTTTTAGATTATGGGTGCGGATCTGGAAGTTACACCATAGCTGCAGTTGAGAAATTAGGATCAAATGGGAAAGTTATTGCTGTTGATATCCATCCATTAGCCTTGGAAAAAGTTAGAAAAAAAGCGCAAAAATTAGGGTATACAAATATCGAAACAATTCAAACAGATTGTGCCACTGGATTAGATAACGAGAGTATTGACAAAATTATTTGTTTTGATGTACTTCATCACATCTCTCATAAAAATGATATCTTAAAAGAATTTCATAGGGTTTTAAGATCAAATTCAATACTTTCATTTGATGATCATCATATGAATGAAGATAAGATTATTGATCTCATTACTTCCAATGGACTTTTCAAATTCTTTGAAAAAAAGGATAAACAATATAATTTTATTAAAATTTAGGTGGAAAAAATGAGGGAAAAAAAACCTAAGTATGGTTGGTATGTAAAGAATCTAATTATAGTATTTAATTTAGTAGGATTCTTAGGGCTCTTTACATTAATTTATGGATTATTAATAGGTGGTATAGGTCAAATAATTCTGATTATTATAGGATTAACTATTGTTTTAATATTTTTATGGCCGGGTATCGGAATGACAATTATGAATTTATTTTTATTACGAAAAATACCAAAAATAGATTTAATTCCTAGAATGAAAGGGTTAAAAGAAATTAATAATCCACAGATTTTGGATGTAGGATGCGGAACTGGAAGAACTGCAATTAGAATCGCTAAAGTTCTTAATAATGGAGGACATTTATATGGTATTGATATTTATTCAAAATTAGCAATTCCTGGTAACGCATTAGAAACAGTACAGAATAATGCTCGAATTGAAAAAGTTGAAAATAAATCTACTTTTCAATATGGTTCTGTCACAGATATCCCCTTCGAGGAAAATAGATTTGACATAGTTAATGCTTCTTCGGTACTTCATGAAGTGCATAATGTAAATGAAAAACATAAAGCTATGCAAGAAATTTATCGTGTTTTAAAAACTGATGGATATCTTTACTTAGGTGAATGGAATCGAACAGCATGGCGATTAATAACATTTACTGGTTTATGTTGTTTAGTTTTTAAGCATAAAAGTTATTGGGAGAACTTACTCAAAGATAATAAATTTAAGGACATAAATTATGAGAATATGGCAGGTTTTGGGATATTTATTGCTAGAAAATAAATTTTTTTTATTCTATTTTTTTATAATTAAAAATAAAGCCTTCCTCTATCCAACTCCAATGGAACATTGGTCGTTTAAATTGCTCTTTTAATTCAAAACCTGCTTTTTTGATTTGTTCTTGAACCTTTTTTAATTGAATTCCATAAGAACCAATATGAGTAGCAAAATAGGACAAAATCCCATAATTATTCTTTAAAACTCGATATATCTCGTCCAATAATTTAATGCAGTCGTCTTTATCAAGTAAATGATAAACATCATACATAAGGACTATATCTAGAGAATTGGAATTCAATGGAATCGATATTTTTTTAGAAGTTTTTATAATTTTGATATTCCTAATATTTTGAGTTTTAATTTTGTCAGACAACTCCTTTAAAGGATCTTCATCATAATCAAGAGCATAAATTTTACCTGTATTTCCCACTATTCGTGAAGAAATAATAGAATATATTCCCTTCCCACATCCAAAATCTAATATTTTTTGTCCACTCTTTATACCAAACTCTCTAAGTATAATTTCTCCATCTGACTTTAGCCAATTTTCCAGATTTATTTCCATCTCTAATCATTTATTGCAAAAGGATAATTAGGAAAAATATTCTTTTCAATATATTATTAATGTAATTAGTAATGGAAAGATTAAACAGATTAATAATGCACTCCATAACCAAATTGTACCAAATATCCTTGTTTGTTTTTTATAATTGGAATAATCCTTTTCAAAACGTATTCCAACCTCTTAGATTTCCTCCAATTTTGCTTGTATAAAATTCCCAATAGGAAAAGGGAAAAATTAGTAATCCATCAATATTTATTCTGTATTTGTAAAAAAAGAGAAAATAATAGAATCAAATAAATGCGATTTTCAAAATGAAAAATCAATATTTTATAATGAATCTAAGGATGATATGAGTTTATATTGATCTTCTGAGACTTTAGCTTTATCTACTTCAAAAAGCTCTAGAAGTACGTTGTCAGGAGCTGCTGCCATTATATACTTCAAAGGACCAAAATTCTTAATTTCTTTAATAAATTGAAATCCCTTATTTTTCATGTGTGATACTAAAGCCTCTAAATCATCGGTCTCTATCCCTAAATGATGAATTGCTCCACGTCCTTGGTCTTTAGCTGGTTGATCATAGAAATTAATTTTTGATGATCCAATCTGAATCATTACATTTCGTGCTCCTGCCATTTCCAAATCAAATAATATTTTTGCCCCAAACATCTCTTTATAAAATTTGATACTATCATCAAGATTAGAAGCAAAAAGATGTGCATGATGGAGAGATGTTTTCATATCTTTACCTTTTTAATTTTTAAACTTCATGAATCGAATATTAATATATGAATTATATTAATGTCTTTTTAAAATCTTTTCATTTTCTTTGGATATGCTTGAAAAGGTGTACGTGGTTCTTTAGATATCCATTCCACATTTTTTTTTATATGGGAAAGTGATCTCAATAAGTCAAAAGTTAACCAATGTGTGGCTTTTGGATGTTTTAAATATTCCCATAATCCATATTCTCCTTGTTCAGATTTTATAAAGTTAATTAAATCAGAAATCCGATCATCATCTTTATTTACACTTACTCTCCAACAGAGATTTAAAATATGTGCAATATCAAATTTTGCCATAAAAGTTATTCGTCCAATAGATTTTTCTAATCCAATAAGTCGAGCAATCGTAAAACCTAAATTATATCTTAATTTTGATGTTGTTCCAAGTATTAGATCCAGAGCTCGCTTAGCTTCATCACTATGTCTATAGATGTTGTGGTAAGCAAGACAACTGAGAACAGCTGTTGTATTTGATCTACACCCCCATCTTGAATGTGCAAGACGTCTATACCCAGCAATACCTCCATAATTACCTGCAGACATACCAACAGGCCACGCACCATCTTCTAAACGTTGTTCCCTCAGCCATTCAAATGCACTCTCAGTCCTTTCATCAGTTGAGTATCCACACATAACTAATCCTAATAGTGGAATTGCTGTCTGAATAGGCATCATTTGATATCCAAGTTCCTCATCTGTAAGCTTTTTCTTTCCTGGCATTGGCCAAGAACCATTATTTTGTTGTTTTGAAAAAAGATATTCAGCAGCTTTTTGTACTACTGGGTGAGAGGAATTAAATCCGAAATAACCTAATCTCTGTAAAGCCATAGATGTTATTTGAAGATTATCACAATAAGTCAATTGATTAGTTCCAAGAGAATCCCAAGCTCCATTTATTTTTTGGAGCTTGAATAAATCTTCAACGAGTGGATCTGATTCTCTTATTTCTAATAATTCTTGAACTTCTTCATTATCCTCAGAGTAGTGTAACAATTCAGTTAATACTAAATATCTTAAGCAAGGGGATCGATCAGTTAATAAAAGTTGAATCCATGTCATATTCCTTCCTCCAAGACTTTTTTTAAATAGGGAGCAGTTGGTGTATTCAGTTTTGCTACCACTTCAGGAGGTCCTTTGGCAATAACTCGACCTCCTTTAGGTCCCGCTCCTGGTCCTAGCTCTATTATCCAATCACATGATGCTAAGACATGAGGATGGTGTTCAATGACAACTACTGTATGACCGCTATTAACTAAGAGGTGTAAAACGTCAATTAGATTAGATATATCGTCCAGATGTTGCCCTATAGTAGGCTCATCTAATATGTATAACGTCTTTTTATTAGATTTTTTAGACAATTCTTTTACTATTTTAAGCCTTTGAGCTTCACCTCCAGAAAGAGTACGCGCAGGTTGATTTAATTGTAAATATCCTAGTCCCACTTTTTTAACAAATCTTAATTTTGTGCCAATAGTTTCAAAATTTTTAAATAATTTATAAGCTTTTTCAACAGTTAAATTATTCACATCAGGTAATGATACTCCTTCAAAAAATACTTGCCATGCTTCAGCTTGATAACCCGATCCTTTACAAGTTTCGCAGGTTTCGATTACATCGGGTAAAAATTTCATATCAATTTTAATATAACCACTACCTTTACAAATAGAGCATTTTTTTGATAATTTCTTATTGTCTAATCCCAGTGTTTGAGCATCTTCTGTTTCTGAAAAACATTGTATAATTAAATGATCTAATCCTAAAAATTTGAGAGGGCTGCCAATTTTTTTTTTAGTTTGATCTATAATCACTGTTCTTGGTAAGGCATTCTCTATTTTCTTATATTCTCCTGGTGTAATAGGTTCCCTAGATACTGAAGTAGTATGCTTTATTGGTACTAAAGCTCTTCCTAATGTATCAATTAACAATGTACTTTTTCCTGAACCTGAAACTCCACATAAGCCTACAATTAAACCGTGAGGAATCTCTATTAAATCACCTTTTAAGTTATTTTCTACTGCACCATAAATCTTTAACCATTTCTTAGGTTTACGAGGTTTCATTAATAATTTAAATTTCTTTTTTTTACTTAACCAATCTCCTGTAATAGTTTTTTGTTTTATTATATCTTCTATAGTTCCCTCGGCTATGACTTTACCTCCATTGACTCCCGCTCCTGGTCCCATATCAATTATATGATCAGCAACTTCCATAAATAAAGGGTCATGCTCAATAGTGATAATAGTGTTTCCTTTATCACGTAGATTCATCAAGACTTCCAATAATGCATGAAGCTCAGAAGGATGTAAACCCCTTGAAGGTTCATCAAGTAAAACTGTTAATGATGTTAAATCGCTCCCTAATAATCCAGCTAATCTAACTCTTTGAGCTTCTCCAGTGGAGAGACTCTCTGCAACTCGATTCAAATTTATATATCCTAAGCCAGTTTTAATGAGAAATTCCAAACGAGTCAAAATAATTTTAAAACTGGTTTTTACAAAATTTGGTATATTAACTTTAATCCTTACTTGAGATAAGATTTTATAGAGCTCATTGAATGGAATTTCGCACATCTCAAAAAAATTATACCCACATAAAGAAATCGCAAGATATTGAGGACGTAATTTCATTCCATTGCATTCATTACATACTTCTCTATCTGTGTAGGTACCTCCTACATCCCAATCTCTTAACCAATGCTTATAAAAGCCTTGATAATTTATTACCCTACTATAGACTTCTCCTTTTTTATTTTCAAATTCTACATGTAAAGCATTATTATCTCCAAATAGAAATGCTTTTTTCTCCTCTTCAGACATATCATTCCAAGATGTAGAAAAGGGATCAAACCTATAACGAGTTGCGAGAGCTTGAACTATATAATAGCCATGGTTATATGGTTTACATAAATATCCTTTCGGAAAAAATCCTGGAGAATACATAGCTCCATTGCATAAAGGTTTTTCGGGGTGGATAATTAACTTATTTGGATTAGGAACTTGAAATGAACCTATTCCGTGACATTTAAGACAAGCAGCAGAATAATTTGTTGATATAAAATGTCTTGGCTTAGCAGATGATATTGAAATATTACACCTGTTGCAATACCATTTTTCCTTTCTTTTCATCCCTTGATTACATTTAGGACAACTTAATTCTCCTATATATGAAAACATATTCGCTAAATGGAGTATTATATCAGTAACCCTTCCTATAGTATTTCGAACGTTAAAAAACCACCCTTGTATAATTTTTTCATTAATGCTGTTATACCTAAACCTTGAATATTTTCTACTAGTGCTTCGGTACTTTCTTTAGTACTTTGTCTTTCATACATTGATAAAGTTTCTAGATATCTACGTCTAGCCTCTGTCTCAAGTGTATCTATAATCAGACTAGATTTACCTGATCCTGAAACTCCTGTGATTACAATAAATTTCTTCTTTGGTATCTTAACACTTATATTTTTTAGGTTATGAATATGAGCATTTCTAATAACAATAAATTCTGAACCTTCCCTTTTCTTTTTTTCTTTTTCAAAAAAAGGTGTAACTTTCTCTTCGGCTTTTAATGCTTGAGCAGTAAGAGATTCGTTTACATCGATAAATTCGTTCAATGGACCTTGATATATTATATTTCCACCCTTAGGTCCTGAACCAGGACCAAGGTCTACAATCCAATCAGCAGCTCTAATTATATCAATATTATGTTCCACTATCACAATTGTGGCTCCAGTTTGAATTAATCTATTTAAGATTGTTAATAACCCTGCTAAATCTCGAGGATGTAATCCTGTTGAAGGCTCATCAAGAATAATTAACTGGTCTTTTAGAGACTTCCTTCCAAGGTACTTTGATAATTTAATTCTCTGAGCTTCACCCCCGGATAATGTTGGAGAGGCTTGACCAAGAGAAAGATATCCCAGGCCAATATCTACTAGAGCCTTTAATATTTTGTTTACAGAATCAAGATCTCCAATAGATAATCTCTTTTCTTTATCAAAAATCTTTGCGACTTCTGATATTGGCAAATCATAGAATTCTGCAATAGAATATTCCCTATCCTCAAATTTAACCTTTTGAGCGAGGATCTCTTCAGAAAATCTTTGACCATTACAATCTGGGCAGCTGATCCAATTAGAGGGTAAATATCTCATTTTAATCTCGAGTGAACCCATCCCTTTACATGTTGGACATTGGCCTTCTGCAGTATTGAATGAAAAATAAGTTGATTTAAATCCAGTAAGCTTTGCAAAGAGTTTTCTAAGGATATTAGCAATATTTGTATAAGTAGCTGGATTTGATCGAGGATTTTTTCCAATAGGACCTTGATCTACAATGATAGACTTCATTTCTGAACCCCTAATTCTATCACAACCTAAAGGGTTCTTTCCACTCAATGTAGCGTATAATACATCTTCTACTAATGTGCTCTTTCCCGAACCAGATACGCCTGTGATAACTGTTAATCGGTTTAAGGGAATCTTAACATTAATATTCTTTAAATTATGCTTAAAAGCTTTCTCTATGATGAGAAATGATTTAGGTTCAGGTCTATGTTTAGGAATTTTTACTTTTTCTCTTAAACTAAAAAACTTACCTGTTGAAGTATCTGCTTTCCATAATTCTGCAGGAGTTCCTGTAAATATGATATTACCCCCTTCTTTCCCAGCACCGGGACCAATATCAATAGCGTTATCTGCATAAGCTGTAGCTAGTCGATCATGTTCAATATAAATTACTGGACCTGCAAGGTTCTCTAGTATTGGTAAGAATCTTGCAATATCGGCTGGATGTTGACCAATGGTTGGTTCATCAAGTATATGAGTTATATCTTCTAATTCACTCAATAATGTAATAGCTAGTCGAACTCTTTGAGATTCTCCCCTTGATAAAGTTGGAGAAACCCTATCTAATGTTAAATAATCTAAACCTACAGAACTTAATGCTAATAATCGTTTCTTGATTTCTTGTAATAATCTAATAGTAATTGATAATTCATTTTTAGAGAAATAAGAGATTAATTCTCCTACTGATTTTGTTAATATCTCGGGAAAAAGTAATCCATGCCAGGTTACATTAGATGTTAGAGGATTATATCCAATTCCATTACATTTCTTACACCCTTTTCCCTTACAATAAATACAACTTGTATTAAAATCTTTAGGTTCAAGTTCTTCATACCAAGTACCGCATTCCACACATGCAGGAACACGAGAAATAAGAAATTTTGTAGATTTACCTTCAAGAATTAAAGAATTTGCCCCTAATGATGAAGCTGTTTTGATAATCTCCCGGATTTTATCAAGATTGGTGTCTTTGTTCACTTGACTGATTCTAATTTGAATATCATGAGGTTCTTTTGGATCTAATTTTGTTTTTGCCGGTTTTCCATCTACTAAAATTGCTTCAGGACCAAATTCCTTCTTTAAAAGTCCTAATAAAGTTCGATGACTCCCTTTTGCTTTCCTTACTAGAAGAGCAAAAATTTCCAATAAATCTTTCTTTCTTAATCCATCTATTTTTGCTATTATCTCATCATCTTTTAAGAAAGACAATTTGTTACCACATATATGACATTTTCTGTCGCCAAATCTAGCATACAAGATTTTAAATAGAGGAATAAGACCTACTGCTGATGCTAAGATAGAATTTGGATTTCGGTTTAGAACATTCTGATCAAGGGCTATTGTAGGACCTAAACCAGAAATAGAATGAACTTTGGCAGGATTTAATTTTATCTCATCTTTACTGACAGAAAATGCTTCTAAAAACCTACGACGAGCCTCTTTGTACAATGTATCAATAATAAGTGAAGTTTTTCCCGATCCGGAGACACCTGTTACAACTGTGATTCCATCTTTAATATCAACATCAACATCTTTTAAATTATGTTCGCCAGCTCCTCGAATTTTGATTTCCATAGTTATATATAAATTATGATTTAATTAAGATAAGGAGCAATTTTGGAATTTTTATTTAATATAATTTCTTCTGGAGTTCCCTCTGCGATAATATTCCCTCCTTTAGGACCTCCATCGGGTCCTAATTCAATTATATAATCTAAATATGACAAAATTTGGGGATCATGTTCAATAATAATAACACTATTTCCTTCTCGTATTAATTCTGACAATAATTGCATCAATTTTATTACATCATAAAATGATAAGCCTATAGTTGGTTCATCTAAGATATAGAGAGAATTACTTTTCCGTGTTTTTCCCAACTCCTTTGCTAATTTAATACGTTGCGCTTCTCCGCCGCTTAAAGTTGGAGCAGGCTGTCCTAATGTAATATAACCCATACCAATCTTGTCAAGAATTTTAAGTATTTTTGAAATATTAGTATGAGATTTAAATAAATCTAAAGCTTCACTTACAGTCATATTTAGTACATCTGATATTGTTTTATCTTTGTATCTAATTTCTAAAATTTCTGGTTTATACCTCAAACCCTTGCACTCTTTACAAGGGATTGTAAAACTGCTAAGAAATGAGATTTGTAGATCAGTTTCACCAGTACCTTTGCAAGAGGGACACCTACCATTTTCTGAATTATACGAAAAATGTCCTGCTTTGTATTTTCTTTTTTTGGCTTCTGGTGTTTTAGCAAATATATTCCTTATCTTATCCCAAATACCTATAAAAGAGCAGGGGGTAGAAGTCCTAACTCTCGATATAGGTTTTTGATTTACTACTATAATTTCGTCAACATTTTCGCAACCTTCTATTAAACCAGAAAACTCAAGAAGTTCCTCCCCATTTTCGTCGATTTCATTCTTGTTCTCTTCATTATTTTGGATTGAATTTACTCCTCTCTTGAAATAAGGTGTTATTAATGGAACAAGAGTATCTAATAAAAGTGAACTTTTCCCTGATCCTGAAACCCCAGCAATCCCTACCATCATCCTTAATGGAATTTTTACAATGATATTTTTTAAATTATTTGTTTTTGCATTTCTAATAGTTAGGAATTTAGTGTTTTTATCAATAAACTTCCTTTCCTCATTAGATTTTACTGGTAATCTAATACTTCCTGTTAAAAATTGACCTGTGAATGAGTTTTTTACTTTTTTTATCCCA
>SMTZ1_10015732_pt1 | contig 12189 bp, 9 predicted proteins | sample DeeMarSWOR136_30_FD_25667 | JGI IMG/M metagenome (IMG submission 25667) | reverse complement strand
TCATTCAAATCCGGCATAGGGAAACCTTTTGCTTTGGTTTCCCTATGCTTTATTTCAAACATACACTCAGCTCTGTATCGCTGCGCAACTATGTGTGAAGTAAAGAAAGGGGTCACCCATTTCCATTTCATTCTTCTCCATCTCGTTTCTTTTGACGTGATGTCCCGTGATATCTTACCAAGCCATAGGTTTACCCGCTGATGACTTACAACATTAAACCACATCAAAAAAGTAGGGAAAGGTACGTTGAAATGGGACACAAACAGGGAAGTAGATGATTAATTCTTCCGCAATTCTTCAATTCTTGCTTAGGGGTGAGTTCCCATGTTTCAGTTACTACTAAGCAAATGGACCAGCCTTTTCTCAACAACGATTCGTTTGCACAATAGATAAGACCTATAATGTTCCATCCCAATCCCAAATAATAAATTTTGATAATTATATAGACTCTATATAATACCCGTATAATGCCCGAGAAAAAGACTCCTTATACTCGTTTTCGAAAAATACGGCGTTCAAGAGGCGCACCCCATTTCTAATGCTACCGACCGTATCTGTTTCATAGTTCATGAGATTTAATCTCATTGAGTTATTTACCAAATTTTTCTATAGCCCTTAGTAATTCCAGGTGTTTATGAGAAAAGGCAGAATCTGCCTAATATATAATGTTAGCCATCACCTATAATACTGATTAATGAATCCACGGAAAATCGAAAATCACTCTGAAACTGGTCTCAATCTTGCAGGGATTGTAAAGCGAATCATCAAATATATCCCAGAATCGACAGTAAATGGTCTTAACGAAATTGTGATACTGGATGTAAATGAGCAGGAAGACTGTTTCGGTGCGTATGACAGAAAAGCTCGGTGGATCGAATTGTACGCAGGCGACATTATTGGTTGGTTGCCATGGATCCTTAAGAAAACATACCTTATTCCTTATAGCTTTATCAAAGAAGCTCTAGGACATGAAATAGACCATCACGTCAACAGGCAAAATCCCTCTAGTGAAAAAGCCGCAGAGACTACTGCGTTAAAATATGTTTACCCATCTTTGGGTATCTTTCAGCCTTTGATTAGGCTTGCTTCTTTGTTATTCAGAAAGAAACACTCTAGCCCGGATGGCTAACAACTCACTGCAGCGGATGCGGTAACCCGCACCGCTGAGCTCGGGCGTTCGGCCGAAAGGAGACAGAAACCATGAAGAATCGACCAACCTCAATCACGGTGATTTCCTGGATTCTAATTATCATGGGAGGAATCTCATTGATAACAAGCACAATCAGCCTCAATAATCCAATGGCCAAAGAACTCATGAGTCGGAGCATTATGCCTATTAGTATTCAGTATCTAATGATGTATGTGGGATTACTCATTATGATAGTGTGTGGCATTGCAATGCTCAAAGGGCAGAATTGGGCAAGACTTCTCTATGTAATCTGGAGTATCATTGGGTTCGTTATTGGCATCGCAACATCGCCGATGAAAGCTGCAATGATCCCTGGAATCGTAATCTTTCTAATTGCGGTATTCTTTCTGTTCCGCCCAAAGGGCAATGTTTACTTTGCTGGTATAGAGGTTCAAAGTGGCACGGAAAGTGATTAGCATTATCTGTTATGTGGCGGCAGGGTTTTTTGTATATATGGTAAGCCTCCTTTCTTTCATAAATGAGCCACCTGTGGCCTTATGGGGGTGTTTTGCATCCCAGGTTTGATAAGCCTGCTAATCGGTTTGGCAATCAGTCGATTTCAAAACTGGAAGAGTAATACTGGAATAGTTTTATTGTCAGGTGCTGGATTTACTGTGCTTGTGGTATTTACATTTTTGTGCCTGCTCCTGTCATCAGAATTTAAGGAGCTATTCCCAGAGGATAAGTTAGATTTCTTCAATGATTATGTTACTGGAACATTTTGTGTCATTGTTCTTCTTTTCACAGGTGCATTATTGCTTAGGAAAACAAGAAATGCCGAACAACAGTTTTGAGCAGGATGCTCATTACGCTATCGCTTCATTCGCACCTCTCAAGCTGGGCGTTAGAAGTAAAATTTATGAAAATCGGGTCAAAAATATTAAAAAGCTCGGGATTGTTGGAGCTGGGCCAGATGGACCGCATGATTCAGTATATAAAAAGGGGTCACCCATTAAAGGGCGGGTCAAGGGAAGAACCACCTCTCCTGGCAAAAAAGTGACCATTTTCTGCTTGGCTTAGGCATCCACATAAGCACGGCCTTGTTTTAGCCTCCTTTTCGCACCCGTTACTTCTGTCTTGTTGGTTGTGGTCATACACTGACCCGCACCAGTCACCCATCGGGATCAAGACGTATTGTGCGTACATGAAAGTAAGGTAATCTACGCACAGCCCCTGGTCCTTTGCATAGGACCTCAGAAAATCATCGGTGCCACGCCATGTTCTTCATTCTTCGCCCAATTGTTTCCTTCAGTACATTCTAATTTACCGGCTGGAAATTTCAGATACCTTACCAGGAGTAAATCCTAAGGTGATGGTGGCCCCTCCTCAGATATGATTTTACTAGCTCAGATTTTGACGTCTCCCAAGAGCAAAGCGCCATAGCACAAATGCCAACACAGGGCGGTTCCCTCTCGCCTCTTCCAGAAAATGAAAAAAGCGGTTAAAGAGAAATTCTTGAACCGCCTTTATCCTCTTTAATGAGGATGGAAACTTATTATTTAATGGACATGTCCGTTTTCACGCCTGCTTCACTGAGTAAGTCAAATATTGTCTTGTCGTGTGCCGCATTTTGTCACGATTTTTCCGTCACGAATCTTTGTATCTTCTAAGCAGCTGATTTTTAATATAAAACCGGCAAAGTAATCTCGGTATGCTTTTTGCTTAACAAGATACTCTAATCAGCAAATAACGTACGGAACGCGTTAGCATGGATAATGATTCAACTCCCGAAAACCTTCCTGGTCCTTGGCCGTGGTATGTGCTTCTTTTAGTCGGGCATGCAGTAAGTGGCTTCTTTTCTTGGTTAATGCTTGCCTGGGCACTTTACCAACGAGATAAAAAACATACCGCCCTAATAATCTTCGCTTTAAACCTGATGATTTTTGGTGTTTCGGGGTGGCTGTTGTTGAGCCTAAAGATGAGCTGGTGGCGGCTAACGGTCTTAGTCTATCTTTTCAACTTGATGTGGTCTTTTAGTGCTGTAATTTTCCAGAAAAACGCATTCAGCTACATAGAGGAGCGATATCGACTGAATGAATGGAAGTCTTGGTTGAAACCCATATTGATCGGCGCGTTAATAGGAGGCTGCTTGGCCACCATTTTTTCGGTTGTACCGGCATTTCAAAATCGGGTCGAAATGCGTCAAACATTGGACTGTTTGGATCGCCAAACGGTTCTCTGGGATTTTCTCAGGTATTCCCCTATAGGGGTCCTGGGCGGGCTCTTTTTAGGCTTGTGGTGGGCAGGGGAAAAAAGACGCTTCTATTCAAGTCATTTGATTACTTTCCTTTCTGCTTTTTTCCTTATGCTGGTGACTTGGGGGTTGCTTTCGTCTCTGCTCCTGTTTGTGGTTCACAAAGGGGTCGGGAATGAAAGCCAAGCCTTTAGCTCTGCCAAATGGGCCATGATTCCTCCATGGGTTGGGGGATTTCATAAGTTTCTTCTTCAACTTAACACCTACGACATTTCGTCTTTGATTGTTGTGCCTCTGCTTTTGGGGGCCGTATCCCGCATTCGTGATTTCGCCAAGCGAGCCCTATTGATTCCGCTCACATTTATCATTGCTTTACCTTTGGGTTTCTCAACAGTCGAGTGGTGGGAGCACAGACAGAACCAAATCATTTACGAGATGGACGCTGCCGATGCGACAACGAGAGCATCTGCTCATCGGTGGGCAGATATTTTGCTAGTCCGTTATCCCAATCACCTGCAATGGCCACGAATTGGCGAAGATCTGGCCCGTTACTATTATCAGAAAGGCGAATTTGAAAAGGCAAGATCCCTGTATAAAGTAATCCATGCTCGTTACAACCATTCAAACCAGTGGTACTGGAGCGTCAAAAGGGCTCGCGGCGCCCTTGACAATCCCGATTTTGGAAATTCTCCTTCCGGACCATATATTGACATCCCGACGGTGGATTATGAAGAGTACCTTACGCATAACTGGATAGCACTTCTATCTGTGATTCGGTTTTGGAAAGGTCCTAAAGTTTCTGAATCCGACGTGCTTATTGAGTTGAAGGAACTTTCTAAAAGCGACGAAAAAATAGAACTCAGCCCATTAACCAGCCTTGCTGATCTGGACGATGCCGCTCGAAACCTGGGATATGAGGTGTTGATCATGCCGGCAAACCTAATGAAGGCTAAGTCTTTGATCGCGGCAGGATTTCCAGTTGTTCATGAATTCTACAACGCATTTCATGTCATTCAGGGTTTTGATGAAAGCCGCTCAGTCGTGTATGGCCGTTCTTTCAAAAAGCTTTCTGCCAGATTGAGAGAAGAAAAGCGTGATGAGGCCAAGGAGATTTTATCGATTGAAGCAGAAGGGCTCGGAGAAAGTAGAAAAAGATTAACGCGTATTGCCAATGAAGCTTATGTCGAATATCCGGTAGATTATTGGAAGAGGCCCGCGGTGCGCTTTACGGGTCCCCTTATGGCGATCGTTTTCCCATCACGAAAGACTGAAGTCATTGAAAACGCTCTAGACACCCACTATGAGACGCTCAAAAAAGAAAGCAATGGTTATCTGGCATCGCTGATAGGCCTTGCCTACCTGAATCATGCGGACCCGGTTTACGCTGTTGAATGGTCAAGAATCGCAGCACAGAAAATCGCAGATCCCTTGCCCCTGTATGTGGCCCATTTGGCGGAAACGTGGTGGACGTCGCGTTCTAAAATCGTCAAAAGTACTCTACGTTTGCAAGACCAATTTCCCGAATTGGCACAGATCTTCGAGTATTTCAATCGTCCCGAAACGCAGGAGTTTTTGAGATCTGCGCAAATTCGCTTCAACGAAGATCTGAATAACAAGGGGCTTCCATGGATGATTAGCCAGAAGTACCTTCAGATGCTAGATCGAAGTAACAAAGCCGAATTAGAAAAGATTCTAGAAGTAATGGAAAAGCGCGTCTCGCTTAACCCCTCCAGTTACCAGGATTGGCGTTTTCTAGCCGACGCATATGAATGGGCTGATGACATGGATGGTGTGGTAAGGGCTCTGGCTGGCGCAATCTCTTCTAATCCAATAGATTCCAGCACAAAACTTCGCTTGGCATTTGCATACGTCTCATTGGAACAGTTTGCGAAAGCAGAAGTAATTTTAGAGCAAATTGATCCGAAAACTGTGAAATACGACGCGGATTACCCATTTTGCATCGGCGCCGTGGCAGAATGGAAAAGGGATGTCAATACAGCGCTGAAAAAATACGAAGAAGCCATTCGGATGCGCCGATATAAACCTCTATATCATTTGAGATACGGTAGATTACTCCTAAAAGAAAGTAAAACCGCTGAAGCTCGAAAATGCCTAGAGTGGACCATGAAAATCGATGCAACTGAAGCCATTAAAGAAGAGGCTGCACGCCTCTTATCGAACCTGGGGTCCTAAGAGCCAACTGAAAATCATAAGAGGCCGATCGAACTTTGATGGAAGACACCCATATAGACCATAACGCTCCTTTGCCAAAAAGTGAATTTGTCCAAGGCACAAATCCGGCCCCAAATATGTCAAAAGATCAACCCATGAATCCAACTTGGCTGTTACTGATAAGCCCGGTTGCCGGCTTGACGGCGTCGGCCCCCATAGCTGGTGCAATCCTTTATCGTTGCGGTTATCGCAGGCTAGGCTGGATCGTGGGAAGTTTACTCAGTTTTATGGGAATTGTTTTTTTCCTTTTCGCCATTTTCTGGGGTGTGGAATGGTACTGGACAACCCTATCGTTAACTACCCTTCATCTTCTGTTTGGAACCGGGCTATTTTTGTTCTTAAGAAAACCCTACCGCAATTATAAAGCAAACCATCCCTCCCCGTCCAAGAAGCGCGGATCTTACCGTGAGATTATTGCAGGAATGGCGGGCGGGGCTCTGATCACTGCACTGTTAGGAACCGTCTGCATAGTGTTATATTTGCTCCTGCTCGATCGACTGCTCTCCACTCTGGTGCCGATAACTTTCCAAGATGAATTCGCCAGCTTTAAGCTTCTTATTAGTATGTTGTATTTGGTCCTGTCAGGATTGATCGTCGGAGGAATGATCGGTCGCAACCATCCACGAATCAATCCTGGGCAAATGATCACTTACGGTTTCGCCCTGCTTTGGACATACTTGACGTGGCTGTTTTCGCTGGAAATTCTAATTGCGATCCCGGGATTCCAGGCTGACGCTGCCACAGGCCGCGGGTTGGGCGCCATGATGGCTCCCAACACGCTAATCAATTTTTTGATCGGATTCTGGTGGGTGGTTTTCTTGCTATTTTATATGATGTCTCCGGCAGGCAGACTGGCTAGACTCAGTCGAGCGGTTCAAGTCTTGGGTATTAATCTTGCGGTTGGCCTAACCCTGTCAATAAGCTTCGGATATAGCGCCGATGCCTTCTTGGCGTTAGGACGGCATTTTGAACGAGAGGCATGCGTGCCAACCGCGCTGCGATTTTATGAGCTGGGACTGAAAAAAGAACCCGAAGCACGGATTGCTTCGTATCTGCAATATCGGGTGGCGCTCCTTAATCATCGCTTAGGAAATGGCGAAAAAGCAAAACAAGGTTTTAAAAGGGTCGTTGCAAAATACACTGGAAATCCGGAATTAGTGAAAAAAGCCAATCGGTTCTTGGATAATCTGGATCGATCGAGGAAAAAGAAACGGGTGGTATTGCCCGGGGTCGAGACACGCACCGAATATAAAGGAGGATATTGCGTACCGAATTCGCTCGCGTTGGCGATGCGCTACTGGGGTTCAAATGTTACTGCCAGAACAATCGGTAGTCGAATTACCGGACTTGGAAGTGGTACAATTATTGTGAACCAGAGCTGGTATGCGGAACAAGCGGGTTTCCGTCATGATTTTCTGCCCATGGCGAGTCTGGATGATATTAAGCAATGTATTGATGCGGGCTTTCCGGTGCTCGTTTATGTCCCGGCCCATGTGTTTGCCATTGTCGGATACGATGAAGACTTGGAAACTTTCGTTACTTATGATGTTGCCACAAACGATATATGGGTAGAGTATCTTCAGAAGGATTTCATCAAAGCCTGGAAAAAGCAGGCCACAACGCTTGTTCTAGGCTATCCTGCACAGAGGGAATCATCCATACCAGCGGCTATTCGAGCCCGTTTGAATGAGCTGAGCGATAACTACTTGCATTATCATCTCCATTATTTGGAGGCGCCTGCTGGTTCAATTTCGATATCGCATTTATTAAAGGCTGCTGGAGAAACCGGTGAATTTTTCTTTCCGTTGACCATTCTTTACAATGACTTTCCGGGGCTACGAAAAGCGATAGCAAAAAAATACGATACCGAAACGATTATCGACTCTATGAATACCTATTTTATGGACAATTTTGATGAAGGCACCCATGGCCCAGGACAGTATCATGAGGAGAAGTGGGCTGATCCGGACTGGAGGCTCAAGTTTAGCATAGATTATTTGATTGGACATGAACGCTTTGATGTTGTTGAAGATCTGATCACACGAATCGACGAAGAAGGCCAGATCAGCGATGAGGTGCGATCCACTATGGGCATGATCCACCTGGTGAGAGAAGAATTCGATCAGGGCATGGATCAGCTGATGGCGCATAAAGGTAAGGAAAATTCGTTGTATCTTGGTCTGACACACCTAAAAATGGGGAATGAGCATGCAGCTAGCAGAGAACTCGTCAAAACTGTTTCACGGTGTATCTGACAGTATACCAAGGGACCAGTTGGTCCTAAAGCCTGGGATCAGAAGAAAAGAAGTTCTGATGAAAGAAGTTTCTTTTACGATTCCAAGGGCGCACTGGCTTTAGATAAATTCGGTAATCCTGCTATGGCAGTAGCCAACCGTATACTGCTCAACAAAGACCGATATGGCGAAAGCGGGGAGGATTTGGCGGAAAGCTGGGCTAAATGGATTCACCACATTCCCTTTGATTCGCCCGTGGCCCGACGGCTAGCCGAGCTGTACACTAAGAGATTGGAGAATCTGGACGAAGAAAAAGACGCTGGCGCTTACCGACGTTTACAACGAAAGCTAAGCCTGGTTAAAAGTCGGGCCGCTCGGTACAATATTGCTTCTTTTTCTCAATAAGAGTAATCACGTAGCCAAGCGCTTCTAATCAAACTTGATAACAAAGAAAGCACATCCATCGTGTGAACTAGGTCAGGCACAAGTAATTAAGTATTGCAACACTGACCAAGTTTCAGTTTTGCGTGGTGTTTCGCATCTTGAGTCACAAATAATAGATTAATTGAAACCTTGTGATCTCTTGCCAGGATCTCATTCTCAACGGCGCAGACTATGCCTCTCTTCAGTCCTGTTCAGGGGGAATAAAGAGGGGTCACCCATTTTTCAGACCCCATTTTTCAATGACGCCATCTTTCAATCCCTCTCCCATAAGATCCCGGTCTCTATTGCCTCTGTATCATTGCCCTGAACTGCAATTGAGATCAATTGAACCAAATCTGAACTTGACTTATTAAACTGGAGCATTACTATCCTATCGGTTGCCATTACATCGTATTTCTGTTGTTCCTCAAATTGGTCAATTATGGATGCGTTCTATATTATGTCCTACAAAATGCCCGGGAAGAAAGCAAATAGGCTTCAAAGGGGCGTAAGGCCTATTTTTTTTACCAAAATAATGGTAATAGCCTTGAACAAAAGATAAAAAGTGAAAGGATATGAATAACACAAATAGAATTGGATTTGAGAAACCGAATCTTCCGGAGTTGACAAACCACTATACTGTTGTTGATATGCATTTCCACACACATTATTCCGATGGGTTCAGTGCAGTGGAAGAGATTGCTAATTGGGTTCGCGAGCTAGGCATCGGCATTGCCATTACAGATCATAATGAGATCAGAGGGGCTGTTGAGATTCACAAAGATACGGGTATTCTTAGCATTCCAGGTATTGAAATAACGTCAAAAGAAGGAGCCCATCTCCTTATCTACTTCTATGATATTGAAAGCCTAGAGCGATTCTATGAAAATGAGGTAGGACCATATATGGGAAACAGTGTCATGAGCTCAATATCCCTGAAGATGGAGGAGGTTATCGAACGAGCCCGAGCATTTAAGGCGATCATTATCTTCCCTCACCCTTACTGCGCGGCATATACAGGCATCTGTAACACTCTTTTCTCGAAAGAGCGGTTAAGGCAATTATTTGATATGGTTGATGGTGTTGAGGTCATCAATTCACAGAACCTTAACAAATGGAACCTGATGGCCATAGGCTTCGCCATATAGGGAAAGTGGTGAGTTACGCGTTCTGCGAGAATAATCGTGAAGCATTCCTTGATGCCGTAAAGAATAAGCAAAATAAGGTAATCGGGAAAGAAATCAATATACTGAGAAAGGTTACCTCAAGCAGCTTCAAGCTCAAAGCCAATCTCAAGAATTATCCAGATATTGTTGAAAAGAATTTTAGGTATAGTTACACGGTTATTAACTCAAAATCAAAGAAACTCAGAGATAATATTAAGCGCAGCATTAATGGAAGAATCGAGAACAATCGGAAGAGGAGAGATATTTCATTTTGATCCGGACTACAGAATGCTCGTTCTCCAGGGATTTGGCGAGGAACTGTGCTCCAATAATATTTCACGGATTCAGAGGTATGGCGAAAAGAGCCAGGCCAGCGCATCGCGGACCCTCAGCGGCAACTGGCGGCTGTCCAGATACTTGAGCGAGACCTCCAGGGACCGTTCTATGCTCCTTTGGATATGCTCTATAAGGATCTTCGCAAACTCCGTATTAAAAACCTCAACCGCCAGCTCAAAGTTCAGGCGCAGGCTTCTGGGATCGATATTGGCCGAGCCGATCAGGACGTATTGGTCGTCCACGACGAACAGCTTGGTGTGCACAAATGGCGGCGGCTGATAAAAGACCCGGATACCCCGCTCTAGCAGCTCCCAGAGCATGTTGCGCGTGGCCCAATGGACAAAGGGCAAGTTGTTCTTTGCCGGTAAAAGAATTGTTACCTCTACACCACGCAGGGCAGCTGACTGAAGAGCGGCAATCAACTCCCGTGGGGGAAGAAAGTAAGGGGTCATGATAGAGATCCGTTGGCGGGCGGCAGAGACAGCACCCACCAGAATCGTGGAGAGCTTATCCAGATCTTCGTTAGGCCCGTCTACGCTGGCCCGGCAGATCATACTGCCAGTTCCAATTGCCGAGGCATGTGGGACAGTATGTTCCCCGGTACTAAATCCCCAGTCCTCGAGAAACACATGCTCTATCTGGGTGACAACCGGCCCGGCGAGACGAAAGTGGGCGTCCACTACCCTGGAGGGATTCTCAACCCTCTCGGCCAAGTGTCGGTCGCCGATATTCATCCCGCCGACAAAACCGATAGTTCCATCTGCGACCAGGATCTTGCGATGGTTACGCAGGTTTATATGCAACTCGGGAGGTATCAGGCTTAGCGGCAGGAAGCGGGCAACTCGCACACCCCGTCTTTCAAGTAGAGTTCCGGCCCGGGGCATGGAGTACAGTTCACCTATCCCGTCGATACTCACCCTGACATCCACGCCGCGCGAGGCGGCATGAGCCAGTGCATCGATGAATCGTTGCCCTGTGTTATTAGTCTCGAAAATGTAGGTGGAAAGGAACAGCGAGCGTTTCGCGCCCTCAATCGTCTCGAGCATGGCAGGATATACTTGCTCGCCATTGTGCAGGAGCTCGATCCTGTTGCCTCCCACCAACGGCCGTCTCGTCACGGCATCGGAAATCCGGGCTATCGCTTTAAGCTCTTGAGGGACGTCAAGGCTGGATAACAGTGCCGCATCTTCATCCTCCGGGCGCTCATAGCCGACATAAATAAAGAACTGCCAGCGCTGCCCCAGCTTTTTAGCGCGAGTGCGCACGCGGTTGACGCCGAAAAGAACATATAAAACTGGCCCCAGCAAAGGATACAGCAGACAGACAGCTATCCATCCCAGAGCCGCCCTCGGATCTCGTTTATAGAGCAACGCATGACATGCGGTGGCAAGCGCCACCAAGATGATAACGGTGAGCAAGGCCCAATGTAATACGTTCATGATCCGATCCCTTGTGTCCTCCCATAGGGCGCAAAAACTGCAGACCCCAAGTCCGTAACTTGGACCTTACCACGGATTTATTGAAACGACAATTTCACATGAGGCTACCTCTCGACATCCTGAGCCATGAGAGACGAATAGAATTCACTGAACTTGGTTGTATCTATTAATCAATAGCACTAAACTGTGTTTACAAGGCGTATACCTTTTGGCTAACCTGGTATATATAAATTCAACAATTCACCCGGTTGTGACATGATGGTGTGTATACCGCAAGCCTAAAGCAAAAATCACTATTTCCAGGGAACACTCGATATGCAAATTGTTGAAGAAACTATATTCCCAAACCTACCGCAGCGGTTATCCGGGCTCGCGGAGCTCGCCGAAAACCTCTGGTGGAGCTGGCATCCGGCAGCACGGATGCTCTTCAAGATGCTGGACCGTCAAGGGTGGAAGGAGAATGGCCATAATCCGGATAAGATGCTCAAGGAGCTTCCTAGGGAGGTCCTGGAGTCGGCGGCCAGTGATCCCGAGTACCTGCAGCACTACGATGCCGTGCTTGCGAGCTTCCGGGAAGATATGGCCGCCGAGGAAATCTGCCTGACGGAAAACCCTCCCGCACACAATCACTGCACCATCGCCTACTTTTCCGCGGAGTATGGCCTGCACCATTCCCTGCCCTTCTACGCCGGCGGATTAGGGTTTTTGGCCGGGGATCATATCAAGGAATGCAGCGATCTGAGGGTGCCCTTGGTGGCAATGGGTTTTATGTATCCGGAGGGATACGTCCGCCAGCAAATCCGTGAGGATGGGTGGCAGGAAAATTTGGATGAAACACTAGATCGCGATGCAGCTTCAATCTCAAGGGTGCTCGACGGGGAAGGGACACAGGTAGTGATCCAAGTCCCCTTTATTGAACCAGCAGTCTTTGTGGCAGTATGGAAGATAGCGGTCGGTCGCGTACCCCTTTACCTGA
>SMTZ1_10006045_pt1 | contig 12189 bp, 8 predicted proteins | sample DeeMarSWOR136_30_FD_25667 | JGI IMG/M metagenome (IMG submission 25667) | reverse complement strand
AGATACTGGCAATTTTCCAGATGGCAGCCAAGAATCATTACTTCTTTTGCACCTGATTCCAAAGCCTGTAAGACATCTCGTGGGTCAACCTTTCCTGCGCAGGGAACGCGAATTAATTGAACACCCTTTTTCCATTGTAATCCGCTGATTCCTGCAACAGTTGCCGCAGGATAAGCTGAATTTTCACAGGCAAAAACTGTTATCTTAGGTTTATTGCCAATTTCAATTAATATTTGCTGATCCGTATATCGAGGTAATTGGATGGCTCCTGCTGGGCACTCAGCTGCACACATACCGCAACGTTGGCATGTCACTATGGAAACACTGGCGGTTTTGTTTTCCTCATCAATATTGATCGCTCCGTGTGGACATATCCTCATACATGTCAAACACAATACGCACTTATCGATGTCGACCGTTGCTGCATCATCGAAGAAGTCAATTTTTTTGTCTTTGAGTAGTTCGTGAATTTCATTTGCTGTAGCCAGACCATCTGTTTGAATATCCCTTAGTTCAATTGTATCCGGCATTGAGCCTAAAATGAAAAGTCCTTCAAGATTTGTTTGAGTTGGATTCAGCCACACGTTGTCCGCCTGTAGCTGTCTGTTTGAAACGGGATGCAGCCCATCAATTAGCTTCAATAGTTCGTTGTTAATCTTTTCGAGATTAACATCAGCAATAATTACAAGATCGAATTCTTCGTTTACTTGAATGCCTGTCACCGGATCTTCAACACTCACAAGTTTTTTGGAGCCTTTTTCTAAAATCATCGGCACTGAATCGTACTTTACAACCGATACCCCGGCTTGCCTTGTCCTTCGATAAAGCCCTTCCATGCCTGTTGCAGCCACCCGGATATTATGACAGTATAATTTCACATCAGCTTTGAAGCGATTTACCAGTATTTCCGCAGCGGATAGAACTCGGGCCGATATTCCCCGTCCTTGTTCGGCCAATATATCCAGAATTATAGCAATGCGCTTAGGAACATCCCTTGTATTATTAGTGAGTTCAACCAATTCCGTTTGCATTGGGATTGAATCCATAGCTATAACAATAGCTCCCGCTGGAATCCTTTGTTCTGAATCCTTGGAAGTAACAACTGCTGTGAAATTACCAAGTTCCCCATCAAGGGATTTCAACTTTGAAGAAAGTTCAATATGAATTCGCCGATTCTTTTTTACCTGCCCAATAAGCTCCTCGACTCTGTTTCGGACGAGTTCCTCGGCATTAGAACTATTAGATGCCAGGTAAGCGTATAGTTGTGGCATTTTCACCGCCAAGCCACCTAATCTTTCAAGGCTCTCAATTAACGTAACAAGATGGCCCAGTTGCGAAAGAGCAATCGCAGTTTGCATTGCTGCCAAACCGCCTCCAAGAACCAAAACGTTTTGATTTACCCTGACACTTTTTTGTTTGAGGGCAGAATCTAATTTTATCCGCTGAACAGCGGTAGTTAGAATGTCTTTTGCTTTGTCTGTTGCAGTCCTCTTTGTGCCCGCGATCCAAGCACAGTGTTCACGAATATTTACAGACCACAATAGTCCGGTATTGAGGCCGACATTTTTAACGGTTTCGGTCAGAGCTTTTTCAAATACTTCCTGATCGCAAGCTCCTATGACCAAACGTTTGGTTTGCTTATTTTTGATAAGAGATTTTATCACGTTTGTGTTTTCTTTTGGTTTACAGAATCCGGAGCAGCAGCGTACATTAAATACTCCTTCAAGTTCTCCCAAATATTCATGAAGTTTTACGAAGTCGATACGATCGCGCAACGTACGGCCACAGTCGCACAACACTATACCCACATCCTGTTTGTTTCCGGCATCCTTTATCACGTCTGATGCTTCCCAAATAATGATCTTATTACCGCGGCACTAACGGCTTCGGCCTGAGCCATACAAGATTGTATATCCTTTGGTGATTCACAGGCCCCAGCCGCAAAAATGCCGTCCTGTTGTAGGTCCGGTAGGGATGATGCACCCTTAAATCCTAAAAAACCATACTCATCGATCGGTACAAGCAATGTTTCCGCTAACGCTGTTGTATCCTTGGCAGGCCGAATGCCCACCGAAAGAACTACCATATCAAATTGTTGTTCGGAAACTTGTGATTCGGGCCCCTTCTGGGCAAATTTAACAATAAGTTTACCTTCGTTATCTTGTTTAATCTCATACGGTCGAGAGCGTATGAAATTTATACTATTTTTGCATTTTTTGTAAAAGTCATCAAATCCCTTACCAAATTTCTGGATATCCATATAAAAAACAGTAACCTCTGATTCATTGTTCTGATGTTTTATCAGCTGAGCCATTCTTAAGGCATAAGCACAGCAAACCGCTGAGCAGTAATCCGTATCCTCGGGTCTGCGATATACCTCTTCAGTTCTTGAACCGACACACTGTATAAATGCAATGCGTTTTGGTCGAAGACCATCTGAAGGGCGAGTAATCTTACCTGTTGCAGCAAGCTGTTGTTCAGCTTCGATGCCGGTGATGATATTTGACGATTTGCCATAACTGTACGATGCGTTTTCCTTAGGATCAAATGGTTCATATCCTGTTGCAATAACAAGGCTATCAATATCTATCTTACTCTCGGTAGTTTTATCCTGCATCGAAATCGCATCAACGGGACAGGCCTTTTCACAAACCGAACATTTTTTACCCTGAGACAGCCGGCACCGTGAATAATTAATAATAGGTACAGTCGGGAATACCCCCGAATTTGGTATTTCGATGCATTCTTCAGGACAGATAGTAATACATGCTTGGCAGCTTATGCATTTGTTCCGATTTATGAAATTAGGTTCATGCTTTAATGTCACGGTATATCGAGAACCATTTTCACCAGCAGATAAATTAGAAAGCTGAGTTTGTGTATGGATTTGAATATCAGGCGACGCACAAACTTTTCGCAAAAGCTCGTTCGCCACACAGACATTGCAGCGCAGGCATGTATCTGTAGCTTTACAGCCCATTTCGACCGCACGGCCACCAATTCCTGGCTCCTTTTCTACAAGATAAATCCTCACACCGGCCTGGTTGAGGTGATGAGCCACAGTTGCTCCAGCGATACCCGCCCCTAATACACAAACAGTCTTTTGTTCTTTCATCCTACAAATAATAATTACTAAAAATCAACTAAAACAGGCCCTGCACCTTGCCTGTGTCAACATCAACATCAATACGTCGGAAAGCCGGATTGGAAGCAGTACCCGGCATCAGCTTAATTGCCCCTGCAACAGGCACGATAAAACCGGCACCTTTATAAACAAGAACATCACTAATCGGGAGCTCCCAACCAGTGGGCCTGCCTTTCATGTCCGGGTCGTGTGATAAACTAAGATGCGTCTTAACCATACAGGTTCCTAAAGTCTTACTGGCTGGATCAGCCTCCAAAGCCTTAGCTTTATCCAGCGCTTCTTTAGTATACGTTACTCCATCGGCTCCGTAAACCTCTTTCGCAATTAATTCAATTCTTTTTCGAAGCGGAGTATCCAAATCGTAAAGGAATTTAAAGTGATTCGTCTCACCACAAGCCTCAATTACCGCCTCAGCCAGCTCGATTGCGCCCTCTCCACCCTTGAGCCAGTGTTCAGATACAGCAGCCAGAGCACCGTTTTGGTCGGCTATTTTACGCACAAGTTCTATTTCGGATTTAGTATCTGTATGGAAGCTGTTGACACATACAACAGGACGAACACCGCTTTTCCTGACTGTCTCTATATGAGCAACAAGGTTTTCACAACCCTTTTCAACCAATTCAAGGTTTTCAGTTATATATTCTTCACTTAGAGGTATGCCGGGTTTAACAGCAGGGCCACCGCCGTGCATCTTCAAAGCACGAACAGTAGCAACAACGACAACCGCATTAGGCGTTAATCCTGACATACGGCACTTCAAATTCCAGAACTTCTCAAAACCAATGTCAGCTCCGAAGCCGCTCTCAGTTACATGATAATCACCTAATTTAGTGCCTATCATATCTGCGATAACGGAGCTTTGACCGATAGCGATGTTTGCAAATGGACCGGCATGGACAAATACGGGTTGTCCTTCAATGGTTTGCAGTAAACTCGGATTAATTGTATCAACCATCCAGGCCGTCATCGCTCCATCAACCTCAAGGTCGGCAGTTGTAACTTCATTGCCTTTCTTGTCATAGGCTATGACTATTTTTGCCATACGCTCCCGTAGGTCTTTCAAATTCTTGGCGACCGCCAGTATTGCCATAACCTCGCTCGAGACAGTAATCTGAAAACCCGAGTCCATTTCATATCCGTCCATCTTTCCGCCCTGGCCAATCCTGACATTACGGAGTGCCTGAGCGCAAAAATCCATTGCCCATTTCATTTGAACACGCTCAGGATCTATATCGAGTCTTTTAAGGTGGCTTTTTGCCAATCGGGCATCGTCATAATTGCGTTCGTGCTGCATACGTGAGCTCAAAGCAACCATGGCTAAATTGTGCGCGTTTGTAATACTGTCGATATCGCCCGTCAGACGAATGGAAAAGGGTGTTAAAGGAATACATTGCGCCAAACCACCACCGGCAGCGGAACCTTTAATATTAAAAGTTGGCCCACCACTCGGCTGGCGAATCGCTCCAACAACACGTTTCTTTAATTTACCAAGACCTTCAATCAGGCCAATGGCGGTTGTTGTTTTGCCTTCACCCAATGGAGTAGGCGTAATGGCAGTAACATCAATGTAGTTCGCTGTTGGGACACCATCAAGACGAGCAAGTGCCTGTTGATAATCGACTTTAGCGAGCTTTCGGCCCATTGGGATCAACTCGTTTTCCTTTAGGCCCATCTCCTCGGCCAATTCACTAACAGGTATCATCCCCTCCTCAGCAGCTTCCGCCACCTCCCAATCCTTCAGTTTTGTTGGATCAAGCTTCATAGATTTTTCCTCATTTCTGGTTTATTATCCCTGATTATTAGAATTGGAGCTTACTATATGTACTACAATTCTATCTATTCACTGTCCACCCTATTATCAAAAAGCTATTTTGCCCTTATTAGTAAAAGCAAGCTTAAAAGAAAAAGTTCACCCGTTTGTCCTCAAAATCAAGTTCCGTTCGCTGTAGAGTATACTTTAAGAAAGCTATCTGAATATATTTGTTTATTCATCAGCATTTCAGCGGTTGCGACAACATTCATCAAGTCTTTGTCAAGTACATCGACGATGGCTGAATCCAGGCCACGAGATATTGCCATCGCTAAAAATACCCTGTTTATCAAACTTCTTTCTGATGCTCCCTGAGAAAGATTTGATAAGCCAATTGTTGTATGCGGAGCTGGTTCGGATAGATACCTTATCTGATCCATTGCTGCTAAGATATTGCCCGGTTGAACCTGGGCATTTGGTACCTTGACCGGTAGAATGATAGGATCAATGAACAGCCGTTGAGTGTTAAATCCTTTTTCCATTGCTTTGGAAACGATTTCTGCAGCTATTGCTACGCGTGTATCGATATCCTGCGGCACCCCGTTTTTATCCATCGTAAGGGTGATAATACTCGCTTTTGGCCCCGCTTGGTTGGCCATTTCCAAATATTTATCAAATATTTCTTCATCACTTTTTTTATTCAACGGTGTCGAATTTAAGATGACTCCATTCTCAGCGTTGATGACTTTCAATCCAGCTGCGATGACATCCGGTTTCTGCGAATCGAGGCTCAGGGGAGTAGAACATGTTTCTTGGATGGTTTCAACCAGCCACTGCATTGCCCCGGCTTGGTCTGCTGCCGCTGTGCCCACGTTCACATCCATATATGTAGCACCAGCTTCAGTCTGTTTTTTGGCCAATTCCTGAATGACTTTCTTATCCTTCTCTGCAATCGCCTGCTTAACGTTGGTAAACATACCATTGATTCGTTCTGCAATGATTATCATAACGATTCCTTCCTTTCTCTCTGTCGGATTGACTCCGTGTAATCTTTCTGGGCTTATACAGAGGCATGGTCCTAAGGATTACCTTCTCGCCATACCTGACTGATAAAGTGCTTGACAGTAGCGACCGCTCTTGGATGGCGCATACGAATAATATCGACACCAGCCTGCAGTAAACAAACAGCTGTAGCAGCTTCCCACATCGGTCCTCGGTCGACGACTTCTCCCCAGCCGGGGGCGTCTGCGAGTTTGGCTTCCTTGGCTCGCCACGATTCGTAGCCGACGTCACAAATAGCTGGCATGGCCATCATTTTATCACCGGTAAGGGCAGCCAGACGCTGGCGTTCCTGGATCGAATAGGCATACTCTATTCCATATCCCAGCGCCCCAGTGGATTGAAAAGTGATGATACGCTCGAGGGGAAAGCCCATATCAGAGGCTAAAATGTTAACCTGTTTGGCAATATTGATATCCAGAGGTGCTTCGGTTATAAGGAAATGGTTATCAGCTAAAGCTATAGCTGTTAGGGACTTATAATTATCCTCTGTGACAGTTCCAATAAGGCAGTTTTCACCTTTTGCTGCACCGCTGACTTTAGGCATAACCTGGTTATCTTTCTCGTCGTATCCGCAACTCCATAGGATCAGAGGCACACTGACCGCCTTCAATACTTGTTCGGTTACCTTGATTGCGTGAGAGGCATCCTTATCGCCCTTGTCAGGATGAATGCCTTCGAATTTTATGCATATTAACTCTGCCCCATATTCTTCCACGCACTTTTTTGCCCAGTCACCGGGGCTGTCAAGCACACTTTTATAAGGTTCAGCTAAGGCATCAGGCCAATCTCCTGGTCTGCTGTCCAGAACATCCATGGCGATAACGGGTTTTTCGCCAGCCTCATCTGGCGAACCCCCATAAACCACATTACGCGCTCCACCAACTGTTATCGTCGAACTTCGTGAACCCCCGTTCTCATTAGTCGCTCCGAGTGTAACTCGGTTTACTGAACCAGTAAAACTTTCTGCAATTTCAGGAATTGGCATTTTTATAGTCTCCATAAATAATCCATCACTCACAACGAATTCGAAACTGAAATATTTTCGAGTATCTTGCTTACAGCCTCAAGGGCCAAACTATCATCTTTAAGATCGAAGACCGTCTTGCCCTGCATTGACATCTCAATGACGGCCTCATCATAAGGTATATATCCGAATATTTCTATTCCATTCATTTTTTTATTGTTATTCGCTTTGTTCCAGATAATGCCAATTTGCTTTACGGATATTGGCAATTGCTCGGCAAGTTCAAATATTCTTTTAGCGGTGACTGAGCCTATGGGAGTCGGCTCCGCCACGATAAAAAGCAAATCGACGTTATTAGTGGTTCGCCGGGATAGATGTTCCATTCCCGCTTCATTGTCAATTATCACATATCGATACTGAGAGCTGAGGTCATCCAGGAACTTTCGCAGCATATTATTGACTGCACAATAGCAACTGGGCCCTTCCGGTCGACCCATTGTCAGTAAATCGAATCCTTCGGATTCGGTAATCACCTGCTGGAGGCCGTATTCAACTGTTCGCAGTTTATCCATGCCTCCACTGCTTGGTGCCTTAGAGCGTGCCTCTTCACGAATATCGGCAACTATGCCGGCCGGCTCAACACCCAACATCAAACCCAGGCAGGAATTAGGATCGGCATCCACCGCAAGTACGGCTCCGCTGCCCATCTGTTCCACAAGATACCTGACCATCATTGCTGCTATTGTTGTTTTGCCCGATCCACCTTTTCCGCTTATAGCAATGGTTGTTGTCATTGTATATATATCCAGTCTCTATTATCTTTGAGTTATATCATTCTGTTGAATAGCTTTGAGAAATTCATCCGGAACTGGGCGTCCATTGAATTCAAGTGTCGGGTTGCATAGTGCAAAGGATTTTCGCCTCCTTCGTTGACTTTGTTTACATTCGCTCCTTTTTCCAAGAACAATTTGACTACCTCGGTGCGTCCGTATGCTGCAGCAAAATGGAGTGGTGTGTCGAGATACCATGGAAAGGTCCTGGTATTAGGATTCACTCCCCACGCTAACTGCCTGTTGACCTCGTCCACATTTCCTGCCCGTGCAGCGGTATGAATACTCATACAGCCGTTTGAATATACTGATAGTGGCATCAGCAATAATATGCCAGCTTGCCATATAAGAACTTGATTCTTTTTCTTATACACGATTGTTCTCCATCATTCTTACCGATGGAAATAATGATAAATCCGTATGTGGTAGAAAACTTGCCCTAATAAATTCATCCATATAGGTTGGATGGCTCATTAAATCAAAATATGTCATACTTGTAGCGATTTTTTCGGCGGCCTTGAGGGCCTTTCGACTCAAAAGTACAGTCTTGGCCCCTGCAATTGAAGTGTTTCCCACAAAATGAATCTTCTCCAAAGGCACATCGGGCAGCATTCCGATCGTAACAGCTTGGCGAACATTCAGGAAGTTTCCGAATCCACCGGCTAAGTAAATCGCCTCCAAGTCTTCGAGCTTTGTTTGTGTTGACTCCATAAGAACTCTGATAGCGGCAAAAACTCCTGCCTTGGAACGAACCAAATTGTCGATATCCGCTTGAGTAATTACAATTTCCTGGTGTTCATTACTGACTGGAGCTATTTGGAACTGCCAACCATCATCGCCTTCAGTCAATCCCGACTGCCTGTCAACCTTGAATCGCCCCCTTCGATCAATGATACCGTTTGCGAACAATTCCGCGAGCACATCCAAAAGACCCGAACCGCAGATACCTACCGGTAAAGTATTCCCTATTGTCTTGAACTCGACAGAACCGTCGGTAAGCACGGTTAGTTTTTCAATGGCCCCGGCTCCCGCCCGCATGCCGTGTTTGACTCCACTTCCTTCAAACGCAGGACCAGCTGAACTGGAGGCACAGACTAACCAATCCCGATTGCCAAGAACCACTTCGCCGTTCGTTCCGATATCAGCAAAAAGGCAAATACCTCCTTTAGTAAAGATTCGCGAGGTCAAAACCCCAGCGACTATGTCACTGCCCACGTAAGCAGCTACGCTGGGCAGACAATATAACAGACCGCGTTTGTTGATCTGAATGCTTACTTCGGCAGCCCGAATTGGGGGAACAAAACCGGCTGAGGCAATGTACGGTTCTCTGCGAATTCGTGTCGGGTCCAAATTGAGCAGGAAATGAATCATTGCAGTGTTGCCGGCACAAATGACTGTTGTTATATCCTGTAAGTCGATTCTCTGCCTTGCTGCCAGTGTTACAATCAGATTGTTCACATCCTTTACGAGGCGGCTCTGCATTTCATCAAACGCATCGTTTTCTTCTGCGTAAATAATTCGACGGATGTAATCTTCACCAAAATTAATTTGGCTGTTATATGTAGCTTCGGTATCTACTGTAGTGGCTTTTGTCAAGTCGATAAGATGTGCTACAACGGTCGTTGTGCCGAGGTCAACAGCCACAGCAAAGTTTCTTTTACAATGGTTCCCTGCTTCAACTTCGATTACCTCGGTAGTCTGGCCTCGGCGGCCAACGGTCACAGTCGCCTGATAGTCACAACTTTGTAGCAATCTCGAAAGTTTCTGAAGTATGCGGAAACCGGTTTGCATGATAGGTGCGTCGATTTGCTGGCGTATTGCCAAGTACAACCGCTCGTGATCCGCCGTATGGTCGGGGACAGTCGGTGGCGACATTTCAATAAAAATCTTCTGCACGAGAGGATCGAACTTATATATTCCTGCCCAAATCTCACCGCTAAGTTCACTGAATCTGTGGGCATCCGTGTCCATCAGAATTTGACTTGTTTCCAAAGTGTGGGACTTTGGCACAGTCGCAATCATGTCTGAAAGAACTGTGGTCTGACAGGCAAGGACAACGTTTTGGCGAATCTCATCCGGGGTTAGCAACGTAGTGGGCCGGCTTTGAAATTGTCCCTCATCGATAGTGACCTTACACTTCCCACAATATCCGTCACCACCACAAATACTGTTCAAATAAATGCCTGCTTTATGGGCAGCCTTGAGCAAAATCGTTCCAATTGACACTTGTGTCCCAAGGCCGCTCGGCTCGAAACGGACGGTGCAACTTTTCTTTTTAATTTCTTCCATTAATATCTGAATGTGTGGATGTATCAATGCTTTTGGGTGCTAAAGCACCTGCTCGTCCACCTCATCAATTCCAGACTTCCTGTAAATATTTTGGTAACATAGAACACTCTCGAGGACCGACCATAACTTCCCAGTTTGTAGCTTCTTCAAGCTTGCCGCTCATCACCGCGACATAACCGGGAATGATTAATTTGCGGTGTTGAACCAGTTTTTCCACGCCATATTTGGCCATCGCATCAGCGACCGTCTTTTCGTTGAGCTTGTCTCCTGAATAAGCCGTCAGAACACTTGTGCCTTCGGTATCGACTACAAGGATATAGCTTGGAACTCTACTGGCTTCTACGTCTGATTCGACAGTATAATACGTCAGAGAGAAATTCGTCGTAAACATCAACGGTGAATTCGCATCCGGTTCACCGATAGGATACACTTTCGGCTCAACCTGGACGGGTTTCTGCGGATCGGTGAAGATATTCATCACAGCAGTCAACATAGATAAAAGCGCGTAAGGCTCAACAGTATCAAGCACAACAATGCCCGAGTATTTACAACATAAGCTTATGGCTGAAGCTGCCTGTGTATCAGTGTCCTCATCCATTACGAACGATATGGTTGGATAGCCCAATGGTCTGAATCCCTTTTTGAGTGCGAGCGCCCGCATCTTTGACAGATTGAACAATTGATCCTGCATGCTTGTGGTTCGGAGCTTGAGTATAATATCCTCAACTCCTTCTGACTTAATTTTTTCGGTGAGTTCTGCAAGGGCATCAACTGATTCGGCTTCTGCAACAAGCGGGCAGCTATTTTCTTTTGCGATCTTTGCCATCTCTTTAGCCGTTTTGGATGTGGCTGAGGCAAGTAGAGGTAAAGATTCTTTTGTCTTGGCTACTGCGGCCGCTATTGCTTCAGGTGATTGGGAAACCAAGATTAAAGCTAAATCACTGGTATTTTGTACCGTCTCGGCAGTCTTTGCAAAGACTTCGGACGAACCGCTATCATTAACAATAGCAATAGCATGGACTCCAATTTTAGTCCCGACACGTTCAAACTGGAGGGCGTTAATAGACTTGATACGCTTTACCAGGTCATCGCCAAGAAGTTTGTCTGAGAGAGTAACAGCCAGAACGGTCGGATTATGAAATTTTTCTTCGTGTCGGAACATCACAGTTTCCTGTCCTGTCTGTACCTGGTTATCTCCGGTGCCGAAAACAACTTTTCGCATTGGGGGGGCCGCCGCTGCAGCAAGCTTTTCCTTGGCTTCTTCGGAGACGTCCGGGCAATCTTCGAGTTTGGCGCGTTTCTGAGCAAGTGCCATAGCAAAGGCCAGGCAGGTAGGCATGCCACACTTTTTGCAGTTGGTTTTGGGTAGAAGTTTGAAAATGTCTAATCCCGTCAGGGCCATAGCGTTCGTCCTTTCTTTACGTTCTAAATTTTGTAATTGCCACTTTGTGCTCTTTAAAACATAGGCTCCAAAGCAATCACAGGATGATTATTTTTCGTGATAAATTCCAAGACCTCTTCCTCGGTAGTTGCTGTGGTCTCATCAGCAATTTTGGCAAGAAAATCATGACCACCAAGTTCCAGTTCCTCTGCTCGTCGAATAAAAACATCTTTGACTTCTTCTTTGAGTATTGTGGGCATCCATACGATCCGTCGAATTCCGCCTTCTGCAGCTATGAATTTTCTTGAACCAATGTAATGTTTGGAATGTCCTATGAATCCCGGTGTCTGCTGTCCACCACCGACTGTGCCGGCAAGCGTCGAAAATTTCATTCCGCATGGTGTCATCTCAGCATACTCTCTATTGACGATCATGATTCCCCCAGTTGACGGCAGCACAGCCGCGATACATTCGAAACAACCGCAGGAGGTCATCGGATCGACGATCATGCTGTACTGGCTCATTCGTTCGATATTACCGCCACTTCCTTTAAGGACAAACGCGTTTATCCTGTCCCATTGGCCAACAGTGGACTCGACGCAGTTACCTTTCGAGATAGGCTGATTGGGGCCCGAAGGTGTTATTTCGAAAGCAGCCCGGCAGTCCAGCCAGCTATAAGCACCACATAAACCGGGCCGTTCCGGAGAGACTATACAAACGTGGTTTGGAGCAAAACTCTGACATAATGTACAGGAGTAGAATGTTTCC
>SMTZ1_10007098_pt1 | contig 12190 bp, 10 predicted proteins | sample DeeMarSWOR136_30_FD_25667 | JGI IMG/M metagenome (IMG submission 25667) | reverse complement strand
CTTCATCGATCGTCTCATCGGTTACTGCAAGGATGAGAAGGTCGGTTTCGTCCAGACGCCGCAGGAGTTTTACAATATAGATTCCTTCCAGCATCGTGTAGACCCGAAAAAGAAATACATATGGGCAGAGCAGTACCTGTTCTTTTCGCTGATTCAGCCGGGAAGGGATTACTGGAATGCGGCGTACTTTGTCGGAAGTTGCGCGCTGATCAGAAGAAAGGCACTCGACGAGATCGGGGGATTTTCCGAGGGATCGATCACCGAGGATATGCTCACCTCAATCAATATCCACGCGAAAGGGTGGTCTTCTGTTTACCACAATGAAAACCTCGCTTTCGGAATCGCTGCCGAAACGATCCTGCCGTTCCACATACAGCGGCGGCGCTGGGGAGTGGGGGGCTGGCAGGGCTTCTTCAAGGCAAATCCTTTGTTTAAGAGAGGCTTGAGTTTTTCACAACGTCTCTGCTATCTCGCGAGCTTGATCTACCCCATTGAGGGATTCCAGAAGCTGATCTTTTACGTGACACCTCCCATCGCACTCTTTACCGGGATCTTACCGATGAGAGCCCTCGATATTAACTACATTCTCCACTTCGTTCCGTATTACGCGATTTCACTTTTCGCATTCAACGAAATGGGAAGAGGATACGGTGGCACACTGATGCTGGAACAATTCAGCATGGGGAAATTCATTACATATATAGGAACTCTGGGGGCCTTTCTCCTACCAAAGAGAGAAAGAGAGTTCAAAGTCACTCCGAAGGGAGAACATACACTTGCACCTTACTCGCTCATTACACCTCAGATCATAGTGGTTATTGTCAGTATCTCGGCAATTATCTGGGCACTTCTTCAACTGCTGTTACAGATGCGCCACGATGAATTTATCATTGCAGTCAACAGTCTCTGGGCGCTTTACAACAGTGGTCTCGGCCTTGCGATCATCCTGTACGCCCATAAAAAACTCTTTCAAAGGAGAGACCATTTCCGAATACCGGATTCAGTCCCCGTCCTCTATAGCTATAGGGATCGGGGCGAAATCTATCGCCGCCTCGCCGTTGCCAACAACGTAACAAAAAAGGGGCTGTCTCTCCTTTCGATCGGAAAATTTCCACCTGACCAGAAGTTCAAGCTGGAAATCATTCTGCCGAAGCGGATTGTCGTTGCGGATGGTGCCTTGGTGCACGAAAAAACCGTCACTGCGAAGAACCATCTCATTTCCCGCGCTGGTCTCCTCTTCAACAATGTATCGATCAAACATCAGGATACGCTCTCACGATATCTCTCAGAATCGGCAATTACAAAATTTATGAATGAGTACACAAAGCGATATGAGACGTACGTGGAGAGACAACTTCGCGAGCCGAGAGCCTACAAGAAACGCGCACCGAGGGCTCTCACATATATTCCGGTTGCCGTTCCTGACGGAGATAGACACTCATCCTTCGGTGTCATTAAGAACATTTCCGAAACAGGCCTTCTGCTCGCAACGCAGGATCACTTTTCACCCGGCAACCATGTAACCATCGTAACCGTTCTCGAAACGGAAATCTTTCTGCTCCATGGAATTGTTGTGAGGACAGTGCGCCACGAATCGGAAGATTTTCCCGAATTACTCGCAGGAGTCCAGCTCACTGAACCGTACTCGGATCGGATCGGTTATATCAGGCATATTGCCGGTAAAGTGGGAGACCTTTTACAAGAATGACGAGAAACGTTGCATACGGGAAATACGTACTCTGGCTTATCCTTTTCTATGGTCTCCTGATAACCGTGTGGAATCTCAATTACAACTCGGTTTTCATCGACGAAGCGTACCATATCACCATGGGACATCAGCTCCTACGTGGTGAACCCTGCTCCGGTTGTCCATACGCCACTGGTTCAGTGTCAATCCATCCTGTTATCGCAGCCTATGGGGATTCGATAGCCGGTATATACGGCGCCAGAGTGGTAAACATTATCTTCGGACTGGGACTGACGGTCATTATCTATTTGACTGCAAGATTACTCTTTGGTGAGAGATTGGGTCTCATTACAGCGGTACTGTTTCTCTGCTCCGGACAGACGTTGTACCTGATGAAGCTCGCTACATACGACATGATCGCCGCCTTCTTCCTCGGATTTGCGTTTCTGATGATTGTGGCCTCAGAGAAAGTAGGTTCAGGAAAATACCAGAACCTCGCACTCGTGATGGGGACGACCGCTCTCTTTCTGGCATGTGTCACAAAATATCTTGTTCCTGTATTTATTCCGTTTCTCCTGCTCTACATTTTCATCAAGCACGGTGCATCAAAAACGGTGCTTTACACCATCATTCCACTCGCGATTTTTACGCTCCTCTACATCTCATTTGCCCCTTACCCACCCCCCGGTGAGCTTGTCAATGTCGTTGACCAAGTCCGCACCGACACCCATATACCTTTCCGAACCCTAGCAGACTGGACGTTCCGATGGGTAGCGATGGCATACCTCCTCGCAGTTTTTGGATTGTTCCATGAAGAAAAAGGCAAAACCGCGTTACAACTCATCATTTTCTCTACTCCTATCATCATCGTGCATCTCGTAACGCAATCAGAGCAATCCGTGAACAAAAACATGATCTTCTCACTCGTATTCCTCGCACCTGCCGCGGCTCTCGGTGTGGACTATATTGGAAAACTATTTTCCATGAGAAGCTCGAGCCGCGTGGTGAGAGGCTTTTTTACCGTTGCAGTCCTCGTCATATTCTGGACGTATGGTCTTTTTAATTTGAGATGGCTCGAAAAACAGTATCCGGATGTATCCCCCGTAATCGAGTATTTCAAAGAAAACGGTTTCGACGGAATGACCGTAGCAATGAACGGGTGGGATGGCGTTATCTATACGTACGAGCTCGGCGATCAATATCCGGATGCACAATTCATACATATTACACAGGCAATCAAAACGGGCAATCCAGGCCATTCTTTTCATGAAAAAGTGGATTTCATCGTCTGTGAGGACTTGTACTACGGTATGCTCTATCCCTGCGAGGAATTCCACGATTACATAGAAAATGACTATACGTTACTGGAAAACTTCACAATTGCCCATTCATGGGGTGTTACAGATGCAAAGATCTTTGGGAGGAAATAAGTTATGAATCGATGCATACTTCGTATGGTGCGTTTAATACTGTGTTTTCTTATGGTCCCAGGAGTCGCGTTCGCTGTTGAAGGCTTTCGCGGTTCTACCTGGGGAGATCTGAGAGGTGAGCTGCCCAAGGATGGTAAGGAAAATCTGATCCTCATGGGATGGACCAGACAGGGCATAGATTGGGCCCGTTGGGGAAATACCACGCTGAACACGTATGTGACGGTACGATACAGGTTGGACTCTGAGAGGTACGACTGGAACAATTCTATCGGGCCCGGTGTCGGCATCGCCTTCGATACGTACAATCCCAAAGGTGTTATCGCAATGTGGGGTGTCGAATACTTATGGGATAGGTATTTCGAATCAGATCGAACTGATCAAAAACTCGTTATCTATATGGGTTGGTATGGGTGGTGGGATCTAAAGAAAAGGTAGTACCAGGCGTGCAATATATCCTTTTATATAGCTGCTATTAATTCCCTCCAGTCTTTCGACAGACGTACAGCACGTGTGGGTACGGTAAAATATCGATCATATGGTGAAATTTCACATCAAAGCCTTGCTCTTTCACGAGTGAAATCATGTCGCTCTTCTCGTAGTAGTGAAGCGGTGCAGTATAGTACATGAGCTTGTCGAGAAGCCAGGTAAAAACCATCTTGAACCAGGGTTTCGTCGTGACGTCCTTGATGATGAGCGTTCCACCCCCGGGAAGGACATCGTGAAATGATCGCAAAATCCTCGGAACCTCTGTCTGGGGGATATGATGGAGTAGATCGAGGACGAATATGGCATCCACCTTTTCATCGAATCCATAATCCAGCAAGTCACAGGTCCGAAAATCAATCTGCTCGGTAAGCCCCAATTTACCTCTGACATTCTTGGCAATGGCGATCCGCTTCGAATTGAGATCGAACGAGATAAACTGCCTACTCTCTGAACAGCTCGCAAATAATAAGGAAAACAGCCCAAACCCGCAGCCCACATCGAGTATCCTCCCTCTTCTCGGTATGTATTGTTCGATCTCCTCAATGATCCTCATGTTCATAATCAAAAAGCGAACGTAGCAATATCCGCGGATGATAATTTCATCGTAGGAGTGTATTACTCGCGCTTTTTGTTGCCGTAAAAAGACTTGGAACTCTTCCGGCGTGAGTTCTCTTTCACTTATTTGGAGAATGTCGCTTCTTTCCCACATCGCTGACTCGCCGAGATTACTAATTCATGGCTTGACTAGTCGGAAGTCAAATTGCTCCTCTGATTCCACCATGATCAATCCAACTCATTCATAAGCGAAATTGCTCCTTGCATTCCGCCAGAATCAACTCATCCAGCCAATTATAAAATCGCCATACCTGTTTGAGATGTATACCATTTTCATGCCAGTTTTCCAATTTTTGTTTCGCTTCATTGATATTACTGACTGTATTTTAATTCGAATTGACCTATTAACGAGAATCCCGGTGACTTTTCAAATATGATATAATGCAGAAGAAACCAATTCATTGACCAGCAGATACTCTCATGCGGAAGATTATTTACACTGTCGGTACAAGTAATCGAACACAAGACGAATTTGTTGATCTCCTGAACCATTACCGGATCGCTGCCATTATGGACGTGAGAAGATTTCCAACCTCAAAGTTCCAATGGTTCAAGAAGGAAAATCTCGCCGAGTTACTTTCCCGGTGCGAGATCGAATATATCTATTTGGGTGAGGAACTCGGGGGATATCGTTCCGGTGGTTATGAGACCTATATGCGGTGTGATGAGTTTATCCAGGGCCGAATGAAAGCCGAAGAGATCGCCAAAGATCGGATTGCATCCATCATGTGTGCTGAGAGGTTGCCATGGAGATGCCACCGGCGATTTATTGCCAGAAGCCTCGTCGAGCAGGGCTGGCGGGTAATCCATATTATAGATGGAAAAAGGACGTGGGAGGACAATGCAAAATGACCTCATACCCACGATACGTAACTAGGGACTTCAAGTACTACGATCCACTGGAACTGGCTCGAAAGACTGAAGCCATTGTATGTAAAGGTAATAAGCGCAAATACACGAAATTCTACTGTGTTGGTGTCTACGGAGGTATCTCTACAGGTTATACCGTCGGATGCAACCTCCGTTGTGCCTTCTGTTGGGTTGACTGGTCGAGGGACTTCCCCGAAAAGATGGGAGAATATTGCAGTCCCCGGCAGGTTTTCGATCGTTTGGTAAAGAACGCAAAAAAGTCCATGGTTTCGAAATTGCGGATATCGGGAGGGGAGCCGACGCTGTGCAAAACCCATCTTTTGGAACTGCTCGATCTGATCGATATGACAGACTATCACTTTATCCTTGAGACCAATGGTATACTCTTCGGTACGGACAAGGGCCATGTGCATAGCCTGCGAAAGTATAGGAACGTTCACATCAGGCTCTGCATAAAGGCAGGTACGAAAGAAGGTTTCGAACAGCGGACCGGATCAAAAGGTGAATTCTGGGAGCTCCCCTACCAGGGTATAAAACATCTCATGGAGGCGGAAGTATCTTTTCACGTGGCATGCATGAACGATCCCAAGCTCATGCCGAAGGAAGAGAGACAATCGATGCTCAGGAGTTTAAGGAAAATCGGATACCATAATTATCTGGAGGAAGAAATCTGCGATCCATACAAAACAAGTGTCGCCAGAATGGAACATGCGGGATTTGATATCTTTGAAAAGTAGATAACAAAAAAGGTGAACCACACACCGCTGCCACCGGGCATCTCGGTTCGAATTCAATAACGTTACATAATAGGTAACGGGAAAAGGTGAGGAATTGAAAAATGCATGAGGCTCTTCTCTATGATCGGCTCTCTAATCAGAAGGTTCAGTGTAATGTCTGTCGGAGGCGGTGTGTGATACCGGAGGGGAAGCGTGGATTTTGCTGGACTCGGCTCAATGAGAGGGGGACACTCTATTCCCTGGCATATGGTCAGGTATCCTTCATGTCCGTCGCACCGATCGAGAAGAAACCTCTCTACCACTTCTACCCGGGTAGCTATGCGATGAGCTTCGGGACCCTGGGGTGCAACTTCCGTTGCCCCGGCTGCCAGAACTGGGATATCGCCCATGCCAAGATTGATCTGGAAGCAGTCGCAACCGAATACATCTCACCGGAGGAGTCGATCACACTGGCTAAGCGACATCATTGCCAGGGGATGAGCTGGACATACAACGAGCCGACCGTCTGGTTCGAATATACACTCGATGGTGCAAAGCTTTCCAAGAAAGAGAGACTCTACACCACCTACGTCACAAACGGGTACATGACCACCGAGGCGCTCAATATGATCGGACCATACCTGGATTCCTTCAGGGTAGATATCAAAGGATTTTCCGAAAATACCTACCAGAGGATAGCAAACGTCTCTGAGTTTACCGGGATATTGGAGATAACCAAGGCCGCAAAGGAGAAGTGGGGGATGTGGGTTGAGATCGTGACCAACATCATTCCCGGCTACAACGACGATACCGCCACCTTGAAGAAGATCGCCTCGTGGATCGCATCCGATCTCGGAATGAATACACCCTGGCATGTCACACAATTCGTCCCCCACCTGCGACTCTCGAACCTGGCACCGACGCCGGTGTCCACACTCGAGCGGGCTCAAACAATCGGTAGGGATGCAGGGCTCCCATATGTGTATATTGGGAATATCCCTGCGCATCCCGGACAGAATACGTACTGTCCCACCTGCAATGAGCTCTTGATTGAAAGGCACAATTTCGGTCCCCTACGTAACGAGCTCGCACCAGGAGGGATATGCCCGGGCTGTGGCCATGAGCTGCCCGGTAGGTTTTCAGCTGAGAATAAAACATAGCATCTAAACCAATAGTATGGTATTGAGAGACTGAGCACAGAAAAGGGCAAACAGTGAAGGGATTCCAGATGAAACGACTCCAATCATTCACACGTAAAAAGTTGAAGAAATCCACCTGTGTCATCGTGGCAGCTTCTATTCTATTCGTTCTCGGTGTATCGTGCAGTGAAGACAAAGATAGCTCTCCATCTAAACCCAACCAGAACAAAGTTGACAATAATCTGGCATTCGAGTATCAGACCGGGGAACCAATAACCATGGGATCAAACTACGCAATCTGCTGCGGAATTTGGGATCCCGGTTATATCGATAAAAATGCAATCAAGATCTTTTTATATGATCCATCATTCCAACGTTCATTTTGGAAACTATTCGTCGTCCCGGGCGAGGTGACGATCGACAGCACGTACACATTACCTCTCGATTATTCTCCGATATTGATGTTCCTCGTCGATGTCGAAACTTCGAATGAACTCTCAAGTAATGAACCGGTATCTTCGGGAACCATTACCTTCAGTGTACTCGATTGCGGACCGCCGGTGACCATCTCTGTGACGATTGACGCCCTCCTTGACAGCGAGTTTGGTGGCATGCCGCCTGTACAGGTTACGGGGAGTTTCAGCTGCACCGTATATACTAATCCGTCTCCATACGGCTGTGACTTCGGTATCTAACGATTCACATCCCGTAAGATCCTCGATAACAATCACCCATTACATTTCCCGCTTTCACCCTTGCAGATCTAAGCCTTTAAAGCTAAGCATTGTTATTCTTTCGTTGAGTCCAAGTCTAAATATTTGAACAAGATTGCAATTTTCGAAGAATTTTTTGAATTTTTCGAAAAGTATATTTGTATATTAGAATGAAGGTGGCCGTCATGTTCTGTCCACAATGCAAAGATGAATATCGAGAGGGTGTCAAAATATGCTTCGACTGCAACGTTCCTTTAGTAGAGACATTATCCAAAGAATCTATACTGCAACGTGTATCAACCTTGAGATATGCAACACTATCGGCTCTTATTGGTATTTCATATCTCTTCACGACAAGAACAATAGGAACTCTGTCGCCCGGCATTTTTAGAGTGCTTTTCGTTTCGCAAATCAACCAGATACTCTCTCTCTTCGCCAGTTTGACTATCGTGTTCTTTTTCGTCTCATTTTACAAAGAGTATATCCATGAAGATCAAACGAGGTTAAAAAACGCCTCTGCGTTGGCCATCATTGGATCTTCTGCAATATTGTTGGTTCATATAAGAGGTCTATTCCTCGTTTTCAATGCGTACATTCCTTCCGATCCATTCGGATTGCGCATCATTGAATCGATAGAAACAATACTTCCATGGATAGGATCGATATTCATTTCGATGTATTTTATTACGTTCTACCAAGAGACGTTTGACATAAAAAGTGCAAAGCTGAACAAGGCTATTCTCTTTGCCATCGTCGGTTCTTTGATTGCGGTGCTGATACGGTTCTTTATTTTATTTCATTATATCTATTCCCGGGAAGTGAGATGGCTTTCGGATCTGCCCGGTAGATTGGCAATAGCCTTCCTCCCGATTTGTGCATTTGCGTACATCACCATTCTTTACTTTCTTATAACCTTCTACAAAGAGCAAAAAGCTGCCAACGGCGACTTTCAGTGAGAGTCAAGAATGAACAATTTCCCTGAAAGGAAATCGGTAATCCAGAGCCTCCCGTCCCTGTCTGTTCTTCCACTGGTGATGAAAAACACGGCGTCACCGAATTGGCCCCTGACGTAAAACGAAACATTCCCAGAATCAAGACGCGTGTCACCAAAAGGATACGTTTCCTCGTGCAGGAGGGTGAAATCCTTCGTCTCGGGATCGAACTGGACAATGAAAAGCTTATCCCTGCTGTGTGATGTGATGACTACTTTATCTTTCCACGTGAAGAGATTATCGGGCATACCTTTGTGAGGGATTCGATAGACCTTGCCTTTCTCCCCTATCTCCTGGAGGCTGTTACCGGTATGACTGATAACATAAACCTTATCCTGACAGCGGCAAAGTTTGAGAGGTTTTTCCTCGGTCCTGATTTCACCGATTACAGAGTCCGACTTGTCGATAACAGAGACGCTCCGGGAGTCAAAATTAGTTATGTATAGATTCTTGTGGTCGAAGATCAGGTCTGTTGCTGTGAGCCCCAAGGGTATCGTCTGGATGACTTCTCTGCTATTCAAATCGATCACCTGGAGCAGGCTGGGATCATCGTCCTTCTCACCAATACGAACCAGATAGTGTCGATGCATTTCCGGATCGTAATGCAACATGCGCTGTGTTATCTCCCTCTCCACTTCATCTCCCAGACCCAATCGTTTGTTCGGTTCGAAAACACGCACCTGATCCTCGAGGGTGCCGAGAAACTGCTCCTCCTTCCCCCAGTTGTTCTGGGTAAAGTACAGGACACCGTCTTTATCCATAGCCATTTTGTGTGCCTGGCGCGGTATCCGCCGGTCGTAGAAACTGAGATCCTCCACATCGATGGTGAGAATGCCGTTCTTGGCATCCCAGATGTATACGGTTGGCCAGTACGATTGATGTGGGCCATAGGAGAGGTAGACGTCCCCTTCAGGACTGCGAATCGCCCGGATGGGATAATCGTAGGGAAGCCTGTGCTTTTCGTAGCTCCCATCCGGTCGCACGTCGGCGAATTGATCTTCCGAGTTGAAGACGAGAAAGCCGTTCCTCGTTTCGAGTTCGATCAGATCTATCGGAGCCCACCCGGTGTATACCTTCTTCGTCTGTTCCGTCACAGGATCGAGGATGCTAACAGCTGAACCGAAAGTGCCATTGACCGCGGTTGCTCCCTTGGGGAAGTAGATGAGATTGTTGTTGGGATTAAAGGCCATAGTGAACATGTGCGGGATGATCCCCAGACCGGTTATCCGTTTTGTGAGCTTCCGTGCCGACAAATCGATAACATCGATCTCCCCGAATGCCCAACTCGCAATGTAGAGAATATCGTTTTTCATATCGATAGCACTTGCATCGTTGCCGTAGGCTGGGATCCTTATTTCATCGAGCTTTCCCCCGTCTTCAAAACGGACTACGTGGACGGATGGGTGGTTGTCGTACGGGACATAGACCTCATCCCGTGATGAGTTGTATATAATACCCACACCCTCTGTGAACTGAGGGAGCGGTACGATGACGTCGTTACCTCCGATGACATCGATCTTTGCCGCCTCTATCACCTTTCTCTTATCTGTCTCCACGACGACAAACAGGCAATGGTCCTCCTCGCTGTAGCCGGCAAGGTGCCACCGTCCCCCGCTCGTCAGCTGGAGTGGACGTGATTTGATCTGCTTACCGCTCTTGCCATCAAACAGGTACAGGGTTGACGTAAAGCCATCGACGGCGACCACCTGTTTCAGCTTCCTGTCTGCGATCACCTTCCGGATCGGAGGTGGTGGTGTCTGATTGAGATTGATCAGGTCTTCGCTCCAATCGAGCCATTTCAGCATCTTCAACTTTTTCGATTTCGCTTTTACAAAGCCTAGTGACTTGCTCTCCCGGCCAACGATGAAGACGTTCCCCGTCTCTTCATCCACGGCGATGGACTCGAACTGTACATCGGTGTGAATCGTCCGGGACTTTTTATCCCGGGGTGAAACGATAAAGAGACAGTGAGCACCGACGAGATAGATATCACCGGTTTTCCTGCTAAAGGTCATGGCTTCCGATTTGAGATGCTGCAGGGCCCGTCCTTCCAGGGGGATATTCTCTACAGAATGGGTATGGCAATCGATTATCGAGAGAGAGGAACTGAGTGTGTTCGCCACGATGAGTCGGTTCCGGTCGTTATCCATTTGCACCAGCAAAGGACCGGCCGCATTGATTGTGACTCCGGCTTCTTTCAAGAAATCGACCATGGTGACGCTCACATCTGCTCTGATATGAGTCGTAACCAGGATAAGCACGAGGAAGAGCAGTTTTTTCAGCATGCTCGTAAACCCCCTTTTACATAGTGACATACGATACTTAGGAATCTGAGATATTATGTTGTTATTCCGGCCATTAAGCTCTGAAATATTATCCTGTTATTCCTGCCATCAGAATATAACACATTATATTGTGATTCCCGCTAAAGGTCTACTGTAGAGAATGAGCTGTCCCCGTCATCTCTTTTTAAATTCATTCGATTTAGGGTAGTTTGCAGCACGTATGAATGCTTGATGAGGAGGCGCAATTGACAACCAGGCAGAGAATCTCGTTGATTTGTATCTTTCTGGCAATCGTTGCTGGGATTGTCTCAGCCCTCACCGTGATAGGAAGAGAAGCCCGGCTTCCCGACGTTTTAACAATATTTTGTGCTGGTTTTGCCGGAGGTGCATCTCTCGTTGCTCTCATCAGAGGGCGTAGGAAGTAACAGTGTTTAATCCATTACATGCCAAGAGATTCTTCTCAGACACATTACGCAATTGAGAATCTGGTACGCTTTTTCACGAGCATCCCTTCTCGTACGAGCTTTTCTGTATTCGAGCGTATCCGCGTTAGGCTGAGGCCTGTTGCCCGATGCAGATCCAACTCATTCAAGCTGCGTGAGGTCAGTGCCTTGACAATCAGACCTCTCGCCTGCCGATTGGATCCTTCGAATCTCCCTTGGCTCACATATCGATCGCTTTTCAAGGAAAGGCGGGGATATTTCTTTTTGAGCATTGCACCGTAATCCATGAGTGCATGGTACCACATTCGCGGGTCTTTCACATCGAGTGTCTGTTTCACCAGTGCTAAGACGTCTGCATCGTTTACCTTTGTCTGTTCCTCGGATTGAACGATATCGGCATCGTTCACCTTTTTTGACCTGTTGAAGAAAAAATATATGAACACGGTGCGTATGTTCGTTTCGACGAGTGGATACGCCTTATCGAATGCAAAGGCGGCAATACCGGCAGCGGTTGCCTTCCCGATACCCGGAAGCCCGACCAACACATCAACCTGCGAGGGAAGGTGACCGTCGAACTCGGAGACGACGATCTGAGCTGTTTTCCTCAGGAGCAGCGCTCTCCTGTTATATCCCAAGCCACTCCATGCTTTGAGTACGACTCTCAGAGGCGATCGTGCGAGTGATCCAAAATCGGGGAACTGCCTGATGAACGGTTCGTACTTTTCAATAACCCGGGATACCTGGGTCTGCTGCAGCATCATCTCCGAGACGAGAATACGATACGGATCTCTCGTCCTCCTCCACGGTAAATCCT
>SMTZ1_10006042_pt1 | contig 12190 bp, 14 predicted proteins | sample DeeMarSWOR136_30_FD_25667 | JGI IMG/M metagenome (IMG submission 25667) | reverse complement strand
TGTTTTACCTTTAGTTCCTATTAGTCTAGATTTTATTATTTTCATTTTATTATCCTTAAAACCACTTAGTTCTATTATTTCTAAAACCTCTTCCTCATCAAATAATCGAAATGCTCTTTGAGGAGAAAATCCTCTTCCTATTGCTTTTACTATGTTTTTTGCTTGAAAAAGTTCTATTCCTTCACCATTAATTTCAACTAAATTATCGTTGAATTGCATCTTAACATTAATGGTTTTTTCTATTTTTTGCTTAACAGGTTTATCTTTGACAACTTTTATTCTATCTTGAGGAACTAAAATACTCTCTAAAATCCCTATCACCTAGTTTTTATATGACTAAAACTTTTTATAAAATATTATACATTTGTCGATAAATCTTTTAAATTCTGGTTTTTCTATATTTTTAGATATGGAGAATATCAAAGAATTATCTATTATAAAATCTGACGAACGTGGGATGATTTATAATTGCGAAAAGATGAATTTTCTTGTTCGAAAGAAAGGCACTATTAGTTCGGATCACAGTCATGCTGAAGGAGAGGATATTTTCTTAGTTGAAGGAAAAATAGAATTAACAGTTGGAAATGAAACCAGAAAAGTCAAAGCTCCTATAAAAATAGAAATTCCTCCTAATACATATCACAAAATAATTGCGATTACAGATATAAGGATCTTATACTACTACAAATATTAAATTCTCTTTAATTCTATTTGATTTGATTTCTTCTTTTAAAAGAACTTATATTAAAGAGAACTATATTTATATAAAAAATAGAATTTAACTTCTACAAAAACGTAATTAAGTTTAAAAGGAATAAGTATTAATTGAATTAAGTGATGAAAAATGGCAGATAAATTAATAGGTGCAAAAGAACTGGGAAAAGAACTCAAAGAAATATCTGTAGCTGAATTTTTCGAGAAAAATAGGCATTTGTTAGGATATGACAATAATACAAAGGCTTTATTAACTGTTGTAAAGGAATGTGTTGATAATTCTATTGATGCTTGTGAAGAAGCAGGAATTTTACCTGATGTAAATGTAAGTGTAAAACAAGTTGGAGAGAATAGGTTCCTTGTAAAAGTAGAAGATAATGGCCCTGGAATAGTAGAAGAAAAATTACCTTTAGCTTTTGGTAAACTTCTTTATGGAAGCAAGTTTCATAGGTTAAGGCAAGCTAGAGGAACTCAAGGGATTGGAGTTTCTGGAGCAATTTTATATTCTCAGTTAACAACTGGAAAACCAATAAAAATAACTTCAAGCACTGGAAAGGGTATTATAGAATTAGAATTAATGATTGATGTTATTAAAAATCAACCTAATATAATCTCTTCTAAAAAAATGAAAAATCCAGAAAAATGGCATGGAATTAAAATTGAAATGGAATTAGAAGGAAGATATATAGAAAAAGGCCAGACAGTACCAGAATATCTTAAAGAGACAGCAATAATGAATCCTTATGCAAAAATAGTTTTTAACAGTCCCAATGGTAAAATAACCTTTTCAAGGGCAACAAAAGAAATGCCTAGACTACCTAAAGAAATTAAACCCCATCCTTATGGAGTTGAATTAGGAATTCTTAGAAGAATGGCACAAATGACAAAAGAGAAGAATATTAAGAAATTTTTAAGAAAAGGGTTTTCAAGAATAGGGCAAACATCTGTTCAACAAATATTTAAATTAGCAAAAATTGATTCTAATAAAAAACCAATGGATTTGACTCATGAAGACATTGTAAAATTGCATAAAGCAATGCAGACAATAAAACTTGTTGCACCGCCTACAGACTGTTTATCTCAATTAGGAGAAGGCTTAATAGAAAAGGGTTTGAAAAAAGAAATAGATGCAGAGTATTTTATTGCAATATCAAGACCTCCATCTGTTTACAGAGGAAGACCGTTTGCTGTTGAGGTTGGATTATCATATGGAGGGAATTTGAATCCTCACACTAAAGCTAAATTATTCAGGTTTGCAAACAAGGTTCCTTTGATGTATCATAAAGGAGACTGTGCGTTAACAAAATCTGTACAAGGTGTTGATTGGAGAAGATATGGATTACAACAATCTTCAGGATATTTGCCAATTGGCCCTTTGGCGATTCTTGTTCATTTCATATCTGTTTGGGTTCCTTTCACATCTGAAGGAAAGCAAGCAATAGCAAGTTATCCTGAAATCATAAAAGAAGTTAAACTTGCTTTGCAAGATGCAGGTAGAAAGCTTAGAATTTATATTTCTAGAAGAAGAAAAAGACATGAAATACAAATGAGACAAAGCTTGTTTGAAAAATATATACCTGAAGTTGCAATAGCTTTATCAAAAGTATCAGATGTTCCTCATGAAAAAATTAAAAAGGGATTGGAAAATCTATTAAAGAGAGGTACAAAAAATGAAGAAAATGAAAAAGAGGCAGGAAGCGAAGAAGGATCTTAAAGAACTAGGTGTAAAAATAGTAAAAGATATTGATAATGAGATGAATCCTTCAATGGATGTTCCTATAAGAACTTTGTCTAATGTCTTTTATGATGAAAAAAATAAGATAATAAAACTTGGAAATAACACATCAAAAAGATATTTTTTCAATGTTGCTCATGTAAGGAAATTCACTCAAACAGCTGAAGTTGCTGCATTAGCAAAGCAATTATTAGATGTTAATAAGCATATGAGTTTAAGAGAAGTTTATTATGCAATGAGAAGAACTTTGCCTAATTCAGATATAGATATAGTTGATGAACAAATTGAATCTAACAAAGCTGTTGAAGATTTGGAATTAATAACAAGTCTTTTAAGAGAACAACTTCATATAAATGCAAACAAACTAGGAACAGCTGCAGGAAGAGTTGTAATAAAAGATAAAGGAGATTTAATTGATTGGTCAAAATTAGGAAGTGGTGGTTGGTCTATTCCTTCTAATGTTGAAGATTTAGAATTTAAGAAAGTTGATGCAAAATTTATAATCTACATGGAAAAAGCTGCTATATGGGAAAGATTGCATGAAGATAAATTATGGGACAAAATGAAATGTGCAATAATTGCATCTCAGGGACAAGCAACAAGAGGAATTAGAAGATTGCTTAAAAGAATGAATGAAGAATTAAAGCTTCCTGTATATGTTTTAACAGATTTTGACCCTTGGGGAATTTATATTTATTCTGTTCTTAAAACTGGTTCAATATCATTAGCTCATATTTCAGGAAGATTGGCAATGCCTGAGGCAAAATTCTTAGGATTAAGCGGAGATGATATAATAAAGTATGATTTGAAAAAACATATAATAAAATTCAAAGAACGTGACATAAAAAGATTAAAAGAACTTTCTAAATACGATTGGTTTAAGAATAAAAAAGATTGGAAAAGACAATTCAAATTAATGTTAGATCAAAGGGGGAAAGTTGAATTAGATGCCTTAGTTTCTAAAGGTATAACATTTATTTCTGATAAATATATTCCAGAAAAAATTGAAAATAAAGATTTTATTGATTAATTTTTATTAAATTTTTTATTTTTTTAAAAAAAACATAATTTTAAATATAAAAAAACATTAAATTTAATTACGAAATAAAAAATATTTCGTAAGTATTTTAAAAATTGAGGTGTAAAAAAATGGCTGCAAGAAGAAGGAAGAAAGCAAAAAAGAAAAAAGCAAGAAGAAAAAGAAAATAGTAATTCAGTGACCTGAGAGGACGATGATGGTCATATTTTATTTTTTTGTACTTTCTTTTTTTAATTTTTTATTATCTAACTCTTTCTTATGAAACCAAAAGAATATTAAAAAGTTTAAATATCAATAGTTCTTTATGAGTTTGTAGGGGCGGTAGCTCAGACTGGGAGAGCGCACGGCTGAAGACCGTGATGTCGTGGGTTCAAATCCCACCCGTCCCACAGAAGAGTTTAAAAAAATTAGTATTCTATGATATTTTATGAAAGTTGAAAGAGTTAAAAAACATAATTTAATTACCAATTCGTCAATTCCAAGTAGAATTAGAAGAGATGGTTTAATTGATAATTCTTATTTTCCTATACATGAAGAGTTTGTTATAACAGAACTAGATAAAGCAAAGGTCTATAATGAGATCTTAGAAGGTGGTGAAACTGGTATTGTAGATTATGATGAAAATTTTATTTATTTTTTTGATGAAAATATACCTGAAATAGTATCAAAAATGTTAAGATTAGAAATATATGAGCCTAAATCTGGAGAACCTGAAGATGGTAGTGTAAATGAAGATGAATTATTAAAAGCATTATCTAAAGATAGTTTTAAAAAATTATTAATAAGCAAAGAATATTCAACTGCTATAGATATTCACTGGCCACAGTACCGCAGAGTACAGGATGCTCATAGTGAAATTACAATCTCGACATATCCAATAAAAAGAAAAATTCCCTTTGCATTTTTAAATAGTAATAAAGTAGTAGAAGTTGACTTACTGCCTCTGGTTAAATGTCATTCAAATTGTTTAGATGTTAGTGAATTGGTAAAAAGAGTTAAAAAACGTTATAGGAAAGAGTGGGAAAAGAGTTTCGGAAATTGGAATGAAAAATTTGAAAATAAAAAACTTACTTATATATCATAACTTTTTTAACGTTTAATACCTAATTTTAGTTATGTTTCTTCGTATAGTGCCAGTTGGTGAAATGTCTCAAAGAATTCTAGAAAAAGTTCGTAATGAATTAGAAACTAATTTAAATATAAAATGCAGAATAATGCCAAAATTATCAGTACCTGAAGAAACATTTAACAGATGGAGGAAACAATACAATGCAGAAAAAGTTATGGAATTATTATCTAAAAAATCAGCAGTAAAATTCATAGATAAGAATATTCCAACTCTGTTAATAGCTGATGTTGATCTTTATTATGGAGGTTTGAATTTTGTATTTGGTTTGGAAGATCCAACAAAGAGTTCTGCTATTGTATCTATTACAAGACTAAGACCTGAATTTTATGATGAGAAACCGGATTTAAGTCTTTTAGAAGAAAGAGCGATAAAAGAAGTTACACATGAAATAGGACATTATTTTGGTTTAGGACACTGTATTAATAATTGGTGTGTTATGTGTTTTTCACCTTCAGTTAATGATGTTGATATAAAAACAAAGGCTTTTTGTGAGAATTGTAAAGTTAAATTAATGACAAGAGGAATAAGAATAGGGTGATTCTTTGGATATAGAGGAGACTGAGGGGTTTGTTAAAGAAAAATTGGAAAACTTCCCAGATGTTAGGAGCCATACTCAAAGAGTTAGAAAATATGCATTATTCATAGCCAAGCAAGAAAAGGCTGATTTAAAAATAGTAGAAGCTGCAGCACTACTTCATGATATAGGATACTCTATTGAAGGATTTTCAAATCACGCTAAAAATAGTGTAACAGTTGCAAAGAAGTTTCTTGAAAAGTCTAATTTTGATAATTTAGAATATTTACTTAATGCAATTGAACATGGCAAAGACCCAAAAACTATAGAAGCAAAAATAATTTTAGATGCTGATGCACTAGATAGAATAGGTCCTATAGGTATTATAAGAATGACAATTCATTTCTTTAGAGATGAAAAAATTATTGATACTAAAATTTTGGCTGAAAAGGTTAAAAATTTAATAGAGATGTCTATTCAAAATTTATATACAGAAACTGCTAAAGAAATCGCTAAATCTAATCTTTTGAGTCTAAAGGATTTTTTTGAAGTTTTAAATATACAATTGGAACCTAATTTATATAGATTAACCGAATAAGTGATTATATGCCTGAAAAAATTCCAAAAGCAGAACTTCAAGAAGATAAAGTAATAATTTGGGATAAAGCTGATGCTAAAGAAATATTTGAAAATGGGTGGTATGGAGAATTGTTTGAAGATAGATTAGAATTATCTTTAGTTGAAGCTACCTTTCTATTAGAAAGGAAAAAAATTAAAATTAAAAAGGATAGAAAAAAGTTTTCTTTAAAAGATCTATATAAACATAATCAAAAATTAGACCCGAGATTTATCATAAGGTATACTGTATATAAGGATCTAAGAGGAAGAGGATTACCTGTAAGAACTGGTTTTAAATTTGGTTGTGATTTTAGGGTTTATGAAAGAGGAGTCTCTCCTATTAAAAAGGGACCTAAAAGTCATCGTGAACATACCAAGTGGATTGTTTTTTGTGTTTCAGAGGATTATACTTGCTCATTTCAAGAACTATCGAGAGCAGTTAGGCTTGCTCATAACATAAGAGCAAATATGCTTTGGGCTGTTGTTGACAATGAGGGAGATTGCACATATTATAATGTTTCATATATATCCCCATAGGGTTTTTAGATGATTGTAAAAGAAATAATGTCAAAAGATGTGATACACTTATCTCCTGAAGATAATGTATCAGAATTGATTTCTTTAGTAGAAAAACATAATATTAGAGAAGTTCCAATAATAGAAAATAAAAAATTAAAAGGAATTGTCTATTCTAAAGATATAGCAAAAAAAGGTATTACTAGTCCTCAAAAAACAAAATTAATGAAAGTAGTGAGATCCCATCCAGCAACATCTTCTCCTAACCAAGATATAAACGAAGCAGCAAAACTGATTCTAAAAACAGGATTAATAGGTTTACCTGTTATTGAAAAAGATAAGGTAGTTGGTATAATTTCTATGCACGATATAATCAATTTTGCTTCTAAAACAAAACAATTCAGACAAACAAAAGCTGAACAAATAATGTCTATACCAGAAACTATAACTGATAATACAGACATTGGGAAGGCAAGGCTTTTAATGAGAGAAAAAAATATATCCAGATTACCTGTAATTGATGAGAACAAGAAACTCTCTGGTATTATAACAATTTTTGATTTATTAAAAGCAGTAAAACCAAGAGAAAGAATGGGTTTCTATTCTATGGCTGCTGAAAAAGAAACAATAATGGGTGTACCTGTATCAACCATAGTTAATACAAAGCCATTAACTGTTGATAGAAATAACTCTTTAAACGAGATTGTAAATTTAATAAATGAACATAGAACAGATGGAGTTGTTGTTATAGAAGATGGGTATCCGATTGGTGTTGTTACTGAAAAGGATTTATTAGAAGTTTATGTTTCTAGTTTAAAACGAAAAGGAGTATTTTATCAAATAAGTGGTTTAAAAGATGAAGATGATTTTATTATAGAAACAATTGATAGAATGATAAGAGATAGTTTACAAAAACTATCAAGAATAATCAAACCAGAATTTTTCTTTTTACATGTTAAAAGATATGATAAAAAAGGTAGGGTGAAATATTCGATAAGGACTAGATTTAAAGCTGAAAAGGGAATTTTTGTTAGTAAATCCTATGCTTGGGACTTAAGAGAAGCTGTTGATAAAGCTATGGATAAGTTAGAACGTATAATACTTAAAGAAAGGGATTATAAAAAGGATAAAGTTAAAGAGATGTTAAGATTTAAAAAGCTACTCAGATAAGATATTATCAAAGGTGATTTTATTCAAATTATCTGTGATCGTTGCAAAAAATCAGTTAAAGAAGTTGGAAGACTTACTAACGTTAAATGGAAAGGTGTTAATCAAAAATTATGTAAATTCTGTAGACGAAAGTTGAAAATTAGGATTAGATAAGTATAAAAAATTTTCTTTATTTATATCTTTATGACGGACTATTTAGTTTCTAAAGATAAATGGAATGAATTGCAAAATCATATAGAGAAATTAGTTGGAAGTTTAAATTATAATCCTACTGAAGATCGTATTCATGTGCATACCATTACGGATGAAAAAACTTACAAAGATATTAAAAAAATAGCAAAAGAGCTTGGAATTAAAGATTCTATAGAAATTGAAAAACCAAGAGAAGATTATATGAAAGAAGGATATCAAATAACAATTGTTAGAAAATAATTACATCCATTCATCTTCCCATTCTTCAAATTCTTCTTCATTAATTTTAGGTTCTTTTCTTTTAGCTTGAATTTCTTTATATTGTTTTCTTAAAATAAATCCTAATATCAAACCAAAAGCTAATCCAAATAAATGAGCTGCATGAGCAACTTCTGTAGGAGCAAATAAACCAAGTAAATCACCCATGGCCCATAAAACAACTGCAAAAGCCATTGGCATAGGAACATAACCAACATAAACAGTCATTCTAGGTCTTAAAACACCTAATGTTCCTAGAATTCCAAATATAGCTCCTGAGGCTCCGATAGATGCAGTATAAAATAGAACGCTTCCCATACCTGCTATAACTCCTGAAACAAAAAATAAGATTAAGAATTTTTTTCCACCTATTATTTTTTCAAGAACAGAACCAAACAAACCTAGGGCAAACATATTATAAAATAAATGTTCAAAGCTTCCATGAAGGAAAATACTGGTTACTAATGTCCATGGGTTTGTTAAAACAAAGGCAGAAACTAAGGCAAATTGGTCTGTTATTTGTAGATAAATGTTTTGAAAAATAAAAACTACTACACAAATTATTACAAGTTGAATAGCAAACCAATTATATTTCATAAAAATTAAACGAGTTTATCAGAAATAAACTTTACCAAATCTTTTATTTTAATCCTTTCTTGTTTTGTTGTATCTCTATCTCTTACTGTTACTGTATCATCTTTCATTGTATCATAATCAATTGTAATAGCAAAGGGTGTTCCTATCTCATCTGCTCTTGCATATCTTCTTCCAATAGAACCTGAATCATCATAAAATGAACTAAACCAACCTTTTAACATCTCATAGATTTCCTTTGCTTTATCATCCAAACCATCTTTGTTAACTAGTGGAAATACTCCAACAATATAAGGAGCTATTTTTGGAGGAAATCTAAACCAATCCCATCCTCTTTTCTTATCTTCAACAAAACAATACAAAAGAACTCCATACAAAGTTCTTTCCATACCAAAACTTGGCTCTATAACATGTGGTATCACTTTTTCATTATCATCTATTATACCCATGCCTTTTCCAGAATGTTTTTGGTGTGTGGATAAATCAAAATCTGTTCTGTATGCATTACCAACAGTTTCCTTCCATCCAAAATCAAATTTTATTTCCAAATCAAAATTTCCTTTAGAATAATGAGGTGTTTCTTCAGGAAGCATACATCTATGTCTCAAAGCTTCTAGAGGAATTCCAAGTTTTTGATACCATTCTAATTGTTTAGCAAGGAAATAAGCCATCCATTTGTTTGGAACTATTCCTTTTTTTACCGAATCTTCAACTGTTAATTCTATTGGTTTTCCATTTTTCTTTTGTTCTTCTCTTGTGAATATTTTTAATTTTTTATCAACAACTTTAGAAAAATTAGGACATTCATTAATTTTATTTGGATTAATAAACATCTCTATTTCCATTTGATTGAATTCTCTAAGCCTTATTATCCATTGTCTTGGAGAAATTTCATTTCTATAGCTAATTCCAATTTGAGCAATACCAAATGGTAATTTTGCTCTTGCAGATTTTGAAATAAAACTAAAGTTTGTGAATATACCTTGAGCAGTTTCAGGCCTTAAATAAGCAATATTTCCTTCAACAGGACCAACAAAAGTTTTTGACATTAAATTAAAAATTCTAACTTCAGTTAATTCTCCTTTACATTTTGGACATTTAACTTTGTTTTCTTTTATTAGTTTTGTAAGTTCTGGTGCTTTCAAACCTTCAACGAATTTTCCAGTTTGTTCTTGTATTAAATCATCTGCCCTGAACATTTTTTTACATTTTTGACACTGGGTCATTGGATCTATAAAATCTTTTAAATGCCCTGAAGCCTCCCAAACTTTTTCATGAACTATTGTTCTAGATGAAATTTCAAAAATATTATCATCTTTTAAAAAGAATTCTCTCCAAAAGTTTTCTATCTTGTTTTTCATTAAAGTTCCTAGATGTCCATAATCATAAAAACCTGCCAGACCACCGTAAATTTCTGAAGATGGATAGATAAAACCTCTTCTCTTAGCTATGCGCTCAATAGTTTCTATGTTAGTCATATATAACTCTTATAAATCTTTTAGTTTTTAAATTTGTTTTATTAAAATAAAGTTATACTCTTCTATTGTTAATTACAAGATTAGATACTATATTATAAAAACAACCATAAATTTCAGGAAACTCTTCTTCTGTAACAAATCTAAATGGAAACCCTAAATCATCATGTGTCGGATGATTATCTACCTTTACAATAGGTAATTTTTCTAATATGGAGAGAAAATTTGAAAATAAAAAAGATGGTAATTGGGGTTTTTCAAAAAATCCATAATTTAACTCTTCAGAACCAGAACCACGATATCTTATATTAAAAAACTCTTGTGGAATTGATTCTTGCATTATTTTAAACAAAAATTCAGAAATTTTTTTAGATTCTAAATCTTTTGGAGGTGATATAGGTATTCCTTCTAAATTATCAATCAGTTCACATTTAGCCTTGCTAGTAACATTAGAATGTACAATTTCTATCTCAGAAATTCTATGTCTGGAATATCTTTCTTTACTCTTTAAAAAAATTCCTAAATTAGTTGGAAACTTTTCAATTTCTATTAAATGGCATGGATTTTCATTTTCACACTGATTATAACAACTACACTCTTTACATAAAGTTTCACTAGAATAAGAAAAAGTTTTATGATTACCACATAGATTTTTTTCCCAATTCATAATAGAAATAAATAACAAAAAGTATTTATTACTCTTCTGCAAAGAGCCTTATCCCGATACAGTCTCTAGAAAGGGGTGGAGTCATAGCTACAGCATATGTTTTTCTATCTTTAATAAAAGAATAGCCTCTCACAAGGGCGGCTCTATCATATTTATCCTCATTAATTCCTAACCACTGGATAGGATTATTGAACTTTTTAGAATACAAAGAAAAATTAATAATTCTTAGTGGACCATGAAAATCGTATTCTCTGGGGAGATTGACTTTTCTTACTTCTGGGTTTGTCATTAGAAAACTTCCATCCAAGTATTCAGCTTTCCATTCAAAAGGTGAGGTAAAAACAGTTTCTTTGTAATTTTCATCTAAGTTCTTAAAAGCTGTATAGTCTTCTTCTAGAGTTGGTAATCTTACTTTAATTCCATTATTACTTAATTCTCTTGTTAATAATTGGGTTTCTGCGAAATTTAGACAACTTACAGGTCTCCCATTAGAATATCTAAGTTTATCTGGGGCAATTCGCCCAGATAAACTTTTAACTTCTAAGAATTTATCCACATCCAACGGCTCAAGCTTATATACTAAATCTTCTATTTTATTTTTTCGTCTAAAGAACATGAAATTAATAGAAAAGATGTAATAATGTATCTTATTTCCTACCTTCAGCGGTAAAATTAAATTTTTAAATCAGAAAGTTTTGCTATAGCAAAGGGTATTAACATTTCTTCTTCGCTTAAACCACCATGGTGACCCAAGAATTCAAGTTTTTTACCTTTAATATGTTCATACCAAATAGTATTATGTTTATAAGGCAAAATCAATATGTCTCCTATTCTATCGAAAAATTCCTTTTTAGGTTTTCCTATGTTACTATATAATTCGGTAGGTAAAATTGGTCTTTTGGTTTTAATGTTAAAAAATGAAAGAATTGTTGGGGGGATATTAGAAAAACAATAATTCTCATAAAAAGGATAAATAAATTCTCCTTCTTTCTTTTTTCTTTTGATTATGTTTTCAACTTTTCTTAATATCATTCATTCCCACTTCTTAAAATTTGGAATTGATGCTTTAAATCAATAACCCACTAGATAAAACATTAAATAAATTATAGGTAAATATCTATTATGAGTCTTTTTATTAACCCTACTATTCTAGAACAAACTTATTTACCAAGATTACTTCCTTACAGAGAAGAGCAACATAAATATCTGGCAGAATGCATAAAGCCTTTGTTTAATAGAAGAACCGGAACAAATCTAATTATAACAGGTAGTCCTGGAATAGGAAAAACTGTTTGTATAAAATTTATTCTTAGAAAGCTTATGGAAGAAACTGATAATATTATGCCAATTTATATAAATTGCTGGAAAAGAGATACTAGTCCTAAAATAATAAATGAAATTGCTAGAAAAATGGATATTAAACTGATAGAAAAAATGTCTTCTGATGAAATATTTGATAGATTAATAGCAAAGTTCAACAAGTACGATGGTGTTGTCTTTGCGTTTGATGAAATAGATAAAGTAAAAGATTTTGATTTCCTCTATAGAATTCTCGAAGATGTTCCATAT
>SMTZ1_10006041_pt1 | contig 12190 bp, 8 predicted proteins | sample DeeMarSWOR136_30_FD_25667 | JGI IMG/M metagenome (IMG submission 25667) | reverse complement strand
AACCTTTCAGAAGGCACTTTTAGAGGATGAATGCATGCTCCCTCATCCGTTCTTTCTACACTCACCAACAATTGTGCCATCCCGCTGAATTTGGCTACCGTGTCTTGAAGGACAGAGCCCCGGAGCAGAGGCCAATAGGAGACTGCCCCGAGTTCTTGCAGCTGTGAATTCACTACTCGAAAGAAATGGAAGAGCGCGATCTCGCTCCTCCGCTCTCTTAGACAGGAGATATCATCGAAGACGTAAGAGACATAGGGCCCCTTAGCTTGAATAAATTCCCTAAGCGATTTGATGGATTGCTGAAAGTTTTCTATACTTTCGAAATTGTGGATCTCAAAGAAATTTCTGTAATCCAGTCTCTGTTCTAAGTTACTACGCATCTTTACATAAATCACTCTATTGTTTTGATTGTAGCAGCGACAGAGGAAAGAGTTGACAAAAACTGCGTACTCATCCATAGAGGGGACATACCATACTGCACAGTCTCCCCAATGTAGATTACACGACAATTCTATTAGCTCTTCGAATCCCCCATACTGTGACTCTCTGCCGGGCTGTGCCCTTTTTGGATCAATGACTTCCATTAGGCTAACCTCACGTTAGCTTGTGGGTTAGATACAAAGGAGCATTTTTTTATCAAGGGATTTTTCCATTGTGCCCCACCAGGCGGTGATCGGTTACCGCATGCTTATCTTGGGTCCATTCATAGAACCTGAGCCCCTTCCGACTCTCAGGTTCAAATGGGCTTACGTCACTATCTAAGACGATAGAAGAGTTGCTGGTCCCGTTGAATTCAAGTAACCTACCTCAATGTCAATGCCAACGTTGAAATTGACAGGTGCTCGTAACTCCAGGATGAGAGTTGTTTCCACTGCTAGGCCGTCAATGAGAATATAAGGATTGTTCACAGCATACCAAGTTTCGTCCAAGCATATGGTACTCTCATGGTGGGTGGGATCACCAGACTTCGGACAGCTTGTTGAACATGGGAAATCTGTGACCCTCACAAATGTCTGTCTTACACATTTGGACGTATCATTCCTCGTTTCTGTTTTGTGGTGTCAACCACCCATTTCCTCCCACAGAGTGAGGAACGGGAGTTTGTCTTTTGCCAATTTGCAATTTCCCCCCGTTGTGACCATTCTCTCAAGCTCTCCGCAAAAGAATTATTGCACGATAGAAGTTTTTTGTCAAGCATAAAAAGAATATATTTATACCTTACGTAATCTTAGCTATTCAACTAAAAGGCAGGAATCGATTTCATAATAATTCGTAGTTTGCTATCTGCACCATTGCGCACCGAAAGGCCTGCCATTTTCAAAAATTGCGTATATGGTCTTCTGAATGAAACTAATCACTTCCTTTCTTGTGAATCCTTCAGATACATTACCCCCCTTTGACCTAAAGTAAATCGTTGAATGGACTTTTCTACTTTCTCAAAGCCTCAATACCTACATAAGTGTAGATTTCCGTATTGTTTAAGCTCTGCCACCCAATAACTCTTGAACGCCTCTTTTATTTTATGTTATTTCTTTCCCGAAGTCAAGTTTTTTAATAAATTTTTTTGGACGCCAAGTATAAATCATGCACTTTTTTGAGAATATAATTGACAGATAAGCAAGGTCTACAGGCATCAAAAAGCGTAAAGGCTCGGATTCTCATATGAACATTTTTATAAGTTGATTTCCACCATTAAATTACGAAATAGGCCTTCGATTGTCAGGATCGGTCATAGTTGATTTGTTTTGATGAATTTTTACTTGTTTTTGCTCTGGATGCACACAATCTGATCACAAAAAAAATATCGCAATTCGCGGTTTTTTTTCTTGACTTTTGGAACAGGATTGCATATTATAAAATTCAAAATGATTAAAAAGATAACAGGAGATGGGCATTATTGATCAATCAAAGCCGTGCGCAAGGGCGGTGACTTATATTTTAGAAACTGCTGCGTTTGGTGCTTATTTTGACCCGTATGATAGATACATCCTTGGGCTACAGACGTATGGGCGACAGTTCTGCAAGTCTGCGATATAATCAGATTTACGCTAGGAAGATTGTTCCGAGTGCGAAAGGAGCAAGTTCATGGGCTTTCATATAAATCCACGATCGTATGTACTCATGTATGATGTTCCACCTGAACGAATCTCATTGGCCCAACGCAGTCAGCTTCTCTCCATTGAACAACTAAAACAGAGGCGTGAAGAATATAAAAAAATCGCAACGGACATAATTGCTGAAGATGAGCCACTTGCATACCATGAGTTATATCATTTTTGGCAAGGAATTTCCTGGCCATACTTGTTCATTTTTTCCTCTGAACTCTGGGAGTTTTATCGTGAGAGAAGAAAGCAGATCAAATCAATGAATGACCCTATTTCGTGGCCTCTTGGAAATGAAGGTTTGCGGTCCCCTTGGGCAAAATTGTACTCCACAGCCCGAATATCATTTAAGCCACCAAATGGTCTTAATTTCGAGCCGGTAGAAAGCGATGATGGCAAAAGAACCTTGTCGAATTGGCGCCTCCTTGAAGGTGCTGCAAGCCTATTTCAATACAAGGTTTCAGCTAAAGGATTGGGTAGTCCAGAAGGTTTTGTAAAGTGGACAGATGAACACCATGCGTATCTCAATGCTTACAACCTTATGAGTGATGTATTGGGTGAAGAGTTCGCTTTTCGAGGGCTTGTCCCACTGATTGCAGCTTCGTTCCACACAACGGAACCCATAAATACGTTCACGTTTTACTTACTGGAACTACAAAAATATGACTTGGACGAGCTGCTTGAGCTGCAGGATTCCCAGCTATTTGAAACGATTCTCAAGTTAATCCAAAAAGAAATACCCAGAGCAACGAACAATCACAGGGATAGAATCAGCGTTGGAGGAGGGGAAACGATTCCCAGGTTTTTGAGCCAACAAATCGCTACAGACGGACCATACATTCATCCTCTTCTAAAGCCATATCGGGACCGCTGGCGGCTTCTGGTGGAAAAAGAACCTGAATTAGAGAGTCTCTTTGTCGATCCTTTGCAACGTGGTAGACAGAAGCTCTTGATGCATGAATTTCGTCCACCAGTCAGTGTTTTCCTACTGGGTGATGCACCTGATATGAGTCTGCCACCAGCATGTGCTATTTTCGATGAGTCTTTTGGCCGCCAACAAGGAGAAGTAGTTCTAGCTTTTCATTCCCTTCTTACCACCATTGATAAGATCTTCGATCTTCCCGCTCCAAGTGTCCGTCGTGCATGCCCGTGGCAGACTTGTCGATATTATGAAACCAATCTATGCGAAGGCCACCTCAATCCACCACCCGTTTCATCTGAAGCTGAAAGTAATTGTTCTTTCCCTGTTTTGCTACGAGACATGTTTAACCTAACTTTAGGAGAGACTTTTAAATTGTTCAAAGTCCAGGAGGGCTAATTATGGACATCTTAATTACATGTGAGGAAATTAATGATCTGGCAAAGGAAATGTTACCCACTGTGAGAGATGCTGCACTAGATGGTGTTCGCGCCTCAAAAGTTGTCTCACGCGCGGAAGGGCAGCTAGCTGAACCTGTGACTCAGGCGATTTCCATAGCTGTCAAAACGGGCTTGGCAGGTGTAGTGGTTGAGAAGCTTACGAAATTTGTATGGGATTCGATTGCATCCTGGATTAAAAGGAAAAACAAACCGGTGCAAGTCGAAAATGATGGTAGGAAAGTGACAATTACAGTAGAGATGGCTCATGTAGAAACACCCCCAATTGAATTAAAAGTTCTTTTTGGTGATAGGTAAGCTGAGCAATCGAAGCTCACGTGCCAGAATTATGTTATAGCCGGTTCGGGTCGACTTGAGCCGGACGGATCAGTGAACTTGATCGCTCCGAGTCATGGGCCTTCTTCGCGCAGCCCAACATTTCAGTGGGGAGGTAGCCGACTTCCACTGTTAGCTGATATTTTTTGACAACCAAACTCTAAAAATCTTTCTGCGAACTTATAACCATTATCAAGCAGAAAATTCGATAGTGGTAAAATTTGGTGGAATTAAAAATGAACAGGCCGGGATTCGCTTTTAAGCTCTGTCTTCGACTCTGAGCTCATAGCGAAGGGGCCGAGTCCGTGGTTCGAGTCGCGGGTGACCCATTAATCACCCACTCTTTCTTCTGTCTCCGGCAGCCTTTTAGTTGAGGCTCCCTGTTTAGTGCATTTGAGTAAGTCTCATATCTTTCTGCATAGACTAACTTATCAGCTTTTCGCTTTTTTGTGAAGTTCGATTCTTGTCCTGCATTATGTTCTCCAAAACTATCTCCTGGGTCTGTAGCAACACCCACATAATATAGGGCGTCATTGCAACATAACAAACTCAGGGCCATTGCCTAGCGGCGATGGCCGAGAGGCCGGAATTCTGATGCAGACATTATCGAAAGTTCTTCCCCACCATTAAATTACGAAACAAGCCTTGGCAGTAAAGAATCCCCATTTATTTTTGCTCTGGATGGACACAAAGTGAACCCAGGGGAATTTCCGGCAATAAATTTGTCTTTTCTAAGAATCATCAGCTCCTCTTTTCCGCCCTCTTAATCAAAATACCTCTTTTTGCGAAAATCCCGATATCAATCAATCATTGCTTTTGATAGAGATGGTGGAGCATTGTCGATTGAATCTGTTAAGTGTTGCATTGGGATGTTGGAACCTGGCTTTAATGCCTTTCCCGCAGTTTCATTCATACTAATCTCAGTATCGTTTGAAACGATCGTGCTGTTATACACAGTTCTTGTTTCGATGCGTTCAGATATTTCTCCAAATTCGACCGACTAAATTATGAAACTCAACTTTAAAGTTTAGTTAGGTAGGAAGGGGAAGGGTAAGATTTCGGAAGGGGACCTAAACCCTTCCCCTTTTCTTTGGGGGGCAATCTCTTGTTATTACATTTACCACTTTCTGCTATGATCGTATATTTTTATTTCCACAGACATCTCTTTAGGCAAAGAATGAGTAGCACCGCCGAAACAGGGATCGCAGGCCCGGAATACCATCTCGATCATATTTAAAATTCCATCCGACACTGCCTGATCTGGTTTGATCAAGCCAAAAGCTGCTTTTTGGTCGACATAGAAATACCAGCATGGTCATTTACTGGGACTCACAATCTTATTTTGATTTATAGATGCTCCATAAAAGTATAAAGCTTTTATTTGTTCAAGACTTAGGCAATGCTTCAACATTGAAAACCTTCTCCGGAATTCCGACCGCTTCCAGTTCGGATTTTGCCTCCGGATGCTCGAAGATCGGCAAATAACGAACCGCCATAGCAAAGACAAAGAATCCAGTAGATACCAGGGCGATGGTAATGGCAATTTCCATCCAGGAGGGGAAATAATTGACCCCGGACGAAGCCACAAAACCGGTGGTGGAGACGTTCAATCTGTTCAGCAAAAAGCCGACGATAGTGCACACTGCGGCAATATATAAGCCCCTGGTGGACAGCCTTATCTTTCGTATAGAGAGCAAAATGATCGGAACGATTAGTCCTGGTAGGATTTCCAACCAGAAAAGCAAAGTCTCCATGCGAGGCAGGAAGAATTCCGACCAAACTCCTCGCATGTAAAAATCATAGATCTTCATGAGCAGGTAGATTACCAAAACCACCAGAAGAATTCTTCCTATGTCCGCCAGCACATCCTCTTTCAGACGGTGACCAAAAGCCCTGAAGCTCAAATGCGATTCAAAGATCACCATAGCGCATCCCGCCGCAATGGCAGAGATGTAAAAAAGAAGCGGCAGAGATGCTGAATACCAGAAAACGTATAGCTTCTGGGGAACGATCAAAAACAGCGAACCGAGAGAGGACTGGTGCATGGTGGAAAGGATCACTCCCAGTATGACCAAGGGAACGGTTACCTTGGTTATCCATCTTTTGGGCCCGCCCCAGCCTAAACGTTCCAAAAGATTAGGGCTGAACTCAAAAAACAAAACTGTGGTGTAAAACATAACGCACATGGCTACTTCAAATAGCGCCGAGTGGGGATTTCCCATGAAAAGTGGATTGTAGATCTTGTCCGGGCGCCCTACGTCAAACAGAAGACCTACGATTACCAGGAGATACCCCAAAAAAGCGGTTAAGATGGTTGGCTTTAGAACCGGATAGAACCGCTTTACGTGAAACACGTAGACCGCTGCCGCTATGGTGAACCCACCAGCGGCCAATCCAACTCCCGATATGACGTCGAAGCCGACCCACAGACCCCAGGGGTATTTGTCGCTCAGATTGGTAGCAGCTCCCAGTCCGCCGGTAAAACGGACGATAGCCGCTATCAGACCAGCCAGCCAGGTTAAAAGCAAAACTACTTTCCAGAAAGTTATCTTGAATGGTAGTTTGATACTCATCTTGATCTCCCTCTCGTTATCAGCTTTATAATCGATTTGCGGCTAATTTTCATGTCTTCTCTTTTAACTGAGAATCCTGTTCTTTCGTTTTGTATTCCGCCAACTCCATCCTGCGGTCGATGATCCACCATATGCCATAGAGCATTGCGCCACCGAAAACGACTATGCTGGGAACCGTTTTCAGTGCTGCCCAGGTCAATTCCGGCAGAGGACGTTCCCCAAGATTGTTGGGGAAACCAAGCGTCTCAAATGGGACGCTTGACAAGATCAAAACCGAGGTTCCTCCCGCTTCCTTCTCACCGTATATGTGATCCACGTATAGCTCCGGGTTTTCTTTGATCCGTGCTCTGGCCATTCGGATCAGCTCATCTCGGTCTCCAAAGATGGTGGCCTCGGTGGGACAGGCCTCAGCACAAGCAGGTATCTTCCCCTCTTTCAGCCTCTGGTAACACATGGTGCATTTCTGCACCTTGGGGGCACGCTTTTTCCATTCATAGGCAGGAACCCCAAACGGACACGCCTGCATGCAATAACGGCACCCTATGCATTTGTGTGCGTGGTAGATCACCGCACCCTGCGCAGTCTTCTCAAAAGCTCCCACCGGGCAAACCGAGGCACAGGTTGGGTGATTACAATGCATGCACAAACGACGATAGTAGATGTCGTCTTTTTCCTTCACCACGGTGTAAGCTGTTGCAGAGAGTTCCTCTTCCTCCTCTCCGGGAAGACCATTGGCTTCCTTACAGGCTAAAGCGCAAGCCTGACACCCGATACATTTGGTGATATCTATTAGAAGCGCTTTGGGCTTTGTCATTTGATAACTCCTTATTTTTGCTCTTTTATCCTTCTTTAAACCTGCTTCTGCAGAAACTGACCTTTGAACTTTTCCCTTACGGGTTAGCTCTAAGATCATCTCCTTTTTCGCCTAACCGATCCAGGACCAAATCTGCCGGAACAGCATGACCCTTTGCCAAGGCCCTGACCATTGCATCGGAGAGCTCCTCCGGGGTAAAGGGCTTTGGCACATAGTCGGATACACCAGACCTCATGGCATTGATCGATGATTCGACCGAAGGATAACCGGTGATCATTATCACTGCAATGTCAGGATTTCCCTTCTTTATTCTTCTGGCTACTTCGATCCCATCGATCTTGGGCATCTTCCAATCGGCGATAACTGCATCGAATCGATTCTCCTTGACTTTGTCCAATGCTTCCTCGCCCGATAAAGCCACATCCACGTTGTAACCTTCCCGGGTCAGAATCTTCTTACAACTGTTGCACACGGTCTTTTCGTCGTCCACCACCAAAACATTGCGGGCACGCCCGACAGCGGGGGCAGGACTAACAGCCGGTCTAACAGAAGAGGCTAATTCCATCCTTTCTTCTACCACCTTACCTCGCCTGACCAGAGCGTCAATTAATAGGGCTGCTATGAAGGTTAATGCAACCAATAAGGCTACCATTTTTACTCCTCCTCCTTTGCATTATCATTTTGTACGCTTTGCCTTGTGTTCTTCACAGGCTTCTTAAGTATTTTAATCCTCGTTGCACGCATCTTTTGCTCAAGAAAGTTTTCAAAATCGCAAAAGCCATACTAATCCAAGGGTTTTTTTCCGACGACTGCTTTGAAAATGCCGCCAACTATGGTGAACACCACTATGGGTCCCAAGGCGATGAAGAACAATCTGCCAAAAACCGGGGCCAAGACAGATTTCAAAACGAATCTCGCAGGACCCACTTTCTCTTCCTCGACGGGCATTGGAGTCACCGTTGGAGCAACTGGGACTTCAACCCGGGTAACCTCCACCACCGCAGGTTTTGCCTTTGGGGTAACCACTCCGGTTTCGACTAACCGATCCAGGACCAAATCTGCCGGAACGGCATGCCCCTTCATCAAAGCTCTGACCATCACGTCCGAGAGCTCCTCCGGGGTAAAGGGCTTGGGCACGTAATCGGATACCCCGGATCTTATGGCTTCGATTGAGGTTTCCAGTGAAGGATAACCCGTGATCAATATCACTGCAATGTTAGGATTTTCCTTCTTTATTCTTCTGGCCAGCTCAAGCCCGTCGATCTCCGGCATCTTCCAATCGGTGATCACCACATCGAATCCGTTCCCTCTGATCTTTTTTAAGGCCTCCTCACCGGACAAAGCCACGTCCACGGCATAACCTTCCTGTGTCAAAATCTTCCTGCAGCTATTGCACACGGTCCTTTCGTCATCGACGACCAGGACATTGGTTTTCCGTTTCATTTCGATCACTCCTTTCAGTTAGCCCCCTGAAGTGAGCCATATGGTTCACCCCTCTGGGTACTAACTTTATGAAACAAAGCCTTCAGTGTCACGCCCAAGGATATGGGCAGTGAAGCCACAAAGAAAAGCCGGGAGGCCAAAACAGATAGGAAGAATTTCACTATGAAAGCTTTACTCTCATTTGCTCCCTTTGCCGGCTTTTCGATTAAGTTTATTGCTGGCTTTTTCTTTATCTCGATCTGGGTTTTCGTGGTCGTCTTTAAATCTCCTGTAATAGCTCTATTCTCGGAATTCAATTTGACCTTTCTGTGGTGATCCAAGATGGAGATGTTACCCGACCATTTTTTCAGGTCCTCTTCCAAATTGGAGGGTTCGAGTTGAACAATCCATCCTTTTCCGAACGGGTCTTTGTTAATCAAGTCGGTATTGAAGTTGATTTCGTAATTGATTTTGATCACCTCACCACGAATAGGAGCATAGAGCTTATGTACGTTCTTATCCGAAGCCAGAATCCTCAGACACAATCTTCCCTGTTCGATCTCAGTCTGGTCAAAGTGTAAAACTACATACAGAATGTCTCCCACCCGTTCTCTAAACAAGTTATTCACCCCGATTTTGACTGTACCATCCTCCAACATCCTCGCCCAGATATATTTCTGATAATAGAGCAGATCCTTTGCTTCAGCTTTTCTCTCTTCTAAGGCTTTTTCCAAAGCCTCAGTCAATGCGCCTGGGCTTATGGGCTTAGGAAGGTAGTTGGAAACGCCCAATCTCATCGCTTTGACCGCCGACTCCACAGAAGGATACCCGGTTATCATTATGGGAATAATATCTGGATGATTCTTCTTAACGATCCTTAAGACCTCCATTCCGTCAATCTCCGGCATCTTCCAGTCTGCAATCACTACGTCATATTTATCCTCTTCCACTTTTCTCAAGGCGTCTCTTCCGCTTGAAGCCATGTGAACATTGTGTCCTTGCTGGCTCAATATTTTCCTGCAGCTGTTACACACTATCTGCTCATCATCTACCACCAAGACATTTGCTCTGTATGCCATCTTCTTTCACCTTCCTTTCTTTGCTTTCCGCTACCTTAAATAGCAACAGGTATGCCAGATTGTTACTTCTTTCACAAAGTCTACAAGCGAAATGGAGATAATCAATTGAAGTATAATAGCTTATATTTCCGGGGAAAACTAAAAATGAATATATTTTGCGGTGGTCAGAAAAGCTGCTGTATATAGAATATATGCATTAACCCAACGTGCCTTCATTGGAAAATAAGGACTTAGGCGGGACGTATGTTGTATAAGAAAAATATACAGGGAATATATTTAATATACGACCTTAACTTATTTTGGTTCATGTAGTTGTGTTAGGATAGGGACTGCACCCATTAGTATCCCCAAGATTTTGAAGTGGCATAAGCCCTTGTCACAACGCGAGATTATAATCCCCCTTTTTTAAAGGGGGACTAAAGGGGGATTAAAAAAGAGATTATATTAGATAATAAAAAAGAAGGTAGCGTGAGGAACTTGTTCCTTCAGCCCTGTAGGCCAGGTGTCCTACGCACCTAACACTTTCAAATGCGTAGCGCCCGACCTTCGTGTCGGGCGTCTTATCTAAAGCAGTTAGTAGGTCAGGTCCCCTGTGCACCTGGCACTAAGATTTTGAGTTGTGTCAAAAGCTTACTCTTCCCCGTTCGGGGAATCCCAGTGACTGACACAAAAGAGCAAAAAACTTTCCCTCTCCCCTCGGGCAGAGCTTTTTGTAGCCGCAGACTTTAGTCTGCGAAAAGCACTCCTCGGGGAGACGTATACAGGTCGAAGATCCCGCCAGAGGTGTGAACCGGATGGTTCACACCATAGGCGGGGGTGAGGGGCCTTCAAAATGTATCAGTTCTGGGTCCTAACACAACGGAAACAATGCAAAAAATAGTTGACAAGATTGCATAAATGCCTATAATAAATAATGCAGACAGAGTGGATTTTTCAGAAATCGGGCTTCAAAGGTTGCGTCAGGAGCTTACTCTTCCCCCTACGGGGAATCCTGGTGACTGACGCATTGAAGTCAATATATTATACAGAAGCGAGAAGTCTATCTTTGCAGATTCATACAGATTGCATAATCACTGTTAGGCAAAACAAATAAAATCCAATAATTATGGTATGATTTATACCCATGTCCTTAACCGGGGAGGCAAGGGTGTCAAGAGTCCCGTAGACGACCTGTGAAGGAGATGCCTCGGTGTGTTATACAGAAACCATATATCACCCCATTCCAAGCGGCAAAAGGGTCTTAATGCGTTGCAATCACTGGGCTTATGGAAATTCCGGCCTTGGCGTATTATACTGCAACTTCGCAGGCCAAGGGTGTTATAGAGAAACCATATAATCATAGTTAGGTTTTAAGGAGGATACATGAAAATATGTCCGATGGATAAAGACTTTATATTGTTCCGCTGCCTCCATAACGGACCATTAAGTCCTTCTAACATCGAAGCAAAGAGTATGAACATCGAAAGCCTGCCCAAGGAACAATTAGATCGGAACAAAAAATTTCTCGCACGGCTGGTTGACGCTTATGGTTCGTGTGCCATGTTGGCTATGGAGGACGATTCTGTTGTTGCTCACGCCAGATTTTATCCTCAGATAATTTATGACCAGTTCAAAATCTGTTGTCAGGATCCAAACCATGCCATAACTCAAGAAATAGCAGAGATGGAGCTTCCTCCACTGGCGAATCAGGCTGAGCGAATACTTAGAATCACCTGTTTTTTTGTGCACAAGGATTACCGGGGACAAGGGCTCAGCCATAAACTCATCGATGCTATCCTAAAGTGGGCAAAAAATAATAGCTGGAAGAGCGTACGCTGTTTTGCTTATCTGGATAACTATTGGCTAGCGTCAGAGATGTGCACCCCGATGCTGCGCACATACAGCAAACATGGATTTAAAAAAATCGGGATTGTAACGATACCAGAAGTGAAGGACTTCCTACAGCAGATGAAAAATGGAGAATTAGGCGCTGAAAAAAAGAAAGAATTTGAAAAATTCTGTGGTGACAAGGACTTATCAGAACTTGTAGATCTTTATGAAATTGAACGCCAGCTGTGAACAATTCTAAAAAACTCAGTGACTGATAAAAAGAAAACCTAACTTATGCTTGCACCCGACCCTCGCCGCGTTAGCGGCTCGGGCGGGTGAAGCTGGTGTTATGCCGTATCTTGGGGAATTTCATATGATATTCTCTACGTTGCGGGATACATTTTCAAGGTTGCGTGAGGGGCTTACTTTTCCCCGTACAGGGAATCCTGGTAGCTGACGCAAAGGAACAAAAAGCTTTCCCTCTCCCCTTGGTGGGAGAGGGATCAAGGTCGAAGATCCCGCCACAGGCGGGGGAGAGGGGGTCTAAATGTATCCGTAGACTCGTAAGTCGGGCTGTCGACAGACTGCCCGACAATCAGCTATAATATCCCCCTCTCCACATGTGAGGGTGTGTCATAATTATGGAGGGAGAAGGGTGATATAGATTTCTGAGAATAGACTATGCTGTTTAACTTGAGA
>SMTZ1_10022053_pt1 | contig 12191 bp, 9 predicted proteins | sample DeeMarSWOR136_30_FD_25667 | JGI IMG/M metagenome (IMG submission 25667) | reverse complement strand
ACAGGCTGGTCTATTTTCTGACCTCACAGGCTGATATCCGATGTATGTTAATAACTGGGGTATTGCAGATCTAATTCGGACTATGGGTTGTTTAAATAGGCCACCTTATTCTCAAATAGCGTATCTCTGACCAATCGGTGAACCACGTCCATTGATTACTTTCCGCCCTCACATGCCAGTAGCAATTAACCGGATTATAAAAAAGCACTGATTCGAATACTACCACCACAAAATCCCAACTCTGTCCTGCTTGACCAAACCAATAAGATGTGTCATCAGGTGGACGTATGAGCTCCGGTGCTTCGGGGGGTGGAATCAAGGAATCTGGCGGTGGTTCATATTCTTCAGGGCTCTTGCATCCTGAATTGAGGTTAATGCACAGAATGATCACAAAGATAGAAAAAATCTTTAAGGCAAAATAAAATAGCTTCATGATTGCGTCCTCAAACAGATTGTAGTCAAGAAGCTGGAATTGTCAAGCACGGAAAACTACATTTACATGTCAGTCCTCAACTGCTTAGGCACACCTGTCCTCGTCGTTGACGGGAGATTTGGCACAAAAATGACACAAGGATGTAGGAGGAAATTTAGGTAGATCGTCCCCCCTACACCCAAAAACAGAGAGGGGTCATCTTTTGATACCCTCTGTCGGATGCTCGGCAACTCGCATGGTTGCCTGCGTTCCATACATAACAAGCGAGTAGAGAAGGAGAGCAGCGAAAATCTCTGCAAACGACCGATAGCCTGTATATTTTCTCCTCCGTCTGAAGTTACATTCCGTTTTGTCACCGACTATTATGAATCAGCGGCATCTATTCATTCTAGTCTCGCTCCGTCGGTCTTGTCTTCTCGAGTACCCTTAGGGATCTCTCGTATTTCTCCTGTCCTTCGGCGGTGCGGAACCTGAACTTACCTGCCTGTCCCATTCGCTCAAGCTGACTCATCGTGGCGGCGAGAAAGTCGTCGTCCAGTGAGTGTCCAGTCAGATCACCTTCCTTGAGTTGCTCCACAGGCATAATGATTCGGGTTATCTCAGCGGACTGGTCTTTTCGCTCGCCGGTGACTGTCCAATAGACCTCTGTCCCGGGCTTTCCCCCGATGACAAAATGGTTGCCATCCACTTTCTCTGCAAGCGCATCAAAATAGTCGGGCAGACGAACCTCGGCGCGTCCGTCCGAACCGATAATGGCGACGCCGCGGTAGATAAGTACCATCTCCGGCGACTCCACAAAGTAATGGTTCAGGATTCTGTCCATTGGTTCTGTGGGATGGTCTATTGTGAATGTTCCTGAGGTCTTCGAGAGTATTGCGACACGGGTCTGTCCCGATGCAGTTGTGCTTTGGTCATTGAAAGCAGCGGAGTTTGAATGTATCGCAAGAACGTACGAGCCATAGCCCGCGGCAAAGCCATAGTCTCCCCATGCTTGGTTATACCTTCCGCCAGGCACAGTCGCCCAGCTGCCGTAGGCAAGGTTGCTCTCTCCGCCGCCCACGGTCGCATACCAGTCGCTGGCGTCGTTTTGATATCCGCCGGCCACAGTCGCATAGGCGGAGTCGCAATTGTTTTGCCTTCCGCCGCCCACGGTTGCACCCGAATCGCTGGCTGAGTTGTTGTATCCACCACCTACGGTGGCCCACTTGCCGCTGGCAATATTGCCCCGTCCACCACCGATGGCAGAATAGTCACCAATTGCCGAATTTGAATCAGCCTGCCAATAGCCACCACCACCGCTAACAACAGAATATTGCCCTCGTGCTTTGTTATAATTTCCGCCACCTACGGTCGCACACCAGGCGCTGGCGCTGTTCGCCGCTCCACCACCGACGGTCGCAGCGCCGGCGATGGCGCTGTTGTACTCTCCACCTCCTACGGTTGCAAAGGAGTGGCTGGCGATGTTGCCTTCCCCACCACCCACGGTTGATTCGGTTCCACTGGCTGTGTTGCGCCATCCACCACCAACGTACGCATGTTGGATGCTGGCGACGTTTTCATGCCCACCAGCCACAGTCACCCAGTTACCGTTAGCGGTATTGTTAATTCCACCGCCCACCGTGCAGTACTTGTAGCTTAGACCCAAGGAGCCTGTGACGCAGGCGACACCGAGGTTGACGTGAGTGTGCACACTATCTCCATAGAGCGTATTACCAGCACCTCCTCTTGCAATACCCCAATAATTGTTGGTGTAGAGCACTGAGTCAGTCACTGTCCAACTCCCCGCATTCTGCCAGCTTCCTACTCCATTCGCATCAGATGTCAGAACCATGCCGGTTCCTTCATTCCCATCCACCATCTTGATGTTGCCGACGACGTGTAGCGTGGTGTCCGGTGCAGGCGTTCCTATGCCGACTCTGATTGGCTCTACTGAGTTGTGAAATATCACGGCGTTGGGAGTCAAGGTCGTGAAATTACGTCCAAACGCAAACGTGTAGTCAGCCTCCGGCGATACCTTTACTGTCTGTCCTGCCGCAAATGAGAAGTCGCCAGCCACTGTGTCAGCGTATCCTCCGCCCACAGCCGCGGTGTAGCCACTCGCTACGTTTTCCAGTCCACCCGCCACGGTCGCACCACTGCTGTTGGCAGAATTGTCATATCCACCACCCACGGTCGCCGCGATGCCGCTGGCGGTGTTTTCCCGACCACCACTAACGGTTGTATAATAGTTGCTGGCAACGTTGCCCCGTCCGCCAGCAACAGTACAGTCAATACGATTTAGACCTGCTCCTCCAGTTGTGCAGGCGATGCCTAGATTAGTATGGGTATGGGCGCTATCACCAAGCAGCATGTTACCAGCACCACCACGGGCGATACCAAGATAATTTGCAGTAAACAACACGCTGTCTGGCGTTCCCCGAACCCAGTCGCTATCTGCTGCAGCACTCTTTGCATACTTAGCAGTATCAGAATATGTTGAGGTGTAGGCATAACCCATTGCTGTGATTCTAGTGCGGGGTGATAGTGTCTGCGGACCTTCAAGGGTTAATTCCAGCCAGCGGCGAGTACCGTCGGTGAAGACGCTGTCAGGGATTGGTGTACCACTTCCTAGGAGTACACTGAATACACCACGCTCAACTGGGACGTTGGTCTGCGTTTCACTCCATAATTCATTACCAAATATTATTTCGTCATATATTTTGAACGTCATATCAAGACTGTCATCAATCGGGCTTCCCAAGGTATCGGTAAGATATCCCTGATAGTTGAGCATCTTAGGCACGGCACGTGCCGTACTGAACACGACTCGCCCATGGCCAATAGCTAAGAGCATAAGGATTATACATATTGTCGCTTTGCTTAACATAGCATCCTCCTCAGCTAGTTACATTTAAGCACGAGTGTTAAATCTTCGAAATTACGTTATAGTTAATGATAATGGAAATATTCTCAATGTCAACCATACTTCACGAGACCTAAGTATTAAGATGGCACAGAAACAAATTATCACTAGGTTATTAAGTCATTTGTCATTAAGTAACTGAGTCATTGCGCGATTGTCCCAGTTGACTCATTGTGAGAATTCGCTATAATCAGAAAGACAGTTGTTAGACACTGGATTCTTGTAGTTGGTGAAACATTTCTTGCATCTAAGCCCCAGCACCTAGCATCTGTCTTTTCTGCGCCTGAGCGCAAATGTCTGGTAGCGTAACAAAATAGTGTATGTGCAAGGTATCGACCACGGCGAGAAGATTCAGAAATGGCACTTGAGACCGCCGGTGGTAGGTCCCGTAAAATATCTCACTGTGTGAGATTAATTTTACGAGGATTCTCGATTTTGTAATTAAATCGAAGATTTAAACAAAATCGGAAGGGGTTCGAGGCCTCCACGAATGTTCTTGTCGTTTTCACAAAAACTGAGTGGAGAATAGGGGGGAGTATCCCCCATTATTTGGGCGATAGCCCAAGTTGACGTATGTGTTGAGATGTATTGAAAGCCGAACCGTGTTAACACGGGAATAACCTCTCTGCTCGGCGTTTGAAACCGTTGGGCGGATCCCGTAAATTGTTTCATTCTTTGATGAAACTAAATTTACGAGGATTCTCGATTTTGTTGTCAAATCAGAGATTTGAACAAAATCGGAAGGATTAAAGGCAGCCGAAAAAGCGGTGACGGCACAAGTCAAGGAGGTGATAGCATCATAAGAGACAGGTAGCGTGTTCTTGAAAGTTGCTTCAGAGAAACTTATATAAAGGAGAGAGTATGCAAAAAATAGCATCTTTAGTCCTTACGCTCGTATTAGCCTCTCTGGTGTTTACTGCTAATGTATCGGTACGCAGAGCAGATGGTACGCGGCACCACAGTGAAATCGCGTCGAGCATCGAGCGTACTATTGTACCATTTACGCCTGGCAGACGTCAGGAAGTGCTTTTTGTCGAAGACCCAGGTGATACCGGGTTTGGTTCACCAATAAAGCCAGATCCCACGTGGAGAGCGATACTCGATGCAATCCTTGGAGTCAGTAATTATGGCTGGTTTGGACCAACCCTTGCTCCCGAAGAACTTGGTCCTGATCTTGCGACCATGCAAGGCTATGGTATGGTAATCTGGAATTGCTATGACTATTGGTGGGACTCTGTTACTGGTTTTCCTCACGCCCTAAACGATGAAGACGTTCTCAATCTTGGTCTTTACATGGATGGCGGTGGAAAAGTGTGGCTGATCATCTATTCTGGTGTTAGTATTCCGGACTTCCTGACTCCGTATTTCCATATCGAAAGCGTTATCGTAGACTATGCAGAAGTAGACTCAGTAAATCTTCATGGCCTTGCTGAAGTACACTGCCACAGTTTCTTTTCAACCGCAGATTATACATGGAATCCTTTCTTTCTGGATGCTCTGACGCCAGATGCCAACGCCCATGCATTTCTGGAAGATACTGATAATAACCAGAATGTCGGTATCTTTTATCCTGGTCTGGGTGATTGGGTGTCAGCCTTCCAAGCAGTTGATGGTAGGACTCCTTATCCATGGATGGAGTGGCAGGCCATTGTTGGGGGCATGCTCGGGGCATTTCTTGGTGTTGCCGAGTTCCCGATATCAAAACCAGCACTGGCTCTGCAAGTCTCGATTACTCCTGTTCCATTTAATCGTTTCACCACGATTAGTTACAGCATTCCCGTGGCAGCCAACGTTACATTGCAGGTCTTTGATAAATTGGGTAGTCGTGTGACAACTCTCATAGATGATTACAAATCCGCAGGAACATATCATATTTCGTGGAATGGTAAAGATAGTAAAGGTGTGAATGTATCTAATGGTGTCTATTTCCTGAGACTAACGTGCGGTGAAGAAATGTATACTCGAAATCTTGTTGTCGTTCGGTAATTAGCCTAATTATCTTCATCGAAGCAGGACTATTCGAGCTTGATGATGACCACTGTCGAGCCTGAAACCTTTGAATGTATAATATTCAACAGCGCAGCATTCACTTCATCAAGTCTGTTTCTGGGGTCAGCCCCCGAAATTACACCTACGGTGTTGATTTCAGTGATAAAAAGAAAGATTACAGTGATAACTAAATGAGATTGCTCTCTCGATATCGCTAGGGACAGGTTCGTTGCGCTCGCGATGACCCCGTAAAACTTCGTTCAACGAGATAGACAGCTCCGTGAATTATTGACAGATAGTTTTTCTTTCATATAATATTCCACCCTCACCTTAGTCCTCTCCCTTCAAGGGAGAGGGAATAACGAGGGCTGTCGCACCAGTAGCGCAGCTGTGGGTCCCGTAAATTATCTCATTTTCGATGAGATCAAATTTACGAGGATTCTCGATTTTGTAATTAAATCGAAGATTTAAACAAAATCGGAAGGGGTTCGAGGCCTCCGTGAGGTTTATGTCCGCCATGAAGTGTGGCGGATTACAAAAACCGAATGGAGATAAGGGGGGCAGAACCCTCGATGTAACTAAAATTAACCTCAGGAGCTACCGTACGAGTTAGGTATCGTACACGGGTATCACTTTTGGCAAAGCGATACAACTGTGCGGTGGTAGGGGGGTTCGAGGCCTCCACGAACGTTTTTGTCTTGCGCCCGTAGCTCAATTGGATAGAGCGGTGGACTCCGGCTCCGCAGGTTGTGTGTTCGAATCACATCGGGCGCGTGCGAATTTTACTCGCATCTGTTATTCGATGCGATTGTAAAATTCAGCATCCCGAATCCGCCAAGCAGCGTGGCGGAGAGGGATAACAATTTATTATGTCCCCCTCACCTTTCTCCTCTCCCTCCAGGGGAGAGGAGAAGTGATTGAGAGAATCCTCTCCCGAAATTGGGACGGGGAGACATGGGGGATAACACCCTCACCTTACTCCTCTCCCTCAAGGGACAGGAGAGAAAGTTGAAAGAAGGTTCTCCCGAAGAGGAGAAAAATGAGAAAGGGACGGTCAATTTTTCTATATATTGTTTAGGTATTTAGGCATTTAACACGTTAGGGGGTATAATGGAGTTTTATGACGTCATTAAGAAAAGAAAGAGTATCAGAAAATATAAACCAGACCCAATCCCTGATGATGTCTTGAACAGAATTCTTGATGCAGGGCGTATTGCACCATCGGCAAAGAACTATCAACCCTGGCACTTCATTGTGATAAAGGACCCAGAAGTCAAAAAAAGGGTTGCTGAGGCGAGCCGTGGTCAACACTGGATGGCAGATGCAGATGTCATTGTCTGCGGCTGTGCGTTAATGGATGTTGCCTGGGGTAGGATGGGCGGTTACATGAGTTCTTTTGCAGTTGACCTCTCAATTGCCCTTGAACACATGATTTTAGCGGCCGCGAATGAAGGTCTGGGCACGTGCTGGATTGGCGCCTTTGACGAAAAGCAGGTGAAGGAAGTCCTCCAGGTTCCTGAGAATGTGCGGGTTGTAGCACTGACACCGATAGGCTATCCAGCGCAGGAAGCAAAAGACAGAGGGAGGAAAGATTTAAAAGAAATCATTTCGTACGACATATTTAAATAATCGCAGTATCGCTCTACTTCTCGACAAAGCTCGAAGCAAACGTGCAGGATCATCCGTCAAGAGGAGTGACGGATTCGCCTAAACTAAGCAAATCATAAAAATAAGTGGCGTTGGACGTGATGCGTATTGCGTGCGGCGTCTGTGGAGAATGGGAGCATCGGTGAAACGGTGCATATTTACAATGATTTTCGTGTTACGCAGTTCTTAAAAATTGTAGCGGGTTATAGAGTTTGCTACGCCTGCTTTTTCGTCAAAATCAATTATTACACAATTTGCGACAATATTTTCTTTTGCGACTCTAAATTTTTGTGGTATTGATAATGTAAAGAATTTGATTATATCTTCTTTTTCGTCCCCAATCACCGAATCTACAGAACCAACCATTCCCACATCAGTGATGAATGCGGTTTTGCCGTTGATTATATGCTCATCAGCGGTCTGTACATGGGTGTGTGTTCCAATAATAGCAGTAGCGTATTCAGACAGGTAGAATGCAAATGCCTTCTTTTCACTCGTTGCCTCTGCATGAAAATCGATAAAGACATTTTTTGTCTCTTTTTGCATATCTTCAGCAATCTTCTTACCAATGGTGAATGGATCATTTATCGCTTTCATAAATGAACGGCCTTGAAGGTTTATCACGCCAATCTGTATATTATCTTTTTCATACATTGCATATCCTCGTCCTGGGGTCGTCTCTGGGTAGTTGGCAGGCCGCAAAAGATGCACTTCAGTATTAAGGTATGGATGGACTTCTTTATATTTCCAGACATGATTACCAGTAGTAATACAGTCTACGCCAGCATTCAATATATCCTTGGCAGTCTTTTCTGTAATACCAATACCGCCGGCAAGGTTTTCACCCTGGGCAATGGTAAAGAATATATTCTCCTTTTTTATGATCTCGGGTAGATGTTTACAAACCTTGGTGCGACCAGGATTACCGATGATGTCACCGATGAAAAGGAGCTTAGGCATAAACGGTTGGGGTTAAGATGCTCGAAATTGCGAATTTATATTTTTTTCAATCGATAAAATAATCTTCATCGGTGATATGTTAAATGGTTGGGGTGAGGATACTGGATATTTTGAAAATAATTTCCTATCACTGTAATCACTTTTTTCTAGCATCACTGCAATCATTTCTATATCACTGTAATCTTAGAGAACCTTTCCAAGGCTCTCTACAAATGTGTCGATCTCCTCTTTACTCCTCTTCTCGGTTACTGAGATTAAGAGATAATTTCTTAATTCTTTGTTGAACATTGAGAGTGGCACTCCAGCAAATATCTTGTGCGCAAGCAGTGAATCGACTACTTCTTGTGCTGGTTTTTTTGTCTCCACGGTAAATTCCTTAAAGAACTCTTGTTCAAATGCAGGTTTGACTCCCTTTAATTCTTTTATCCTGTTGTGAAGATAGTGACTCTTAGATACACACAGATTGCCCACATCAATGATTCCCTGTTTTCCAAGACTGCACAAATAGATGAGTGAGCTCAACGCCAACAGAGCTTCATTAGTACAGATGTTAGAAGTTGCCTTCTCTCTCCTGATGTGCTGTTCACGCGTCTGTAGAGTCAATACAAAGCCACGCCGGCCATCTACATCGGTCGTCTCGCCTACGAGTCTGCCCGGCAAATAACGCACAAACTCTTGCTTCGATGCAAAGATGCCGAGGAGAGGACCACCAAAACCCTGGGGAATTCCTAATGCCTGTCCCTCGCCAACAACTATATCAGCATTGTATTCACCTGGAGGTGCGATAACACCAAGAGAGATAGGGTCAACAACCGAAATAAACAGTGCATCCTTCTTGTGGACCAGTCGTTCAATATCTGACATCCGTTCTAAATACCCGTAGAAATTGGGCTGTTGCACGCATACACAACAGGTGGCCTCATCAACCAGGTTTTTCAGTGCATCAAGGTCCACGACACCATTCTTTGCAGGACATGACACAATTTTCATGCCACACTCTTGCGTATAGGTATGAACAATCTTTTGGTAAAAGGGGTGAATCAATTCAGTAAGAATTACTTTATTCTTCTTGTTTATCGTAGATGCCATATGGCATGCCTCTGCAAGCGCTGAACCAGCATCATACATTGAGGCATTCGAGACTTGCATCCCGGTAAGTTCACAAATAACACTCTGATACTCAAATATTGTCTGCAAAGTTCCCTGGGATACCTCGGCTTGATAGGGTGTATACGCAGTATAGAACTCACTCCGCGAAATCAGACTATCTATGATTGCTGGTATGTAGTGGTCATAGACTCCAGCTCCCAAGAACGAAATGTATTCGTTGCTATCGAGGTTTCTACCAGCCAAATCGCTCAATATCTTTCTCATCTCATGCTCGCTCACTGCACTGGGCAACCCGCATTTACCTTGATACTGTAAATCCTTGGGGATTATCTGATCAAGTAATTCTTGAAATGATGAGACGCCGAGCTTAGCTAAAATCTCTTTCTCGTCCTGAGACGTAAGAGGAAGATACTGCATCAGTGTTTGGCAATCAATTCTTTATATTGTTCAGGAGTCAAAAGGGTCTCAAACTCCTTTGGGTCTTCAAGCTTTACTTTGTAGAGCCATCCTTCGCCGTAGGGATCTTTGTTTATGATCGAAGGATCAGCTACTACTTTATCATTCACTTCAATGACCTCTCCGCTTATGCCGGCAAAGAGATCACTCACTGCCTTGACTGCCTCAATCGTTCCGGTTGCTTCCCCAGCCTTAACCTTTATTCCTACAGCTGGTGGCTCCACCATTACGATATCAGAGAGTTCTGATTGAGCATAATCGGTAATACCTTGAACAGCAATATCACCTTCAACTTTCACCCATTCATGCTCTTTGGTGTATTTTACACTGTCTATAATGTTCGCCATTTTGCCTCCTTATCAGTTGCTATTAGCCATAGGCTATTAGCAATTAGCTACTTATGGGTCCCCTGTTTATAAAACGGTCCCTTGATAATCTCAACTACAATAGGGTTCTTCCCTATTACATTCAGTTTTGTTCCAACTTTATTAAAAGGCAAATCTACAAAGCCGATACCAATTCCCTTTTTGAGAGATGGTGAAAAGGTACCCGACGTCACTGATCCTACCTTTCTTATTTCATTATGAATTTCCTGATGAGGTCTCGGAATGCCAGTATCAACTACCTCAAATCCCACTAATTTTCTTTTGATTCCTGTTTCCTTAACCTTAAGCAAATTTCCCCTGCCAATAAAATCCCCTTTATCAAATTTTACAATCCATCCCAAGCCAGCCTCAAGCGGGTTGGTGGTCTTGTCGATATCATTGCCATAGAGGCAGTATCTCATTTCAAAACGCAGCGTATCTCGCGCTCCGAGACCCACTGGTTTAATCTCAAATTCCTTGCCAGCATCCATGACCATATCCCACGCCTGAATAGCGTACTGTCTATCAAGGTACACCTCAAATCCATCTTCGCCAGTATAGCCAGTGCGTGAGAGAATGACCGGAATACCTTTCATCTTCGTCTCGGTCGCCCAATAATATTGCAGTTCTGAAAGACCAAAGTCAAAGAGCTTCTGCATCACTGATTCTGATTTCGGTCCTTGAATTGCCAATTGTCCGATGTCATCACTCACATTCTTGATCTCAACATCATATTTCTTATTGTCCAAAATCCATTTATAATCCTTATCAGTATTTGCTGCATTTACCACAAGGAATATCCTATCCTGGAGATTATATACTAAGAGGTCATCGACAATGCCTGCGTCTGGATAGAGCATTGTGGAATAGTGAACCTGATTGACCGTCAATTTGGCAACATCATTGGTTGTGACGTAATTGGTAAACTTTATCCGATCATTGCCGCGAATCTCTATCTCACCCATATGTGATACATCGAATAAGCCTACTGAAGACCGCACTGCCTCATGTTCGGGAATGATGCCTTCGAACTGGACAGGCATTAAGTATCCGGCAAAATCGACAATTTTTCCGTTATTCTTTATGTGAATATCGTAAAAGGGGGTCTTTTTCGGCATCGCATATTATATTCAGAAAAGCCGAAAAGTCAATTAAAAACAGCGTTTTCACGGTTCACGGTTTCGAAAAGCGATACGTTAGGCGTTATCGAAACCAGATCAACCCACCTACACGTGGCAGGGTAGCGGATGTGCGTTTTTAAACCCGTATAACTATACCCTTAAACGATACGGGTCCCGTTAGACAATCAAAAAAAACAAAATTAAGGATGAAAAAAGTATTAGCGATATCAAATTTGCTTAAGGATACATACATTTCCTGTATCTAACGGGGCGGGCTGCGTAACCGAAAAACGTCTAACGATCTGTTATTATCTCGCCAAGACTGCTGTCTTTTTTGCCTTCGTTATCTTGTTGTGGTATTGATACTCAAGATAGAAAATATACATGCCGGTCTGGGCTTTTCTGCCCTCTGCCTCTCCATTCCAATACAGTGTCCCTCTATCGACCATAGAGAGTTCTTTTTTACAGATATTGTGCAATAGTCTACCGCGTGTATCAAAGACAGAGATGGTGAGCAGACCACCTGATTCTGGAAGGCGATAATCAATCTGGAGCATATCATCTACACCATCATTGTTGGGTGTGAATATTCGAGGTGAAAGTGCCAGACCTCCGATATCGCCCGTAACAATGAGTTCCTTAAAGGCAAGATTATTCTCGAGGTTTTGGTCATATTCAAATTCCACACTAAAACCGAGGCTATGGGTTCCTTGCGCTGGATGCTGATATGTATAAAACAATGATACACTATCAAAGGCATCAACAAGTTCACCTGCAATTTCCGTTAACAACTCACCAGTACTGATGAGACCGTCGTGATCTTCGTCATCAAAAATGAGGAGTTCATACTCATCTGTTGCTGGCAGTCCATAATTCTTCACCCTCACCTCAATATAGACATCCTCACCAAGCTCAACGCTTGCAGGTGTGAGGATGATAGATTGTGATTCTACAGCGAGGTCAAAAGCATTGGTTGTGCTATTCTCCCTGCCAGGAGTGCACCCAGCCGAATCAACAGATGGATGCCAGTTAGATGGTTCATCAGGGAGTGTCAAATCAACCCTTTCCCAGGATATTCCATCTCCGGGATCAGAAGGAAAGTCATCTAATGTATCATATGGAGTGCCAAAAGATGTAGTACAGGCATCGGCAACAGAATAAATAAGAAGAGGGTCATTATTTGCAAGACCATTTCCTATTGTTGTATC
>SMTZ1_10006037_pt1 | contig 12192 bp, 12 predicted proteins | sample DeeMarSWOR136_30_FD_25667 | JGI IMG/M metagenome (IMG submission 25667) | reverse complement strand
GCCACAATCAACAGCAGCGATGCCTGCAACATTCCGATGATGCCGAAGGCCATAGCATAGCCGACCACTATCTCACTCTCCCTCATTGGCGACGCCTTGAGCCTCTCAAGAGTGCCGCTGGTACGCTCTCCCACGAACGAAAGCAGAGTGAGCATTGTCGTCAGCATAAACACAGCAAAGGCCATTATGCCGGGCACGAAGAAATCAATAAATTCCGCGCCCTCACCATAGACCGGGGCGGAGTCATCAATCTGGATTGGCATTTCTGCGCCAAAGTCCGATATAGTCGCCGTCACGGCATCTGCCAACGCTCTCGTCACCGCAGTGGCAACATTCACATTGCTCTTGTCAGCTTTGATGCTGATGGCGGTATCGCCAGCAGCAGAGCCGCCCTGCAATTTCTCCATGACATTCGTGGTGAAATCCTGTGGGAACACGATAGCCGCCCACGCTTCGCCGTTCTCGACCTCCTCAACAGCCTCTTTCTCATTATCCATATAGCGAATGTCTAGAGTGTCCTCATCCAGATTGGAGATGATTCTTGCTGACAGAGGACCATCATCGAGGTTCACAACCACTACCCCGGCATCGGTTACGTCGCCGCTGAAGGCGATGCCGAAGATGAACATTGCCAGAAGCGGAGCAATTATGAGGAGCGCCACCGTCCGCCGATCGTGCCTCAGCCCTTTAAAGATTCTCTTTGTAATGGCAAATGCCCTGCTAAACCTCATCACGACCCCCTCTCCGAGCAAACGCCAGGAAGGCGTCTTCGAGCGACTGAACCCCTGCCGATTCGATGATCTCGCTCGGAGTACCCTCAGCGATGAGCTGGCCCTCCCTTAGAAGACCAATCGTGCTGCAATGATGGGCTTCGTCCATGTAGTGAGTGGTGATGATCACAGTTACGCCTTTTGCGCGCAGGGCATGGAAATACTCCCAGAAGGAAGCCCGCAGCTCCGGGTCGACGCCGACGGTTGGTTCATCTAAGAACAGCAGCTCAGGATTGTGAAGCATGCTGCAGGCGAGCGATACTCGATGCCTCATGCCGCCGCTCAAATTTGCAGTTGTAGAGTCCCGCCATTTCTCTAGGTCAATGAATCGGAGTAGATTGGCTTCCTCTCGCTCGATGTCTGACTTGCTCATGCCATAGATCTCGCCGAAGAGTCTGATGTTCTCGTGTACGGTCAAGTCCAGATAAAGCGCTGTCTCCTGCGGCATGTATCCAATTCTTGGGAAGATGGAGAGATCACCAGCCGACTTGCCCAGAACGAGCGCCTCTCCGCTGGTGGCTTTTAGCAGGCCGCAGAGCACCTTGATTGTCGTGGTTTTGCCGGAGCCGTTGGGGCCGAGCAGACCGTAGGTTTCACCGCGCTCGATTCTGAGATTCAGATGATCAACCGCAGCAAACCCGCCAAACTTCTTGACCAGTTGGCGGGTTTCAACTGACGGTTGGTTGTGGCTATTTGTCACCCTGACCTCCTTTCCGGGGGTGCCTACCGACTTTTAGCACGCTGTCACAATTTTGTCAATGCATAAGCAGGTGGGGAGGATAGCGAGCGATTAGGTGGCTTTTGGAAGGCACGGTGCCTGCTCACCGTGTTCGAGTGGTCTAAGCTGGACTGTGACGTCAAAGCTAGCCTGTCGCTTCATCGTCGAGTCGCTAGCAACCGCACCGTGGCGATGGTGCCGGGCATCGTCAGGTGGGCAATCCCGGCGCGGACCTCCAATGGCTCTAGGTCGCGCTCGCGGGCATCACAGAGGAATGCCGTCTTTATGGTGCGGTTGCGGATGCTGACCGCAACAGGCGATCCTGGCGACGTAAGCGTGAGCAGGCGGGCGATGAGCCCGTCGCCACGGGAGGCTGGCTTTACCGCAATGACGATGACCTCGGCCCGGTCGGTTGTCACAACAGACGCAGCGAGTTCGCGCAGTTTGGCACGGCCTGTCATGTCCCATGGGCTGTCGACGACGCTGTGGGCAACGAGCGGGATGCCGTTTTGACGCCAGTCGCCGGCAGGGGTGAACAGGATGGCATATTCGAAGGCATGGATGGACTGCTCTCTGCCCGACACTGGCATTCCCGGGATCGGCAGGAAGCCGAAGGCCCGCTCGCGCGTAGCGTTGCGGAGCGCAATCACGTTGAGGCGGCCATCAGGCCGGTACGAGACAGCGCCTGGCATGCCGAAGCAGAGCGCTATGCCCGCACCGTCAGCGTCATCTTGGACGTGCACGAATTGCTGCAGTGGCCAGAATGTCGGGGCGTAGAGCTTCTCAGGCGCTCGGACGATGACGGCGCCGGGCATGTCCATGACGAGTCGGCTGGCTGATAGGTTGGTGGCGAACCTTACGATCACCGTGCGGCGCTCAGCAGCGCGACCCTCAACCCGGAAGCGAATTACGGGCGAGTCCCTGCGGAACCAGATCAGACGGTGGATGGTTTCGCCATCAATGTCGGTGACGCAGGCGACCTCCAGGCCGTTGTCGTGCTCGTGAACCTGTAGCCGAGCCGGCCGCTCGCTCGCCCGAGTGGCCTCTTTGAACACGCCGCCGCGGAACTCGTGGCCCATCCGCCACAGGCCGCCCGAGTCCTTGTAGCTGACGAGGTCGTTAGATACCTCCGTCAACAGGAGCCTCTGCGTATTACCGTACCAAGCGTGGGTGATGCCGCCGCCCGCGTCCTCGGCGAATTCGACGGTGTAATGTGGCGTATGGATCTCGACCTTGCCACCCCCGCTGCGCCATTCCGGCAGTTCTACCTCTCTCATCGGAGGACGCTGGTGCCTTGCCCGGCGGTTGTCTGGTGTGAGGCGCGTGGCGGCTGCGCTCGCTGTTGCAGCGGCTCGCTCGAGCCACGGTTGCTGCTCGCAATGCACTACCCGATCCGGCGACGTGCCGGTGATGAAGTCGTGATGATTGGAGACGACCGCGTCCCACCAGGCGTCCTCGAGGTCTTTTGCGATGCCTCGTTCGGCGTCGGCGTTCTCGGGCAGTAGGGCAAGCCGCTCGGCGAGCAGCAGCAGGTCAACGAGTTCATGACATCGCTTCTTCAGTGTGGGGCGGGACGTGTAGAAGCCGGTCCAGTACGGGTTTGGATCGAGCTCCAGGACGGGCAGCGCGTCGCGGTGGCAGTCGACGAGGGCTAAGTAGTCGTCAATCCCTGCGTTGAGGGCCCAGATGCCGGTCTTGGGATAGTGGATGCGATTGTATCGGTCGAGCAGTGTCACGAGATCGGGGATGGGGCTGACGAAGTCGAAGCCAATTGGACAGAACAGGTACGGCGTGCGGCTATAGGGGATAAGCTGGGCGGCGAACCGCTCGATTTTATGGGCTACGTTGCGGTCGGAGCGGTCTGGGAAGGCGATCGGAAAGACGTACACGCGGGTGAGCCCGCGGTGGGCGAGGAGGTCGCCCTGCCCGTAGGTGAACGCGTTCCAGTGACATAATACCTCGGCGCGGTCCGGGCCACACCAGACGAAGTCAAGGGTTCGTTCCTCCTTCAGCAACAGAGAAGCGCTAGAGCCCGGCCGTGGAAACCGCCTCGGCAGCTCGTAGTCAGCACCAAGGAAGAACATCCCGTCGATGCGAGTGACGGCTGCCTGCTCGTAACCAGCCGCGTTGAGTAGGGATGGCAGGCCAGGGGAGTGACCGAAGCTGTCGGGAAAGTATGCGACCCGTGGTTCTTGCGTCATGCCGTTGGCACGCAGCCACTCCTGCCCGATGAGGAAATCGCGCAAGATGGCCTCGGTGGCGGGGAGCAGCGTATCGGCGGTCGTCACGCCGCTGCTGGTCAGGCGCAGGCGTCCCTCGTTGACAAGCGAGCGGATAGTGTCGTGCTGTTCGGGTCGCTGCTCCCAGTACTTGCGCAGGAAGAATATACACTCGACTGAGTAGACGCGGCGTGGGTCTCGCAGCAGTTCTTCGATGGCGCGGTCGAGGTTGGGGCGGACAAGTCGGCGGAAGTACTCCTCTGACGTAAGCATCCAGTTCGGGTCCCAGTGGCTCGATTCCGCGAAGACTATCACTCGCTCGGCATCGTCGGGAATACCAAGGCGGTGGCGCAGGAAATTCTCGCGCGCTTGTTGTGAAGACTGCCGGATGGTTTGGGTCTTCTCCATCTCTGTTAGCTGTAGAAATTTCTTACAGGATTTATGCCGACTTGTCAAGGCATTCTCGCAGTTGCTGTTAATGTGCACGAGTATTGAAGCTTCGTTATTCTCATGCTGGAAATTCTCGTTGACAAGGGTGCCAAGTCGTGCCAAAATGGCAGGGCTGAGCAACCTGCTTTGTTCGTTGGGAGGAAGAAGAGTGCGATGGAAGTCTATCAGCTTACCCCGTGGGACGAGCTAGACATGGTGTTGCGTCTGGTGATGGCTGCACTTGCGGGCGGCATCGTCGGCTATGAAAGGGAGCGGGCGGAAAAGCCAGCCGGCTTCCGCACTCACCTACTTGTTTGTGTAGGGGCAGCTTTGTTCACAATTGCCTCTCTCTATGGCTTTGGTTCAGAAAGTGATGCTGCAAGGGTGGCAGCTGGTGTAGTGGTAGGCATAGGTTTTCTGGGAGCTGGCACCATTCTTCGTGGCGAGGGTGTGGTAGTGGGACTCACAACGGCAGCTACCATCTGGGCTGTGGCTGCTATCGGCCTGACGTTGGGTGCTGGCCTGTATATAGTAGCTGCTGTGACCACAGTCATAGTCTTCCTTGCGCTGCGTTTTCCCTTACTACCGCGTCATGAAGGGTGGAGGTAGGTAGACAGGGCCAATCCTTCAAGACAGGAGAGGTGGGCCAAGTGTCATCGCAAAAGGAGCTGTATATGAGAGAGTGCAGCATTGAGAAGAACAAAGCCAGTTGCAACTGTACCTACGAACCATGCAGCAGGAAGGGCGTTTGCTGTGAGTGCATTACCTATCATTGGCAGTTGGGTGAACTGCCTGCATGCTTTTTCCCTAATGATGTGGAGAGAACCTATGATCGTTCCATCGATAGATTTGTTGAGACCTATCAGGAGAGGGGCCGGTGGTGGTGAGGGATCATGGATGGGGAGCAGCCGATTCGCTGTCGTAGCTGAGCAGCAGCATAGGTACACAATGCGGCCAAGTCTTATTAAGGTGTTGGCTAGATTCAAGAATCCACCCTTTGCATTCCATTCTGGAGATACTCTTTGGCAAGATCGATGTAGAGCTGATTCCCCGACCGCCAAAACCTCTTGTTTTCCTCTGTAACCTTTCTTAACACCCTGGCAGGATTCCCCCTGACAATCACACGGGATGGAATCTTCTGCTGCATTCTTACAGTGGAACCTTCAGCGACGATAGTCTCTTCGCCAACTTCAGCAAAGATACTTATCACTGCACCCATTCCAATTACGGCATGATCTCCAATCGACTTAGAATGGACTACGGCTCCGTGGCCGATGGTAACCTTCTTTCCGATATGGCATGTTTCACCTGGTGGAGCGTGCATAACTACACCCTCTTCAACAGCGGTGCCAGAGTCGATCTCAATGGTCCCGTAGTCTCCTCGTAGTATTGCCCCGTGGCCAATATAGCAACTGTCGCCTATTCTCACATCGCCAATGAGCAGAGCATGTTCACTTACATAGGTGTCCTTCCCAAATTTGGGCTCTCTGTTTCTAAACCGATAAAGCAATCTTTTCCTCCCTTACGATTTCATCTGAGACAGCTCCAGTAGTCCCTGAGGTTCCTTTTGACCTCCTCTATGACCATTCTGGTCTCAGTCAGGGATGGGTCTTGTCTGAACCTCTGGGGAATCTCCGCGGGCTCTTCTATCCTGGTTTTGAAGCCTGCCAAGCTGGAAATCAAGGCCAGCCATGCATAAGGCAGAACATCTCTATTGTAACCGGATGCGATCAGATCGATAACCTTGCCCTGGCAAAGCTCTGCCAGTTCCCTGACCTTTTCCCCGATCATTTTGAAGCCTTCCACTGGCAATCCTAAATTGGTCAGCCCGTCGCTGAAGTGAGGGTCTGAGCCACCGTTTCTTATGATGATCTGGGGTTGGAATTCGTAGGCTATTGGCTGAACCAGCTCCTCGAAAACCGATTTGTAGGAATCATAACCGGCGTAAATAGGCATCGGAACATTGATATTGAAGCCTCTTCCATCGCCGGAGCCAATCTGGTGGGCGAAGCCGGTCCCAGGATAGAGAAAATGCGGGTCTTGATGGATGTCGATAAGCAGAACCCTGGCATCATCATAGAAATACTCTGAAGTTCCATTACCGGCATGGGCATCGGTGTCTAAGATTAGTATCCTCCGCAGATTATACTTTTGCACCAGGTATCTGGCAGAGAAGGCGACGTCGTTATAAAGGCAAAATCCTTCTCCATAGGAGGGTTTGGCATGGTGTAATCCACCGCCAATGGAGACCGCCTTTCTGAATTTGTCTTCTTGGACCAGATCGCAAGCTGTCTTGGCCTGCGCGACCACCAATCTGGCTGCCTCTTCTATCTTTCCCGGTTTACCTACAACTGCGTTATCTCCGCTGTGAAATCGGTGGAATGGGCCGGGGTAGCTTAAACCCAGGTTGGCAGCTTTGTAGTACTCTTTGGTGAAGGTAATGTAATCCTCCTGACAAATCAGTAGCAAGTCTTGGTCGCTTGCCCAGTCTGCTTTGATAATGCGGTAATTATCATCCTCGGGTAGATGCTCCCGCAGAAACTGATGGAATAAGGGATAACGGTCTCCCCGAAAGGAGTGACCTGGCCCGAAGTCATATTCCTTCAATTCCTCTCGGTATATAACCGCGACAGCCATTTTGCACCCCCTCAGTGCAGGTGTGAAGGAAGCAATGGCAGCTAAAGCCGCCTGCCCCGCCAGTACTGTGGCACATCAGTCTCTTCCATAGGCCCTGATCGAGGCCCGCTTGGCCAGATACTCTGGCCGGTGGCAAGCTTGTAGATGATGACCACGGCGATGCCCAGGAGAAATCCGCCAATGTGAGCCCAATATGCCACCCCGCCTGTCTGCGATGAGGGGCCTAGTGAGCCCAAGCCGCTAAAGAACTGGAGCAGGAACCAGAAGCCGAGTAGTACGAAGGCTGGGATTCGAATGATGGTGATGAAGAAGAAGACAACAGCTGTGTTAATGCGGCTGTAAGGGAAAAGAAGAAGGTAGGCTCCCAAAACCCCGGCGATGGCGCCGCTGGCGCCGATGGTTGGAACCGTGGACGTGGTGTCTATTGCAATCTGGAGCCAGACCGCTGCCACACCAGCCGCAAGGTAGAAGAGCAGATATCTGAAGTGTCCGAACCGGTCCTCTATGTTATCACCGAATACCCATAGGAAAAGCATGTTAACCAGGAAGTGCATCCAGTCTCCATGTATGAACATGGCGGTGAACATGGTAGCCCAGTTAGGAATAGGCGTGGCTATATCAATGAAGGTGTCTGGGCCTGTCTGCAGCCACAAAGCGTCCCAGCCTTGGGCCACCTCTTTGGGTATGAGGCCGAACTGGTAGAAGAAGATGACTCGTTGTGATCCCCCGATCGCCAGTTCGTAGATGAAGACCAGGGCGCATAGAACAATTATGGTCACATTGACGAAGGGGAGGCTGCGGGTTTTAAGGTCGCTATCGGAGATCGGAAACATGTGACATCCAATTCTTAAGGCAGGAACAGCGCCTGATGCTAGGTAGCCGTCTGCCTCAAAGGTGTGGACATTCTGGTCCAGGAAATAATGGACACTTCAAGATCCAAAGTCTTACGCCCAGACGGTTGATATTATAACTCTTTCTTGCCTTCAGTGTCTTTGTTTTGACTTCCTTTCTGCGCTACGATACCTCTGCTGGCTGACCTGCCCAGGTTCAATAAAGCGATAATCGAGTCTTAGACACTCTAGAAAGGGTCACCTTATGAGTAAAGACGGGTAGCCTAAGATTCGCAGAACTTGGGATTTCAGGCCTTGGTCAGAACTCGCTCCCTAAATGTGATAACTTTTTAACCTTTTCCCCCTCCATTTTATGACTTCTTGATTGCCAGCTTGCTAACATGGGGTAGATTTCATTTGCCTCTATACTTTTTGTTGCGAGAGTGGTATATTATCTGCCCATATTTGGTGCCTGTGATGAAGGCGAATGTGGTTATGCGCGGGTGATGTTCGCCGTTTGCGAAGGGAATAAGACGGGTTAGCCGGCAAGGGAGCAATTGAAGGCGGAGGTAAGGTTAGATGCCGAGCTTGAGAGCTGTCTTCACCAATATGTCAGTCCCAATGCCTCTTCATAGGAAGTTGTATCTCGTGTTTCGCAACAATCTCATCAAGATATGGAAGAGGCAGAGTTGCTGTGGGCATTTTGGTGAACCTGGCTGCTGAGAGACAGCGAAATAACCTCCTGGTCAAGGGGGAGGAGCAAGAAGGCGTAGGACGCTGCCCTGAGACAAAAGTCACAGACTGCGCTTTGTCAGCGGCCTAAAATTACGTATGAAACGGTAGGTGTGTCATAGAAAGCCACCTGTCCTTGATTTATCTACGGTTACGAGGTGACTGCCTAGGAGGTGGAAATGAGGAAGGTTTACTTGGACAATGCTGCTACCACTCCAATGTTGCCCGAAGTGCTGGAGGCTATGCTGCCTTACTTCAGGGACGCTTACGGTAACCCCCAATCTCTACACAGATGGGGTGACGAGGCCAGAGAGGCAGTAGAGGATGCACGGAGCAAGGTGGCTGCCCTCATTGGCGCCCAACCTGAGGAGATCATCTTCACCTCAAGTGGCACTGAGTCGAACAACTTTGCTATTAAGGGATTGGCAGCAGCCCAGCAATCCAAAGGCAGGCATATCGTCATCTCAGCCATCGAGCACTTCTCGGTATTGCACTCGGCGCGAACCTTGGAGAAACAGGGATTCGAGCTTACCTTGGTCCCCGTGGATAGATACGGGCTGGTGGATCCTGAGGAGGTGGCCCGCTCCATCAGGGAGGACACAGTCCTGTTATCCGTCATGCACGCCAACGGTGAAGTGGGGACCATCCAGCCCATCAGGGAGATAGCGAGGCTGGCGAAGGAAGCCGGGGCTATATTTTACACCGACGCTGTGGCCACTGCCGGTACTATTCCGCTGGATGTCGGGGAGCTGGGGGTAGATGCGCTGAGCCTGGCGGGTAACCAGTTTTACGGGCCCAAAGGCTCTGGCGCTCTCTGGGTCAAGAAGGGGGTACGCATCATTCCCTTTCTCGATGGTGGTGTGCATGAAGGAGGACGGAGGGCGGGGACAGAGAACGTGCCTGCCATCATAGGCTTGGGCAAGGCCTCTGAGCTCGCCAGCAAAGAGATGAGGTCCAGGATTGAGCACCTCTCGGCCATGCGCGACAGGTTGCTCGATGGCCTGCCTTCCCGGATCGATCATGTGATCCTGACCGGACATCCCACGCAGCGCCTTCCTGGCAACGCCAGCTTCTGCATCGAGTTTATCGAGGGGGAGTCAATGCTCATGCTCCTGAATCATCAGGGGATAGCTGCAGCCAGCGGTTCCGCCTGCACCTCCAAGGCGCTGAAGGCCTCACATGTTCTCCTCGCCATGGGGATACCCCATGAGATAGCGCATGGCTCGCTACTCTTCAGTCTTGGCGTGAGCAATACCGTGGAGGATATTGACTATGTATTAGAAGTGCTGCCGCCCATCGTCGATAGGCTGCGGCAGATGTCGCCACTATATGCCAAATTCTCAAAAGAGCAGAGTAGGAGGAGATAGGATGGCTGTTTATAGCGAAAAAGTGATGGAGCATTTCATGAATCCCCGCAATGTGGGGGAGATAGAGGATGCCGATGGCATCGGCGAGGAAGGCAACCCCGTCTGTGGAGACTTGATGACCTTCTATATCAAGGTGAAGGACAACCGCCTCAGTGATATCAAGTTCAAGACCTTCGGCTGTGGGGCTGCCATCGCTGTATCCAGTATAGTCAGCGAGATGGCTATGGGGAAGACTTTGGAGGAAGCGAGAAAAATCACCCCAGCACTGGTGGCCAAGGAGCTAGAGGGACTGCCCAAGAATAAATACCACTGCTCCAACCTCGGCGCCCAGGCGCTGAATAAAGCCATAGATGATTATCTTAGGAAACAGGGCGTAAAGGTGGAGACCAAGAGAAGGAGGAAGGATGAGCAGGAGTGAAGAGCCAAAGGAAAAGAAGGGTAAGCGCATTTGCCCCTATTGTGAGGAAGAAATTCTCGATGCTGGATTTCCCTACTGCAAGCCATGCGGTGTGACCCTGCGCTATTGTGCCAAGTGCGACATAGCGGTGGTCAGGGAGGCGGTGGTCTGTCCCCAGTGCAGCGGCGAGCTAGAATGGAGATAGGGAGGGCTGCTTTGCCGGAAAAGGTTACACTGGCGGTATTCAGCGGGGAGTTGGACAAGGCTCTGGCCGCCTTCAACATAGCTATAGGAGCCGCTTCCAGCGGTATGGAGGTGAGCATGTTCTTCACCTTCTGGGGTCTCAATATCATCAAGAAGAACCGGGGATCGATAAAAAGTCGGGGGATAATGAGGAAGATGCTCAACTTCATGAACCGAGGTGGCCCCAAAAGGCTGCCCCTTTCCAGGTTTCACATGTTCGGCCTGGGCAAGTGGATGATGGGGAAGTTGATGCGGGATGCCAAGTCCCCTTCCCTTGAGGAGATGATAGCTTTGGCCAAGGAGATGGGGGTCAAGTTCATGGGCTGTACTACCTCCATGGGGATTATGGGGATCACCAGGGAGGCCTTGATCCCCGAGGTAGACAGCTATTGCGGGGTAGCTACCTATCTGTCTGAGGCAAGAGAGGCGAAGGTCAACCTTTTTATTTGAGAAAGGGGCAGCGCTATGAAGGCAGACGCCACTTTAGATTGCATCGGGCTATACTGTCCCATGCCCATTGCCCATACTGCCAAGAAGCTAAATGAGCTTGAGGCAGGGCAGGTGCTGGAGGTCCTGGCCGACGACGAGGGGATAAAGGAGGATATGCCTGCCTGGTGCAGCATGACGGGAAACGAGTTTCTAGGGATTGAGGAAGAGGCCGGTGAGTATAAGGTGTATGTCAAGAAATCCAAGTAGGAATAAGGGATTGGATGCTCAATTAAGGCAAGGTGATTAAGAGGAGGCAAGCTGTTATGAGCAATGTTGAGCTAGCTGAAGGTGTCCACTGGGTCGGAGCCATCGACTGGAACAGGCGGTTATTTGACTCGCTTATACCACTTCCCGATGGCACGAGTTATAACTCATATATCATTGAGGGTAGTGAGAAAACAGCCCTCATTGATACGGTAGACCCTACTATGCAGGATGTGTTGCTGAACCAACTGAACCGGCTTGGGATTAAGAATATAGATTATGTTGTTGCCAATCATGCCGAGCAGGACCATTCCGGCACTCTCCCCCAGGTCCTCGAAAGGTACCCTGAGGCAAAGGTCGTTGCCACGCCCAGATGTAAGGACATGTTGATGGACTTGCTCATGATCCCGGAAGAGAAGTTCATAGCGGTAAGCGATAAAGAGACCATATCCCTGGGAGATAGAACCCTGGAATTTATCCATGCTCCATGGGTTCACTGGCCGGAGACAATGCTTACCTATTTGAGAGAAGACAGGATACTGTTCCCCTGCGATTTTTTCGGTTCCCACCTGGCCACAAGCGACTTGTATGTAACTGATGAGGGACAGGTCTATGAGGCAGCCAAGAGATATTATGCGGAAATCATGATGCCCTTCCGAACGAACATCCAGAAGAACCTGGAGAAAATAAAGGACTATGTAATCGACATCATCGCTCCCAGCCACGGCCCTGTGTATGACAAGCCGGAGTTCATCTTGAAAGCGTATCATAGCTGGGTATTCGATGAGCCCAAGAATGTTGTGGTATTACCCTATATTTCGATGCATGGCAGCACTCATAAGATGGTGGAGTACCTTGTCGAATCTTTGGTCCAAAGGGGCGTGACGGTGAAACAATTCGACCTCACAGTGACCGACATCGGGAAGCTAGCAATGGCGTTGGAGGATGCGGCGACAGTTGTTATCGGAACACCCACCGTTCTAGCCGGTCCGCATCCCAATGTTGTGTATGCCGCCTTCCTGGCGAATGCCCTTAGGCCGAAGCTGAGATTTATCTCCGTTATTGGTTCGTACGGCTGGGGTGGCAAGGTGGTTGAGCAGCTCGCCGCGATGCTCCCTAACCTGAAGGTGGAAATACTGGAGCCAGTGCTCTGTAAG
>SMTZ1_10009631_pt1 | contig 12193 bp, 8 predicted proteins | sample DeeMarSWOR136_30_FD_25667 | JGI IMG/M metagenome (IMG submission 25667) | reverse complement strand
CGCCAAAATTTTTCATGATACCGCCCTCGGTTTTCCCCTCAAAATATTTGCCCTGGGCATACCATTCCTCACCCTGATATATGTTTTTGTCTCCATATTCCGGGGTTTCGATGACGTAAAGCCCACGGTTTACTTCCGGGATATTTTAAGAAACTTTCTTTTTCCTTTGCTCCTTCTACCTATTATTTTCCTCGATTTACCATTTACTGGCGTATTTTATGCCTTCGTGGCTTCCTTGGTAATATGCTTTGTTGCTCTCATAGTTTATACCGTCAAACGACTCCCTTTCCCCATAGGATTTCGTACCAGGCTGAGTGTCAATCCTGTAGCCAGGGAACTTCTCTTATTCTCTCTTCCTCTGCTTGGGGTAGTTATGCTTAACTTTATTATTGCCTGGACAGATACCTTGATGCTGGGCGGCTTGAAAAGCTCAGCAGATGTCGGGCTATATAATGCCGCTCATCCTTTAGCCCAGTTCATTTCCGCCCCTTTAGGGGCGATGGTATTAATTTATATGCCGGTTGCTTCGGGGCTATATGCTCAAGGTTCAGTGCCTGAGATGAGGAGAATTTTTTCCATTATTACCAAGTGGCTCTGCTCAGCCACATTACCTCTATTTCTTATTTTATTTCTGTTTCCTGATACTGTGCTAAGTTTTTTATTTGGCGCCAGCTATGCCCCAGCGGCAACTGCTCTCAGAATCTTATCCATTGGTTTTATTATCAGCAACCTCCTGGGGCCTAACAGGGCCACCTTGATTGCCATCGGAGAGGTTCGCTTCATAATGCGGGCTACTCTAGCTACCGCGGTCCTAAATATTGGTTTGAACATCGCTCTGATTCCGCCTTTTGGGATAGAAGGAGCAGCCATTGCTTCTGTAGCTGCTATAACCTCTATTAACGTGATAAGATGCTGGAAGCTTTATTCATTGAGCAAGGCACAGCCGCTAAGCAAGAACCTGCTCAAGCCGACCCTCGCTTCCTTAGCTTTGGTGTTTCTTTTCCAGTTTATTTTTGGAACATTTGTCACTGTAACTTGGTGGATGATCCCTCTGCTCTTTATCCTATATTACGGCATATATGGCTTAACGATCTTATTTACTAAAAGCTTTGATAAAGAGGACATATCCATGCTTCTGGTAGTGGAGAAGAGACTGGGCTTTAATTTACGGTTTATCAAACGAATTATACAGAGGTTTCTATAGTCATATTTTGCCAAGCTCTCGCAATCGCTGAATACCATTCCTAACTTTCGCTTTTTCGATCCGCCTGAATTCTAATTGCCTCCTCCATTCTAATAGTCGATTTCTTAGGCCTTTCGCTATGTCTGGCCTTTCCACCAATATGTTTCTGCACTCTTCTGGGTCTTCGTCTAAATCATATAGCTCTTCAAGTGCCCCGTGTACGCAACCACACAATCTGCAAATTCCTTCTTCGTATGAGTTTGCCATAATGTATTTGTACCTTTGGGTTCTTATTGGAAGTTTGCGTTGGGCGAATTTCTCTTCAACAAAAATTTCTGGTCTAAAATCTTCTAAGGTGGCGTTTTGTGCTAGCAGATGCATAAATTCTCTCCCGTCAAATTCGCTTAGCCAATTTGCGCCTGCACCTAGTAACTCAAGGATAGTAGGAATCACATCCACATGCTGAACAAGGTTCTCCACTCGTTTACCTTTTGGGATATCGCCCGGATATCTGATAATGAGCGGAACATGAATAGTCTGGTCATACAATCCGTGATGTCCAAAAAATATTCCATGCTCATTGAGGCTTTCTCCGTGGTCTGAGGTTACCACTATCAACGTATTATCCAGAATGTAATGGGCCTTAAGTAAACGTAACAGCCTTCCAATTTGATAATCAACAAAAGAAATTGCACCATCATATCTGTCTATTACCTCGTCTACTGTCTTGGCCCCCCCCGCGATATCTACCAAATATTCCCTCCGATTTTGATTGTTAACAGTTTGAATCATTTCTTCTATACTGATTGTAGTACCGGGCTTGTGAGCCCGTTGAACGAATTCTTTTGGCGGGTCATATTTAGCATGGACATCCCAGTAGTGAATAAACAAGTAGAAGGGTTGGCTACTTGTGGAGACCCAGTGAAGTGCTTTGTTAGTCAATACTTTTGCATCGTACCTGCGTTTATTAGCAATTATCAGATTCCTTAGCCCCCTCAGGAGTAGTCTTCTCAAATTGAGAGGCGCGCTGTCAACCAGGAGCTTGCCATATCTAGCAATTCGTGTTTGTTTAAAGCCAGTCTAGAGCTATCGTCGTGTAGCCTTCGTGCTTAAGAATCTCTGGAAGGAATATCGTGCCAGACGCGCTAAGCGCATATATTTCGTCTTGTCCAACCCTTGGACCATGGTCAATGATGCCGTGCGAAACTGGATACCTTCCCGAGAAAATGCTAGTTAGGGATGAATCAGTAGCTGTCGTGCAGCTGTAACAACTGTTAAACAGGGTACCACCCTCAGCTAACTTATCAATGTTCGGGCTTGTTTCTTTAAGGTAACCATAACAGCTTAGATGATCAGCCCTGAGAGCATCAATTATTATAAAAATCACATTAGGCTTGGTCATTTGAGTCACTCTGAAAGTCTCATTCCTCGTCTATATGCTCTTTTCTCCTTTTAGATGAGATATTTTCTGCTTAATCCTGTCACTTTCCTTAACTTCCACGAAATGTATGGGATGCTTGGCTGCCTTTGAATCTATAGCAAAAATCTGCTCCAGAACACGCCCGTCCATATCCGCTGGAATAGCTATACCCATCAAATGAAGAATAGTAGGAGCAAGGTCAAGTATAGAAACATTTCCGATTTTCCCAGCTTGCTTAATATCAGGGCCATAAGCCATAAATATGCCAAATTTTTTGTTTTCCGCTTGCCATCTTCGTGGAGAATCAAAAATATCCCTTTGCCCGATGCCTCCCGGTATATGCACTCCTTTTGCTTGATCAACAATTAAGTCTGGCGCTTCAGCTAAATATTTGCCGTTGTAAATTTCTTCTTTACTATATACATGTTCAATGACTCTCTCGCCAGTCGATGGCTTGATCAAGCCTTCAAGTTTACGCTTAATCTCTTGTCTTAGTACCTCATTGTCGGCATTTCCCGGATTAAGATAAATTGGTCCTTGACCACTCGCGAAAGCTTTGCTTTTTTGCCAGTCTATTTTGCTGGTTTTGGCTTCTCTTTGTATCTCTCCCGATTCGCTCGGAATATTGTTGACTAGACGCCTGGGCACGATTTTATGCAATAAGCCGAGTAATCCCAATCTCGATGCAAATCGAGCTAAGCTTTGCCTATTAATTCCCAATTTATATAGAAGCGCCCCAAGGTTGGTATTTAGGTTAAGATATCCCTCTTCCTTTAGCCAAGTGTTGATATTAAAAACGCTTTCTATCTTGTTTGAGCCATGGTCCGACATTATTATTAAATCGCAGCCCTGATCCATAAATTCTCCTATGTGCTTATCTATTATCTCCCATCCTTTCTTGGTTTCTGGAGCATCCCAAAGGAAGTGATGAAGGGTGTTAATATGGAAAACTGCAACCATAAGAAAATCTACCTCATATTTCCGCCCCAAGATATTGGCTGTTTCAAAGTGCCTGTCTATTATCTCATGGATTTCCTGGCAAGCTTTCTCTCTATCTATGTCAATTCTAAATTGAGGGTGATTTCGCCAACCTTGGCTCTTCAGTCCTCCTTCCAGTTCTGGAGGGTAGGTAAAATTTTTCTCTTGTGCCTCTCCACCAGCTATTAGGAATCCTTTTACCTCCTTGGGTGGATAAGTAGTTGGCATTCCTATTATTCCCACCTTCATCCCAGCCTCTGCCACATAATCCCAAATCTCTTTGTTCTCAAGCTTTCTCGCCGCTGGATAATAGACCCTCTTATTGTCCCAGTCTATGTTCTCCCACCAAAAGATGCCTATTTTACCGGGATTCTTGCCCGTGGAGTAACATTTCCAGTTGGGAGATGTTACGGGAGGAAAAACACTTCTCATGTCTGCCCATACGCCTTGTTGTTTAAGCTTGGCTATATTGGGCAAATCTCCCTTTTCTATCCAAGGGTCGATGAGTTCAAAACCAGCTCCATCTAAGCCTATAACAACAATTTTCATAAGCTAATCCCTCGCTTATTATAGATAAAATGGACAACTCATTGAGGAAATCGGCTTAGTCTTAAATCATGATACAACCCAGAGAACATAACTTTGCATTTATTGAAATCTTCAAGTGCTTGGATCCTATCTAGCTCGTAAGGGTTGTCTTTCAAAGTAATCAGTCTAGATATACCGGTAGTAACTGCACAAGTAAAGCCATCCTTTATAAATTTAACTATTTCAGAATTGAAATTGCCATTGGGATAGGCAAATGCCGTAACTGGTTGTCCAAGTTTCTCATCAATATCCTTCTTTGACTGAAGAATCTCTCTCTTGGCTTCTTCCAAGGGTAAATTTGTTAATATTGGATGATTGACCGAGTGAGCACCAAAGGCGACGCCATCATTATGCATTTCCCCGATTTCACCCCAAGATAGAAGAAGCTCCTTGCCTAAATTCGCTGGAATGTCTACCTGGCAAGTATTAGTTAGCTTCTCAATCAACACCCTTTTTCTTTCCTCGGGCAATTTCTTCAATCTTTTAATGATTATACGACTAGCACGAAATTTATCAATATCAGTTCGTAAAGGATGGCTGCCAAGCTCGTCGAACTCTAATTGATTAAGAGGGGTCAAATGAATAACATATCTAACTTCGTCAAACCATAATAGCTTGCTGCTACCAATATGACCGGTAGTGAGGAAAATAGTTGCCGGAATATGATATTTCTTGAGGATGGGATAGGCATAGAGATAGTTATCTTTGTACCCATCATCGAAGGTAATCGCCACTGCTTTCTCTGGAAGGGGTTTCCCTTGGTGGATATATTGTACCAATCTATTAAGGGAAAGGATTTCATAGTTTCGGTAAAGGTATTCCATTTGTCTCTTAAAGCTCTGGAGGCTTAATGGTTTAAGAGACCAGTTGTCGTTCTGAGGACGTACTCGATGATATTGCAGGATACCCGTCTGCGATTTGGTGAGCTTTCGTCGCAGGAAAGCATAACTATTCAGCAAACCGGAACGATTAGCAGTCACAGCAGCTAATGTCTTTAGCAATTCATTCACTTATATTCTTCTCCAAAAACTCTCCATACCTCGAATCCACTGTTGGCATAAACTCGCACGACGACCCGTCTGCCCTTAATTTGTTAAAATCCTTTCAATAATGTCTCTGCCCCAGTATAAGGGATTATTTCTTAAACTTCGATAATAATCCCAATCAAGCCATCCCTCTCTAAATTGAGGTAATTGCTCAGAAGCAAAATCAGTGTCTTCTTCCGGACTTAGAACCAGGTCGCCCACTATTGCCCAAGTTGCTTTGATGTCATATTTCTGAAAAAGGCTAAGGAGTATCAATATTGTCCCCTTGCACTCTGGGGATTCCTCTGGGGCAAAGGCAATACTTTATGAATTGGGTGCAAGATAAATCCCCAAACCAGTTCTATGTCTAGGCTGTAGACGAAAAGCGACCTGGTCAATGTTCTTTTTCCGAAATCTGTTTTAGTCAAGCAATGCTAACCCCTGTAGTGCGAATTTTATGTCTTATATTTTGCGTTAATGTATCACCTCAACTCTCCAACAAATCCGCTGACTGAGCCACAGGCATAAATCTTGAGAAACCCCTGTTTATTAAGAGCTTGTTCAAGATCGTAATCTAATCGATAGGTGCCGTTTGGAACCTTAAAAGGATGCTCGGTTATTTCCCCTCTGATGAGTAAAAAGCTATCCTGGCAATCAGTGAAATCCCCTGTACAAAGTTGTGTGCTTATATCTTTGGTTTTCCTATCTAATAGCACTCCTGCTTTTTGAGGATCCGTGATATAACAGTCGCCCCCAACTTCACTGGCGGAGATGCCTGAAACCATGTACATAGCTTGCATCTCCGACTCGGTTAGGGCGTAACGGACTACCATGTTAGGCGAGAAAGTCCGATTGTCAAGATTTAGCGGAGGAGACATAATCATGAAGAAAGCTAGAATGAAAGTCATAGTCCCTGTTAAAGCGGCTTTGGCAATTTCCCTTCTAGGCAAGTCGCCTAGCCAGAAAAAGGCTACGCCAACCGGGACAGCCAATAAAATCTGTAAAAGGTAATTCCACCTGTTGGATAGGAAGCCCCGGTAGAAGACGAGGCCAAAGAAGTTGATGGCTAGAATTACCAGGCCGGCAATTACTAGGGCAAAGCCAAATCTGTTTCTTATACCCTTGGAGAGTATGGCAAATGAGCCGATGAAAGCGAAAGCAAAGAAAAGAAAACCGCCCAATTGATTGAATAGGCGTTCGGCATCGGGCAAACTATCTCTGTATTGTGCAATGGCTGACTGTATAGCTGGAAGAGTTACTTCTGGACTTACTTCCTCAGGCGGTAGGCCACCCCAATATTCGCCGCTGAAGCCTGTTTGGACCAGGCGCGTAAGAGTCTGTATGTGACCTGAGACGAATGTCCAGTGGATTAGCGTGGCTCCGGTAAACAAGATCAATATAACGAGGAAAACCCTTGCCGCTGACGCAGCTCGATACCTCAGCCTTTTATAAACTTCAAAGCCAAGCCAGATAAGAAATAAGAGCATTGCCAGACCCAGAGCAGCGATAGTATGAGTCCATATCAAGGTGATCATAAAAAGGACTGAAAGGCATATACCGGCCATAGGGTTTTCTTGCCTTATCTTGAACAAAAGATAGATTATAATCGGTATAAAAACTACTCCCATCGCATTAGGGATTGTCCAGTAGGCAAACCTGATGTGCCAATTGGCAAACCCAAGAAGCAAGGCAGCCAGCAAACCAGCTTTAGCACTATGAATAAACTTGCCCAAAAGGAAAATAAATAAAACGTCACAGACAACTTGTATCGAGCCGACTGATAGCATAGTAGCAAGCTTGTAATTCAAGCCAGTAAGCAATGAAGTGGCCCCTATCATCAAGTGGAAGGATGGCATCCCAGAGTAACCCCCGCTCCGCAACAGATGACCAGCATCGAGCATTGTCAGGGTGAACTTTTGGTGATACCAGGGATCTATACCGACAATGCTGGGAAATATGAGTAGTTGAGACCATGCCAGGCTTAAGCCAATAATTATTATTTTGAACAAGGCAAAATAGGTGGCTGCTTTTCGTGGTGGCAAAAACAATATGTCTACGGCTACAATGGCAGCCATAGCTGCCATTGCGATGAAGTATCCGAGGGGTCTGGTATAAAGGTCGGGTCTCTGATATAGGATAACAAAGCTATAGGTAAGAAGACAGAAAAACAAGATATTCAAAATCAAATGGATGCGGGGTTTAGCTTCTACCTGGAATTGCAGGGAGGAAAGCGATTTACGCCTCATAAGCAAGTAAGCTAGGCAGGCAAGGAAGACAATAATGCCGACAGTAGTATAAATTGGTTGGTGTATCACCGTTTGAAGGTATAAGATTAAGGGTATGCTCGCGATACAGCCGAAGATGGCTAAGCTTATATCGAGATTGTCAATTGCTTTGCTCAGAATAGGCTTCAATTGCACAGCTCTATAATACAAAATTGCCCTTTAGATTGGAAGACCTATTACAAGCTCGTGAGAATCTCCCGATACCTATCCACCGCCTTCTCATAAGTAAATTCCTTCTCCACCAGCACACGGGCATTTTGGGCAATCTTCTCAAGTTTGGGGTGATTTAAAGCTCTGACAATATTCTCTGTGATGCATTCAGGAGAGTTATTTTTCATGATAAAGCCGGTCTCGCCATCCTTTATTATATCAGGGATAGCGCCTACAGGTGTAGCCAGAAATGGGGTGCCACAGGCCATTGCTTCCAGCATGATATTCGGTAATCCCTCCGTGTAGGAAGGCAAAACCAACAGCTTTAATTCATTCAGATACTTTGGAAGCTCATCATGGGCAATCCAGCCGAGATATTTGACCTTTCTGTTCAAGTTCTCACTATTCGAAAATTCTTCAACTTCACCTCGGAGCTCTCCATCCCCACCTATTAGGAACTTAACTTTATTTTCACTGCTTAAGACCTTTGAAATAGCTTCAAGAAGGTTTGGAACTCCTTTTGCTTTGTTCAAAGTCCCTATAAAACCAATGAAATTGCCTCTTTCGTCAAACTGCTTATTCACCTTGAACCTGTCGAAGTCAAGGAAATGCTTGTGCGCTATGGAGATTTTGGTTCTGTGTTTTTGAAAACCGTGCTCTTCGATAAGCCTTTCTGAATACAATATGATTCTGTCTGACAAACGATTTGTGATACTCTGCAAAAAAGTCGCGATAATGGCAAGGGGATCGCTCTGAGCTTGAGCAACCTTTACTCCCGATCCTGCAGAGGCTATTACAATTCTTTTCCTCAGTAATTTCGCGGTTATAACAGGTAGGGCCAAACCCTCTCCGCCTATAAAGAAAATCCACAAGTCTACATTCGTTCTTAGCTTGATTAATTTCCACGAAATTCTTAATTGCGTCCAAACATAGTTTATGGTTCTAGTAAATAGAGTCTTTGTTCTTTTATGCTTTAATACGTGTGCCTGGATGGTTCCTCTTCGTGCAAAGAAGCTATATCCTGCGTCTCCAGTGATAATGTGAAGTTCTTTCGCCGCAAGGGGACTCAGCACATCCGCAAGGTTTGAGAGTGGAATGTTGCGTGATACAGGGAAAGTGACTATACCAATGCACAAATCTCCTCTCTTCATTTATTCTAACCGCCCAAGCTCACAGCTCCTTCGAGCATGACCATGAAGAAATCCCATTTCCTTGTTCTCATCAAATACTTTGCCATATCCATTCTTCTTCTTTCATTAGCAAAGTAGGCATTGATAAACTTCTCCTCGCTGCCTTCAGTTAAGCTTATTCCCCCCACACCCCAGATGCGGTAATCTCCAAAGATTTTTATTATCTCTTGGGCTAGTGATTCAGGATAAGCGAAGCTTCTGCCCGGAGGAGTTAGCCCGCCAGTGAGGAGAAAACCGTTAACCGGGCGAGGTGGGTAGGTGACCATTACATTTATGATTCCTACCTTTAGCCCGTTATCTCCTAGCACATCCCAAAAGCGAGTACCTCTAATATGAGTAGAATTTACATAATATGTTTCGTAGGAATTTTGTTTTTTATTGACGAAGTCGAATACCCCATGACTACTTGGGGCTTTACCTGTTTGGAAAGATGCCCAAGCTGGTCCTGAAAAAGGTGGAACTGTTGATTCCAGCTTACCCCACACGCCTTGATTAATCATTCTTTCAAAATTGGGAAGCTCACCCCTTTCCACCAAGGGGAGTATAATATCAAAAGTGCCCCCATCTATCCCTATTGTAAAAACCTTTGTTTTCTCCCTTTGGGTATCTTTACCTAAATTCATTACTTCCACGCTAGAACATTCAAAATGCCGCCAAAGATTATAAGACCATATTGTAGATTTCCTCGTGCCTATAAGCACATATTGTTAAATCAAAATGGTCTATCACCCGCTGGCGGCCCCTCAACCCCATCTCCATTGCCTCTTTGGGATGGTTTAGTAAATACAAAACTGCCTTAGCAATAGCTTCGGGCTGTTTTGGCGGAACCAAGATGCCTGTCTTTCCATCTATAACCAGTTCAGGAACTCCGCCAACCTTTGTGGCTACGACTGGCCTGGCACAAGCCATCGCCTCTAGCACTACCAAGGGAGCTCCTTCGATGACTGAAGCTAAGACAAAGATATCCATGGCATTCATTACTTCAGGCATGTCTGCTCTGTACCCTGCTAGAATGATGTCGTCCTCTATTTGTAGATCAGCAATTAGAGTATGAAGCCGCTGCCAGTATTTCTCTTGGGTCTCCAATCTCTTTCCCACAACCAAAAACTTCACCTTGGGGAACGCCTCTTTTACAAACTTTGCCGCCGGGAAAAAATACTCATAACCTTTACCGGGATTGATATTTCCAACAGTTCCAACCAGTTTAGCACGCGACTTAAGCCCGAATTCTCTTCGATATTCCTCAACATTATTATCGGGAGAAAATCTAGAGGTATCTACTGGGGGATATAAAACACTCATTCTCTTAGCTAGGCTACTATTGCCAAGATTATATTTCCCTACAGCTTTCGAAACTCCTACTACTTTATTAGGTAGCAAATAAAAGAAGGGTAACATTGCATTTCTGAGCAATTTAGGAGTACCAATACCTTGCAAATACCATACTAATTTGGCCCCTGAGAGCTTAGCTGCAAAAGGGCCTTGCAAGTATATAGACGATACCCCTGTATGTACTATGTTAACCTTATTTCGCCTGATTAATCTTACTAACGATACCACGCATGGAATAAAAAAGAAGAAACACTTTACATGAACAATTGGATTTAGGGTAGGTTGTATTCTCTTAAAATTCTTAACTTGGTAATATTGAATGCCAGCTTCGTTTAGCAAGCTGGCAAATGTTTTATCCCCTTTAGGCATGGCTACCATTGACCTAAAACCGCGCTCTTTCAGCCGTTTTGCCACTTGCAAAACTAATTGCTGCGGCCCCCCTAACCGCTCATCTGGTATAACATGTAAAATGATAGCCTTAATTTGTTTGCGCTCATTAATCATTATAGAAACTCCAGCCGCTTCTCCGATTCAAGTTAAATGATCATGTTAACCTCAATAGGGATGCCTTTTAAGAGAGATTCTTGAATACAGAAGGTGGCAGTTGCTCCAAAACGGTTTAAAATAATCAACCACTTGTAAGATGTTCATAGCAGTTACTTCTTAGCCTCTACGAAGATTACCCAGCTAAGAGAGTTAAAGAAAGGTATTTTCTCGAAGAGCCGTTCAGAGGCTTCCAAAGGGCCACAAATACCTCTCAATCCTTGCCTATCCAGTTTCGTCTTCCTGAGTACCTGAGCTAGAGCAAAGCTATAGGGGAACATGTATCCTGTGTGTTCAATAATCCACCCGGTTTGCAGAAGTATGTGCTTCAACTCTGTAGGAGAGAGTGGCTGCTCCCCAGGCGTATGCGTGTCCAGCGGTGCTATTCTTCTTCCCAAGGCACCAAGAGGACTGAATTTGTTTGGTTCCATTAAGAGTAAGGTCCCTTTCCGGGAGAGAACTCGATAACATTCGGCCAATCCTTGTTTTGGATCCAGGTGATGCAATATACCAACCCCCACGACAAAATCAAAACTACCGTCCTGAAATGGCAAGTTCATGCAATCCCCGATAACAAACTGGGAATTATTAGAAGAATGGGTTGTAGCACTCTTTATTAGGGAGCTAGTGACATCAACCCCTACACAATGATAACCTTTGGACGATAGAAACTTACTCAGCCATCCTGCACCACATCCAAAATCCAGCACTCTTCTCGGCTTCACCTGCTCGATTTGGCCCAAGATAATCTCGATTTCCCGCTTTCTAATGACATGTGGGTATATTACTCTATCCCATACCTCAGTTTCACCTGTGATGGCTGAGAGCTTAGCTTTATTGAAGACCGAGATCTCATCCTTAAGGCTCATTTTGGCTTTTCCAAATACCTATTGGCGTTGATTTCAACAGGGATGCCTATGGAAATAGATTCCTCAATACAGAAGGTGGCAAGGGTAGTATAGATATATTCTTCAAAGTCTACCGGTATAAACTTTCCTTTTTGTAGTGCTGAGAAAAAAGCGGAGAATTCAGCTTGATGCCCACTATCTTACCTGAAATTATCGATGACACATACGGAACCACCACCGAAAATCTCCACCCTCTCTCTGGGGAAAGCTTTGTCGCCATTGGCTACATAAGTTATTGATGCGAGGGAACTATCCTTGAAGGTTATCGTGACCGCCACATTTTCATCAGGAGCATAAATCCCAGGATTTGAAAGCGTCTCAGCATATACTTTCACAGGCAAGGAGCCGGTGAGAAACTGAGCGAGGTCTACAAAATGGCATACTTCCCCTACTATTCTTCCCCCTCCCTCTGAGGTATCATGAACCCAGCTTTCTTTGGGAATAAAGCCAGCGTTCACCCTACAATTTATCACTAGTGGTTCATCTATGGCGCTTAGGAACTCTTTCGCTTTAAGACTGAAGGGGGAAAACCGCCTATTGAAGCCGACCATAAGCCTCCCCGAATTTTGTTTGTAGGTAGCAATGACCTCC
>SMTZ1_10006036_pt1 | contig 12194 bp, 12 predicted proteins | sample DeeMarSWOR136_30_FD_25667 | JGI IMG/M metagenome (IMG submission 25667) | reverse complement strand
GATCTTGGCCGATGCCGCTGAATTGGACGAAGAGATAGATGTGGACCGGGCAAAAAAAGCAAAAGAGAGGGCTGAGGAAAAGCTATAAAAACTAAGCCCAGAAGATAAAGAGTTCTATTCGACTATGGCGGCCTTGGAACGGGCCATAAACAGATTAACAGTAGCGATCCGAAGCAAATAATTGTTTTTACTTAATAAGCCTTAATTTTCTCTTCTTCCCCCTTTTTGTACCCCCTTCTGTAGATCCATTCTTAGTCCCTTTTTGCTGTTCCAGGATTTGACGGTTGAAAAGGTTGTTTTTAGCGATCACACCGTTGATGATGAAATAGATAATCACCGCCTTCTCCCATTCCTTTGTGGGCTCAAAATTAAAGAGCCTATCCAGGTACTTTTTCCTCAACTGGTTCAAGGATGCCTCGTCCAGGTTGATGATCTGCTGCGCTATTCTATCCAAGGCCTTCTCCACCATTCCTTCTACCTCCTTATTTAAAGGATCAGCCAGGGGCGAGGGAGGAATATCTTTTCATAGAGTTGAAAGGCATATCGGTCAGTCATCCCAGCCAGAAAATCGCAGACACATGTGTCAATGGTATCATAGAGCTCATCCCTGTCAATCTCTCTAAGGAAAAGATCAATATTTTCGGTAAACTTCTCATAGAGTTCTATCAAGATCTTAGAAGCCTTTACAAAGTCACTGTGAACCATATCGGAGTCATACACTCGTTCGTAGAGGAAGTCTCTAAGGTTTACCATGGCATTTAAGACATGGTGGCTTATGGAGAGACAATCTTCATCTTTCTCACATTGGAGGGTAGTATAGATCACATCCTTCACCATTGCATCTATCCTTTCCCCATGGGTTCTGCCAAGTATAGTGGAGTACTCTTCGGGAATGTCCGTCTGCGCGAGTACCTTCGCACGGATGGCATCATCCAAATCGTGATTTACGTAGGCGATAATATCGGCTACCCTCACCACCTGTCCCTCAAAGGTTGAGGTTCTCTCTGAAGGAGTAAGGGGGATGATTTCTCCCTTTCCCTTGGAATGTTTGACGATCCCCTCTCTCACCTCATACGTAAGGTTCAGACCTCTCCCTTCCCTCTCCAGCAGATCAACGACCCGAAGACTCTGGTCAGGATGGGAAAATCCGTGGGGCGATATTTGATTGAGGACTTCCTCTCCTGCATGACCGAAAGGGGTGTGTCCCAGATCGTGTCCGAGGGCAATAGCCTCAGTGAGAGCCTCATTAAGCCGAAGTCCCTGGGAGATGGTCCTGGCGATCTGGGAGACCTCAAGGGTATGGGTTAATCGTGTCCGGTAGTGATCTCCAGTGGGTGAGAGGAAGACTTGGGTCTTATGTTTGAGGCGTCGGAAGGCTTTGGAGTGGATAATCCTATCCCTATCCCGCTGAAACGGAGGACGAAGATCACACTCCTTCTCTTCCCGCACCCTACCTTTGGTTTCATTGTTTAGTTGAGCATGGGGAGATAAGATCTCCCTCTCGATATTTTGCAATGACTCACGGATTAACAAGGCAACACTCCACGAAAGTTAACATCTCATTGAGAAAGTGCGATAGTCAATTGGAAGGAGCCCAAATATCCTCCTTATAGCTGTCGAAATCAGGTATCTCCTGACGGAGAAACTCTCGCGCCTTTTGCAGGATCTCCCCCTCTATCTGCCGCACCCTCTCCGGGGATATTTGGTATTTGTTTCCTATCTCACGAAGAGTCAAAGGCTTTTCTGCCATCATTCTCTTCTCGAGGATCTCCCGTTCCCTGCTGGGTAATGAAAGGCGAAACTCCTCAAACTTCTGAGCAAAGAGCTCTTTTAACTCTTCCTCTCCCAGACGTTCATCTATAGGATCGGGCTCTGCAGGCAAAAGATCTATAAATGTTTCCTTGGAATCCTCACTCACCCGCGTATCCAGGGAGATTTCCGCCGTTCCCAGTCGCTGGTCCATGGCGATAACCTCATCCTCTTTTACATTCAAACGCTCGGCTACAAGCTTCGGGACAGGATCGAAGCCCATCTTTTCCAACTTCTCCTTCTCCTTCTTCAGATCAAAGAAGAGTTTCCGCTGGGCTTGGGTGGTCCCTATCTTTACCAGCCGCCAGTTATCCATGATGAATTTTAATACAAAGGCCTTAATCCAGAAGGATGCATACGTAGTAAGACTGATGCCACGATAGGGGTCAAAACGTTTAACTGCTTGCATCAGTCCCACATTGCCTTCTTGAATGAGGTCTAGGAGGCTAGTAGTCCAGTAATGATGATGAGCCAGGGCTATCTTCACGACCAATCTCAAGTTGGAGACTACCATTTTTAAAGCCGCCTCCCTGTCACCATGTTCACGATACCTGAGCGCTAATGCTCTCTCTTCTTTTTTACTGAGGATAGGGATTGTACTGATCTCTTGCAGATAACGACGCAGAGGATCGAAGAGTGCTAATTTTCCCTTTTTCGCCTTCTCTATGGCCTTTTGCTCGCCGAGATCGTTAGATAGAGGCACCTTTGACTTCTTAGAAACTTCGGCCATTTTACCTTCCTTTTACACCATGTTAATCCCATCGAAGATAAATGACAACCCCTTTCAGCGTTCTCTCTTCTCACGTGAAACCAGCTTACTGATGATTACAAAATAACTTTACCTAAGAGCGAGCAGACCAAAAAGAGAGAGATCAAGATCGAGGTTAAATGAGAGCTATTTCATCTCCAAATGTAAGGGGTAGGATGTCAACATGACATCCTACCCCTTTTTACGTTGCAAAGTAGTCTTATTGTGTTATACAATTATGTATAATGTAGAGGAGGGGATCCATGAAGAAAACGAAGATTCTGGTGGTGGATGATGAAGAAGGGATTCTAAAGTCCATTGTCGGTATTCTCCAAGACGAAGGTTATGAGACAATTACCGCTCGGGATGGGAGAGAGGCCCTGCAAATTTATAAAGAGAAATCACCTGATGCAATCTTGCTTGATATCTGGATGCCCGATATAGATGGGATCGAGGTTTTAAAGAGGCTAAAAGAGATTGATGCGGAAAGCGCGGTAGTCATGATATCAGGTCATGGTACCATCTCCACTGCGATAAAGGCGGTGAAGTTAGGAGCCTTTGACTTTGTCGAGAAGCCCCTCTCCGTGGAAATTCTCTTAATAACCTTGCAAAAGGCCCTCGAACACCGCAAATTGAAGTTAGATAGCAAACGTTTAAAAAGGCTTATGAAAGAGAACGAGGCAAGGTTGCAAAAAGGAATATCCTTTACAAGCCCGGAGGCCACGTTAACGAAATCAATGCCTCCTTCCTCCAAAATCTCCTTGAGACCGGGTTTGCAGCCCCAGAGGACCCTCAAACAGAGTATGGTTCTTTATGGTACCGGTCTCCACTCTGGATTGAAGACCGGAATGATCCTGCTGCCCCTTCCCCCGGGCAGCGGAATCGTATTTTGCAATCTTTCTGAAGATCTCACCGTGCCGGGACATCTTGATTATGTCCAATCCACCGAGTTTGCAACATCGTTGGCCAAAGGGAGGACCATCATTAGGACGGTGGAGCATTTTATGGCGGTCTTGCATGCTTACCGCATTAACAACCTGCTTATCAAGATCAATGGAGAAATTCCCATCATGGATGGTTCTGCTCTAGATTTCTGTCGGATCATCGAGGAGGCAGGCATTGAAGAACAGATGGCAGGATACGAGGAGTTGGTGATCGATCGGCGCTATCAGGTGGGGGATGAATCAACGGGAGGTAAATACATCTATATCGAACCTGCAGAAACTTTTGGGATACAGTATCTCCTCAGCTATCCTCCCCCTATCGGTGATCAGGAGTTCACCTTTATTTTAGATGGGTCAGAGACTTTTAAAAAAGAGATTGCCGCTGCCCGAACTTTTGGTTTCCTAAAGGATGCAGAAAAACTGAGCAAGCTGGGATTAGCAGGGGGGGGACATTTACATAACGTAATCTTGTTGGACAGCAAGGGGGTAGTGAATACCGAGCTGAGGTATCCTGATGAATTTGTCCGCCATAAAATCCTCGACCTTATTGGGGATTTTTATCTTCTGAATCGTCCTATCAAGGGGATGGTCACAGCGTATATGACGGGGCACAGCGAAAATATCTCGCTGTTACAGGAGATCAGAAAGGAGATCGCGCTATAGTTACCAATTTATCTCCCTTACCCCCCTCAATTCCGTGCCCAAGAATCTTTCTCCAACCTTTATGAAGCGATCCGCGTTATCAGTAACATAGAATGTATACAATCTTTCTCTCGCCTCCTTATTGGCGAGATCTTTTCCCTCCAAAACCTTCTTCACCTCCTCAGCGGTCTCCATGGCAGAGTTGACCAGATAGACCCTATCTCCCATAATTTCACTGATGACGTCCTTTAAGAGAGGATAATGGGTACAGCCGAGCACCAAGGTATCTATTTTTTCCTCTTGAAGTGGGTATAAATAACTTTGGGCTGTAAGATACGTTACCTGATCGTCTACCCATCCCTCCTCCACCAAGGGAACAAAGAGAGGACAAGGCTGACCGACAACCTTAATTTGATGATCGATCCCATGGATACTATCTTCATATGCTCGACTTCTCAATGTTGCCTCGGTACCTATCACCCCAACTTTCTTGTTTTTGGTTACCTGGGCAGCCTTTCTCGCTCCTGGTTCTATTACACCGAGGATAGGGATCGCATTCCCATGTTGCAGGTGGGGAAGGCTCACGGCAGAAGAGGTATTGCAGGCAACTACAAGGAGCTTTATCCCTCGACTTAGAAGAAATTTTGTGTTTTTCATTGAATATTTGATAATTGTCTGTGCAGACCTGGTCCCATAGGGGATCCTCGCTGTATCTCCTAAATAGATGATATCTTCTTGGGGCAAAAGTGTGGTCACCTCTTTAAACACGGTTAGCCCTCCAACCCCCGAATCAAAGATCCCTATAGGTCGCGATCTCTTTTCCATAATCACCCCAAAAAATATTTTCTTCCTCGGAGTAACATTCTTTCTTCCTTAAGTCTGGCGTTAAGATCAAACCTAAATGGTGCAAATTCTCAGGATTTTATAAACCTAGTACAAATATAATGGATTACCCTCTATTTTGCAATCTTTGGACACCCGGTACGTATAAAAGAACGAACTATTGCTTAAGACCCTTACTCCTCTTTTTCATAATTTGTTTCTTAACTGATGTTTTGGTAGCTTCCGCCGATGGTATTCTTATATTAAAAAAAGCATTTGTCGCAATATTTGTAGAAACAAAAGACGGTTATGTTTCTTTTTTGGAGAGGGGAATAGGTGGGGTAAGGGGCAAGGATAGTTAAAGAGATACTGTAAAGAAATTATTTTTTCGTTCGATAGTAGCGCATAGCTTCGGGAATATAAGACTTGATTTTTTCAATACGTGATTCGGGGGCGGGATGGGTCGATAAAAATTCGGGTGGGCGAGTACCGCCTTTTTCATTCATTCTCTGCCAGAATGAGACAGCTTCTTGGGGATCGTATCCTGCCTTGGCCATTAATACCAAACCGATTCGATCAGCCTCCGATTCATGGAGCCGGCTGTATGGAAGTAAAACGCCTACATTTGCACCTAAGCCGTATGCTGCCATGAAGAGATTGTTTGTTGCAGCTGGTTGTTTCGCCAGGGCTACTGATAAGGCCATGCCACCTAATTGCGCAACAAGGCCCTGGCTCATTCTTTCATTGCCATGTTCAGCTATGGCATGGGCCACCTCGTGTCCTAGAACTACTGCCAATCCGGTTTCATTGCGAGTAACCGGAAGGATACCGGTATAAACTGCCACTTTTCCTCCCGGCATACACCAGGCATTGACGGTTTTATCATCCTCGATTACATTAAATTCCCACTTATAGTCCTTTACGTTTTCCCCTCTCCCTGACTCTTTCAGAAATTCTTCGGCTGCAACAGAAATTCTGGTTCCCACTCTTCTGGTCATTTGTACTTTTTCCTGGTCGCCTGAGAGTTTAGATTCTTTTAGGACTTTTACGTATTGCTGGTCACTTAGTGCGACTAATTCCGACGATGAAACCAAATGCAACCCCTTCCTTTCAGTAAGAGGGACGGTTGCACAGGCAGCAATTAATAGACAGAGACCAATAACGATTAACGCTCTTGAGAAATTATATGAAATTGTTTTGCCTCGGCAGGCCTTCTTCATCGATAATCTCACTATCATTTCCTCTCTTTTTTCAGATAGTCTGATTTATCAGTACGTTACTCATTAATTCCATAAGAATTGTTTTAAGAACTGAGTATTGATCTATTTACTATGACATTCATGACTGTCGGAAACACATATATAAATAAAATAGTATACTATTTTATTTTGTCAATCAAATTCTGATCATAAAAACTAAGCCCTACTTATCAAATGACGAAAGAGGTCTTGAAGCAGTGATAGTGACCCACTCTACAGGGGGTTAGGAAACGAATGTTCAGAAACTGCTCTCTCCGGTTCTAGCGTTTTACTGTCCTGATATAAAGTGGGAAAAGTAGCTAGTATGAGTTGTTTCGCATGATCTGGACGAGTTTTTTAATCTCTTCAGATCGATCCTTGTGAGCAATAAGTGTCCTTTGACCGACACGAACCACAATGAGGTCTTTTACCCCGATCAGCATGACCGCCTCTTTGGGGTTTTCACAGAACACAAGATTACCCTTGGCGTCCTGGATAAGGGCTTGACCGCGACAACAGTTCCCGGCATCATCATGGGGAAGAAGGTCCTTTAATGCCTGCCAGCTACCAACATCTATCCAGGAGAATTTAGAGACAATGCATCTAACCTCTTGTGCCTTTTCCATTACAGCGTAGTCTATGGAGATGGGCTCCAATGATTCAAATGCCTTTTTTAGAGCCGAAGCCCACTGTGGCGTATGTTCAAACCTTACAGCCTCTGAGATAGCCCGCAGATGGTTTGGAATATGAGTTTCTATCTCTCTTATGATCGTCTTGGTGGTCCAAACAAACATTCCTGAATTCCAGTAGAATCGTCCCTCATCAACATAGTGGCTGGCCGTCTCCCTATCGGGTTTCTCTTTGAAGCTTACAAGTTGAAAGTGTTCAATACCCTCATCATCGGCAACTTTTGTTCCTAACTCAAGGTAACCATACCCTGTAGCGGGATAGGTCGGCTGAATGCCAAATGTATACAGAGTCTCGCTTTCATGGGCCATGCGAGCGGCCGAGAGCAACGTCTTGTGAAAGGCATCGATTGGTTCGATTATATGATCGGCAGTGAGCGTGGCAATGATCGAGTTGCCAAACCTTTTATGGCTGAGCACCGTCCCGAGACAAACTGCAGCGGCGGTATCACGCAGTATTGGTTCGCCAATAATATTTTCTGGGGGGATTTCTGGTAATTGCTCCCTCACCAGATCGATGAAGGCCAGATTGGTTAAGACCAGTATCTGCTGGTGCGGGATAAGATCACATATGCGGTCGAAGCTTTCCTGTAGAAGACTTCGGTCGCCAAAAAGTTTCAAAAACTGCTTCGGCTTTTCTTCGGTGCTCAACGGCCAGAACCTTGTGCCTCCTCCTCCAGCAAGGATCATGACCACAAGATCCATTTCAACCTCCTTTATACTTCGCACTCCCTACCTAATTACGTGTCCAGGGCTGGCAGTATCTTAAAGTACGAGCCTTAACCGTTTCTGGTCAATCTTATTACATAGTAACCGTTTCTGAGATGGGAGCGCAAGACCTGAATAGTGCAACCCCGGTGCATGATCCTTCTCATGCTGTATCCCGTTTCAACACGTAAGACACAGATTCATTGTAGTGATTGGAATGCCTTTTAGTCGACCGATGATGAGCTCGCTAGACCCGTCCATAGTCATCGTCCATCCGTTCAATGTCGTCCTCTCCGAAGTAGTGACCGGTTTGAACCTCGATCATAATAAGGTTCTCACTCCCCGAATTCATTATCCGGTGCCATGATCCCTGGGGTAAGTATACAGCTTCACAGCTTCGTAAGTGTATCTCTTCTTCGTCGAGGGTCACGATTGCCTGCCCTTGGATTATGTACCAGTGTTCGGCCCTTTGTCGGTGACGTTGAAGGCTCAGACGCTGGCCAGGGTAGATGACAATCCTTTTTACCTTGTGATTGGACTCGTTGGCCAGCACACAGTAGTAACCCCAAGGTCGATGTTCTTGGCGCTGGCGCTTCCGTGATATCTTTTTCATAGACTCAAAGATATTTTTTCATAATTTCTTTGACCATGGATCTTTCCTTCATCCACGTGCGACAGTCAGCTCGATCGATTTCACTGATCCGATCAAGCACGTGTGTTACCTGCATCATCTCCGCTTTATTTGAGACTCTTTGATGAAAAAAGGTGATATCAACGCTCCTTTCTATCAGACCTCAGGGCAACAATGAGGCCACACTTTCCTGTCGGGAGGGTATGCACCAGCTTTTGGGTGAGAGCATTGTAACGTATATAATTATAGACCCGTATACAAATTGTGTTTATTGTACCATAGAGCAGTTAAAAAAGCACAAAAAGAGTATGACCACACCTTTTCCCCTCGCCCCCGAGATTGCTCGTTTGGGTGATGGTTTTGCCTCCAGGTGGTGTTGTGTGGAGCTGTTTATAACAGCAGTGATTTATCGGTGTTGGTTCAGTATATAAACTATCTATATCATGACTATAGATTCACTTACCTGAGTCTCGGGGGGAACGTTCGTATCTCAAGAAAATCCATGAACAAAAGGTGTAGATTACTTCCATGTGGTAGGTTTTAAATGCTATTGCTTAAAAAACCTGAAATTACTGCCCTGGTTAAACAGTTACGCCATTCGCCGGTATGGTGTCGATACACACTCATACCGGACTTTTACTATCGATAGAGGGTTCATTTAGAGCGATCTGATCTCTTGTCGCATAAAGACGGTGTAAGAGACAGCGAAGCACACAACAGTAATAGCTATGAGAAAGATGATATAGGGAAAGACAACGAGGATACTCTGGCTCAACGGGAGCGGGCCTGAAAAACGGGTGAGCGACAATTTTTCCATAGGCCCCATTAGAACGATGGAACGTGTCGTTTTCCTCGTAGGGTCGATAATGGTCGCCGTGGCATTCGTATACAGTTCCATGGGAGACACGAGGGCGAAGGCTTGCTGGATTTTGGCTTGTCGAACGACGGACTCAGGGCTTGAGTCCCCTACATCTGGTGTCAGCGCATTTGCCACGATACTGGCACCAAGGGTAACAAAGAAAGAGAAGAAGATCCAGACCGCAACAGCAGCTAAAGCCGATGTGGCGATACTTCGAAATGTGATGGAGAAGAGGATGGCCACCCCGAGCCAGAAAGAGATATAAATGATACTGATGACAAGATAGATGAGAATGCGCCAGATTTCTTCAACGCCAGGAATCACACCTACCATCTTTAGCCCAAGACCTGTAATCACCAGAACAATTGAAACCATCATTATACTAATGGTGACAACACCAGCCAGGAATTTCCCATTGATGACAGAATCCCGATAAATAGGTTGGGAGAGTAACTTGCTGAGCGTCCCCTCATTCTTTTCCCTATTGATCATATCAAATCCCAGGATGAGGCCTATAAGGGGTCCAAAAAAGGCCACAAATTGGACTAGAGAAAACAATGCCCCTGTCGAGGTAAAAAGCATGAGAAACACGAATCGGGGTTTGGCAATTCCCTCCAGTTCCTGTTTGATGTTTAACCCAACCATGTAAGCTGTAATGAGGCTAACCATGGCGATGAGTGCAAAGAGAATCATAAAACGGTAGCTGCTGAAATGGTCCGTCAGTTCCTTTTTGAAGATTGCTTTGATGCCATGCACGGCTATACCTCCTGGAAATACTTCATGTATATTTCTTCTAAGGTATACTTTTCCTTGCCTAGACCCAACTTCTCCTTTGCCAACTGATCCATGGGACCATGAGCCACCATTTTCCCCTTGATCATAATACCGACACGATGGCATATTCGCTGCACCAAATGCAATAGGTGAGAGGATAACAGTACCGTCATCTTTTTTTTCTTAGAGAGCGTTGCGATTAATTCTATCATTCTGTTTGTCGCATCGGGGTCAAGGCCCAGTGTTGGCTCATCCAGAAAAGCCACTTTCGGCTCTTTGATAAGAAGTTCGGCAATGCCGAGACGTTGCCGCATTCCCCTTGAGTAAACACCAACTTTTTTTTCAGTCTCGTTCTCAAGACCGACCGTCTTGAGGGCATTCTCAATTCGTTCAACAGCCACATCTCGTGGGAGGCCATTCAAATCCGCCACAAAACGAAGGGTTTGCCTGGCATCCAGATCATTGTAAAAACCAGTATTTTCGGGTAGGTATCCGATCAGTCCTTTTACCTTAATGGGGTCTCGGGTCGGATCGATGCCAAGTACTCTGGCTCTCCCACTCGTTGGTTCGGTTAAACCAAGGAGCATGAGAAGCGTTGTGGTTTTTCCAGCGCCGTTGGGCCCAAGAAATCCAAAGATTTCACCCTCCACAACGCTGAATGAGAGGTGATCAACGGCCACCTGTACGTTATAGATCTTAGTCAGATCTTCTGTCTCTACTATCGGTTGTTTATTCATTTTAACGCCTTCCTACCCATCGGAATAATCCAGTAAGTCCGATAACAACCAAAATAATAATGCCGATACCAATCCAGCCCCATGCGGTTGATGCTCTTACTGATACACGGAACTCTATGGGTTTTGAAGCCTTTTCTCCTTGTATCTCAACAGCAACTGAATAGTCTCCAACAAGGGCCTCTTCATATGGGGTGATACTAACTTCGATCTGTTTCAGATCACCAGGTTCCAAGGCAGCAATTTTTTCTGGCTTGAACTCAACCTTCCAATTCTCTGGTTTAAACGTCAAAAACTTGATGTCGTGATTGGTGGCAGTACCTGTGTTTTTAACATAAACGGACATATTAGCGGGGGTCCCCTGCCTGGCGTCCAACGAGAGCAGACCAGTGGGTGTGCCAGCCTCGAGCTTGTAGGTTCCTGTCACAACAACTGTTAATTTCGCTTCAGCCTTGGCATCTCTTGTACTCACTCTCATGATGATGGGATATTCTTCAGCTTTGGCCAAGGGGGATGGCTTGACTTCCATTGCAACTGTTTTGCTCTCTTTTTCCTTTAACCGTAGGCTGGAAATATATTTGTCTTCGTAGGAAGGCTTGAAGTTGATAGTCCAATCCTCCGGACCTTGGGCAACGAGATCGAAAACCGCTTCCTTGTCCAGTTCACTCTCGACCTCAACAGAGAACTCGAACTTGGCATCTGAGGGACCTCGTAGAACTGGATATGAAGTGGTCAGTTTTACACCCTTTGCTTCCTTAGTTGCCGCTTCCTTCTTAACCTTCACCATAATGGTTTTAGCCATTTTGAAGCGCCCATCGGGGGTTTGCGCCTCAATACGAAATTTATAGTCGCCTGGCTTAACACCTTTTTCAGGTTTGGCTTCAAAGGTGAGTCTCTTATCCTCATCTGAAGGGACAGAAACGCCACTCACTGTGAATTTATACGTCTTAATCTTGGTCTCCCACCCCTTCGGCTTATCTGCAATCCATACATCTACACTTTCATTGGACCGCCCCTTGTTGTAGAAGATGATATCCATGCTCACATCTTCGCCAGATGGAACCACAACCCCTGGATATTCTACCGCCATTACGACCAATCTTTCTGGCTTTTCTTTCTCGTTCTCCTTTGCATATCCAGTACAAGGCCATTGCAAAAAGAGTACCCCCATGAATACCAAAGAGACAACTAAAGAAACCCGAGCGATTTTCTTTCTTTCCATATTCCTCCCTCCCAATCTAACAATTATTAAAAGTCACCAAACTTTTGCTGATACAATGTAATCTATTTGAAAATGGATTTCAAGGGAAAAAAGAGTCTTTAGTTTTTATTTACGTTCACAAAATTTCATAATTCTCTCTTAATACCCCAATTACCCGTTCATAATCATGTATTATTTCATTCTCATATCTAAATTTAATTTTTCCATTGTGTGTATTGATTGCCGCCTTAAGCCAATTAATACTAGGGTAAAGTGCGATTCTAGCCACTAATTATTATGTATATGTTTGTAATTATAAAGCATTTTTAACAGTGTAGTGACTTGCTCATTAGTGGAGCAGTGACGATGATTAAAACGCCATACATATTCAGCCAGGT
>SMTZ1_10013834_pt1 | contig 12195 bp, 10 predicted proteins | sample DeeMarSWOR136_30_FD_25667 | JGI IMG/M metagenome (IMG submission 25667) | reverse complement strand
ACGCCTCTGGAGCGAAGAAGCGGCCCGAGTAACCGCGTCTCCAAGCGGTTCATGGAGACGCCTCCCACGAGGTCATTGAAGGCGGGAACGATAATGAGGGTTGCGTCACCTATCTCGATGCCCGCTCGTTGTTTCAGGGCTGCCACGGGGTTGCCCCGCGGTTGCCCCTTGAGGTACTTCAGGTAGGCGCGGGCTATGGTTTCGCCCCGGCACCGTGTCTTCACCCACACCGGTCGAACGGTCCAGAGGCCGAGGCGGTCCCGGAACCACACAACAGGGTGGATATGGCCCATGATGAGGATTTCTGAGGCAAGAACCTGAGGGGCAGGCCACGCGTGCCCGTGGAAGAGGCCGATACTGGGGTGTTTTCCAATGACCAGGCCGCTGGCCGGAACAATGGTGACCGTGGACGGCGTCAGAGGCTCCAGTTCCCCATCGTGGTTTCCCAGGATCACCGTCACCTCGTCCACGTGTTCTTGGATGGTCTGAAAGAAGTTCGGTATCTCCCGCCACTCTTCTACGCCCATCCGCGTGATGGCTTGCTTCACGTCTCCCAGGAGGATCACGCGGTCGGGCGCGTGCTTTTCCAGAATGTTTATCAGTTTCTTCGTGAGCTTCCCTGCTTGGGATGGGATGTATATCCCGCTTTCTGACCAACTCCTCTCCCATCCCATGTGCAGATCAGCGACAACGAGAATCCGGCCATCATTCTCGAGCATGAGGGCGGGAAAGGGGATGAGGGGTCTCAGACGTATAGGGGGCATCCTTTCATCCAGCTCAAAGGGGGAGGCGTGACATATAATGGGCGTATACCCCGATTCTTGGTCGTGATTAGGGGTGGTGAATTAACCGAAACCTTTATTCAACTCCATATTTTAATATTTCTCGGGTTTGCCGGTCACAGCAGAGCGGGCCGTACCCATTCCGAACACGGAAGTTAAGCCGTCCTGCGTTTGAGTGTTAGTCCAGTGCGAAAGCCTGTGCGAAGCTCGGATGTTGGCAAGCCCGCTTCCACCAACGGCTTCTCTGACCTACGTTTCCGATGGACTAAAAGGATAAAAAGCTCAAGGTTTATATTGGATCACCGAAATTATGTTCAGACGTCTGGAGAAAGGTGCTTTGATTCCGTCCCTGGTTGGTCAGGAAGGCGATTTAGGCTCGACCATCATTAACGTCGTCTACCTCGGGTCCTTCCTCTTCTTCATGGTCTATGGCCAGAAGTTCCAGACGTGGCTGATGCTGAGGGAGGTGGGGACCGCGGTCTCCAAGCTTAAAGTTATGCGGGATCGCGCACGAGGGCTGACCGTGTCCTTTGCGAAAGAGAGTGGCGACGCCGGCCTCGACCCCACGCCACGAATCGACCACTTTCTCGAATACTTCAGCATCTGGCCCGCGAGCCTCGACCCCGCAGGAATCGTGCCCAAGTTTGCACATCTCCTCGACATCCGCGATCAACGGTTTAAAGCGGAGGTTAAGACCATCGCGCCGAACGCTGACAAGGTGAACGCCCTTAACCTTGAAGGCGTCCTCGAGGTCGCGATCGGCTTGAACACCATTTATCGTGTCATCAAACACTTCTACATGCTAGGGAAAAAGACCATGAACCTCTACATCATCATGCAAATTCAGATGCAGCTGCCGCAAATCATGGAGATGGCCGAGTCCTACTCCACCGCCCTCAAGGCGTTTGCCGACGGCCAGCCCATTGGGGACGGTGCAGGCGCCATAGTCGCCGCGAAACTGATGCATGGTACCCCCCATCGGCCGATTTCCAAGGAGATCGTCGTCGCAGCAACCCAGCTGGACGGCCGCAAACTCCTTGTGTTGAAGGCGGAGGGCCCGGGCTCATCGGTGGGCAAGCCGGGAGACGCCATCAAGAAGCTCATCGAGGAAGAGCAGGGAAAGGTCGCCATGGTCATCATGATCGACGCGGCAGGCAAGTTCGAGGGCGAAGAGAGCGGGGGCGTCTCCGAGGGCGTGGGCGCTGCCATCGGCGGCATAGGCGTCGACCAATTTACCATTGAGGAGATCTCTCTGAAGTATAAGATTCCCGTGAACGCCGTGATCGTCAAGGAGTCGATTAAAGAATCGGTCTCCCCCATGACGAAGAAGATCCTGGAGGGAACCGACGTCGCCGTGGCCCGAGTGAAGCGGATCATCCGCGAAGGAACGGAGGAGGGGGACACGGTGATCGTCGCCGGCATCGGGAACACTGTGGGAGTGGGACAGTGAGGTAACCATGGAGTCTCAGCCTAGGCCGAAAGCCTACCCGTTCTACGTCTTCCTCATCATCACTGTAGCCATGCTCGTCATCGCGCTATTCTATACCTTTGAGGCTGTGGTGGCGTTGCAAAGCGGAGGCGGTGACGGTGCCACGAGCCAGTTAGTGATGGGGGTATTTGGGTTGGGCGTCTCCCTCTACATGTTCCTCCAGTTTCGGAAGCGGATGACGTTGATCAAGCAATCGATCCCCCCCGACATTATCACCGTTGTTGAATGTAAAAGCTGTGGCTTTAAGAGCCTCCGGAAGTTCGCGAAGGGAGACTTCGTGTTTAAGACAGAGGCCAACTGCACGAAGTGTGACGAACCCCTCCTCATCACGGGAATATACTCGGAAAAAATCGAGACCTAGCCTTATACGGTTGTGACCACGCAGCCGCGCTCCGTGACGAGGAGGGTGTGCTCCGCTTGCGCAACCACGGTCTCCTTCTTCTCCACCAGCACGGGGTAGGCGGTTATGCTCTTATTAGCCAGCAGTTCCCTGAAGGCGGGCTCCAACTCTGTTGGTGGCAGCACGTCTTTCAACCACCGATGCGAGAAGGGGAGGTACGGGCACTCTTGTTGTATCCAGTCCAACAGCTCTTTGGCTCCCAGGCTTCGCGTGGGTTTCGCCTTATGGTAGCGGAAGATGTATGCCTCGTCGATCCCCCGCACCTGCCCCGCCCCCGAGGGCAGGGTGAGGAAGGGCTCAACTGCGAACGCCTCGCCCTCCTTTATCCGTGACATGCTAAACTTGGGCACACTGGGAATAGATTTGCCGGCGTGGAGCAGATGTCGTTTCAATTGGTGGCCGGTCAGATTCCAAATGGGTTTAAACCCGTAGCGTTCTATGGTTTTCTTCACGGTCTGCCCCAGCTGAGTAGTCGTGACATTGGGGCGGATGGTCCGGATTACCTGCTTCAGGGCCTGTTCAACGGCGAAGACCATTCCCTCGTACTCTGGCTTCAAGCTGACCGTTGTCGCTGTGTCCGCGATGTAGCCATCCACGTGAACCCCCAAATCAATCTTCACGAGGGCGTCCCTCGGGATCGTCCGCTGATCGTGGGGGGGCGAAGAGTAATGAGCCGCCACCTCGTTGACACAGACATTACAGGGGAAAGCCAGCTTCCCCCCCTTCCTCCTGATGCGGTCCTCAACCGTCTCACAGATCTCGAGGATAGGGGTCCCTGGCTTCACCAGGCTGCGCGCACTCTTCCTGACCTCGGAAGCAATCCGCCCCGCCTTCTTGTACTTCCGTATCGCCTCCTTTGAGAGTAAAGTTCATACCCCCCGGCGTGCTTTACCAATGCCTAGCTTATACCCGTGAAGCTTTAAAAAGGGTTTGGGCGTCCGAAATGTCTGCGAAGGCGAGGAAGTATCGGACCGTCGCTGTGGGCGGAACCTTCGACATCCTCCATAAGGGCCATAAGCGTCTCATTGAAAAAGCATTGGAGGTGGGGGAAAGCGTGCTCCTAGGCGTTACCACCAATGAAATGGTGGAGCGAGCGCCAAAAACCCACGAGATAAACAGCTATGAGGAGCGGGTGAAGGAACTCATGGCCTTCCTCGACGAAAAGAGGGCTTCCGATCGTGCCATCATCGTGCCCCTTAACGACCCCTATGGGCCTGCCCTGACCGATGAGGCGATCGATGTCCTCGTCGTCAGTCTTGAAACGGCCGGCAGAGCCAGGGAACTGAATGCCTTGAGGGCAGCGAAGGGGCGTAAACGCGTCAAACTCTGGGTGATAGAGATGGTGTTGGCGGAGGATGGGGGCCCCATCTCCACGAACCGCATCCGGCGAGGCGAGATCGATAGAGAGGGCCGCCTCCTCCCCTGACCTCCTCTCGGCTATAACGACCTCTTCCTCGATGTTTCCCTACGCTTACTACCTCCCCACTACCCTTAATTAAGGGGAGACGACGGTGTCTTCCAATAGAAATATATCGGATTAGTCAGGAAGTAGAAGAGAGGTGGCTTCGAAGCCGACCTCGACACACTGCAACGAAGAACAGGGCTTCCCGAGGCATCCATATCACGAGCCTCGCTGTGGCTATCCCACAAACACTATCTGGACGTACGGGAGAGACAAGATGTCTTCATACAACTCGGGTCTGAAGGACGCAGATATCTTGAGGACGGGCTTCCAGAGAGACAATTGGTCACGTGGCTTGTAAGGGCGGGCGGTCGATCCTCTATTGACGACGCGAAGAGGGCTTCACGGCTTGACGACGAGGGCTTCAACGTCGCTATCAGCTGGGCTCTGCGAAAGGGATGGCTTCACGTCGAAAAAGCGGATAATGCAACCCTCCTAGTCGCCCGCAAGGAACCAGAAGAAGGCTCCGATGAACGGCTTCTCGCCACCCTCGATGCGGGGCCTCAGGCGTTCAAGGATCTAAGCCCCCCCCTTCTGGTGGCTCTCACGGACCTGCGTAAACGACCCCACGTTGTCCTCCAACAAAGAAACGTGAAACGCCGATATATCTTGACCGAGGCAGGTCTCCAAGCCGTTAAGGCAGCTGAGAAGGCGCCAAGGGCCGTGAGCCAGCTCACCCCCGAGCTACTACGATCAGGAACGTGGCGAGGGCTAAAGCTCCGAACGTATGACATTCAAGCCCCGGTGGAGGCCCTGTGGCCTGGAAAGAAGCAGGCGTACAAACGGTTTTTAGACGACTTAAAGTGGAAGCTGGTGGCCCTGGGCTTTAAGGAGATGGAAGGCCCCATCGTGGAGTTCGCGTTCTTCAACTGCGACGCCCTCTTCATGCCACAAGACCATCCCGCGCGGGAGATCCATGACATCTACTACGTGAAGCACCCTGCCTACGGAGACTTATCCTCGTATTCCACCCAGGTACGGCACGTACAGGCCACTCACGAGGACGGGTGGCACACGGGCTCAACGGGATGGGGCTACCCGTTTTCCACGGAAACAACGCGGCGCCTCATCCTGAGAAGCCAGGGAACCGCCCTCAGCGCGCGGATGCTGGTCAACAAGGACCTGGAAATACCCGGAAAATACTACTCTCTCAGCCGATGTTATCGCCCTGACGTGGTCGACCGAACGCATCTCACTGAATTCAATCAGGTGGAAGGAATCGTCGTGGGCGACGGTCTGACCTTCCGCGACCTGCTGGGCGTGTTGAAGATGTTCGCCACCGAAATCTCGGGAGCCGACAAGGTGCGGTTCCGACCCGACTACTTTCCCTTCACCGAACCCAGTGTAGAGCTCTCCGCTTACACGACGGAAGCGGGTTGGCTGGAGTTCGGCGGAGCCGGCATGTTTAGGCAGGAGGTGACCCTACCCCTCGGAATTGAAGTCCCTGTCCTCGCTTGGGGTTTAGGCGTGGATCGCCTCTTCATGATGAAGGCGGGGATAAGCGATATCCGAGAGCTGTTCACCCAGGATCTTACATGGTTGAGGCGGCAGAGGTTGACGTAGCATGCCTGTGATCGACGTGATCTTCACGGACCTCCAACGTCTTATCGGCGTCCCCCTCCCCAAAGGCCGCGACGCCCTCAATGACCTCTTGGCCTACGTGAAAGGTGAGGCTGAACGCCTCGAAGGCGACGCTCTTTCCATTGAGATAAAGGATGGTAATCGACCGGACCTCTGGAGTGTTGAAGGCATCGCCCGGGAGCTACGCGGTGTCATCGGCGTTGAAGACGGATTGCGAGAGTACGCCGTTACCGGCTACTCAGGAGTCCGCATTGACGTTGACCCGCGGTTGGAGACGGTCAGGCCGTACATCGGCGCCTCCGTCGTGAAGCAGGTCCGCTTGACCGACGACGTAATCCGTGAATTGATGCATTTACAGGATAAGCTTGATCAAACGTATGGGCGACGGAGGCGGCGGGCTTCCATCGGGCTCTACAATTATCGTTTGATCAAGCCACCGTTGACCTACAAGGTGACGCGGCCCGAAGACGTCCGCTTCGTGCCCTTGGGGGGAACAGAGGAACTGGATTTACGGGAAATCGTTGCGACGCATCCCAAAGGCATCGAATACGGGCACCTAGTGACGAAACACGAACGCTGGCCCCTCCTCCTAGACGCTGTGGAGAAGGTTCTCTCCATTCCTCCCATCATCAACTCCAACGACCTGGGACGGATCACCGAAGGCGTGATGGACATCCTCGTCGAGGTGACGGGAACCACCCCCCAAACCGTCTTGAACACCTTGACTATTGTGACCCTCTCCCTCGCTGACAGAGGCGAAGCCATCTACTCCACCGAGATCCACTATCCCTACGGGGAAAACAGACAGGTCTCCACCCCCGAACTAGCCACCCACGTCGTACGCCTCGACGTGAACCAGGTCCATCGAGTGCTCGGCGCGAACTTGACGGCGGACGCCGTTCTCACGCTCTTGAAGCGGGCACGCTACGACGCTCGGAGGGTGGGGGAGGACGCCCTTGAAGCCACCGTTCCATGCTATCGAATAGACGTCATCCACCCCGCAGACGTCATCGAAGACATAGCCATCATGTTGGGGTATAACAACCTGGAGCCCCGCTGGCCACAGCAAATAACCATCGGTGCGATTAGTGCCGTGGAAGCCTTCTCAGACGTGACCCGGGAAATCATGATTGGCCTCGGATTTCAAGGCATCCTGAGCTTCTCCCTCATCAACGAGGAGCGACTGTTTACGCAGATGAACGTAAAGGATACACCCGTTGTGGAAATCGCGAATCCAACGAGTTCACGCTTCACCCTCATCCGCAACTGGCTGATGCCCAGCCTCATGGACTTTCTGAGTAATAACACCCACGTAGAGTACCCTCAACGAGTCTTCGAGGTCGGCGACTGCGTGGTTCTGGACGACGCCTCTGAAACCGGTGCGAGGACGGTGCGGAAACTCGCGGGGTTAATCGCGCACTCCAACGCCAGCTTCAGCGAAGCAAAGGCCGTGGTCGACGCGTTCTTCCTCAACATCGGCTTCCCATATCGTCTAAACGAAGCCGCTCATCACAGCTTCATCGACGGCCGTGTGGGGAACATCGTTGTTCATGACCGTGATGTCGGCGTGGTCGGTGAAGTCCATCCTCGCGTCCTGGCGATGTGGGGACTCGAAAATCCTGTCACAGGCTTCGAAGTGGATCTGTCCAGCTTGATGGACATCTAGCGAAGACTCAGCGACGCATCCGTCGGCGCACTCAATGCCTCAGCTGTCTTTATCCACGCCCTTCTTACGTGATGTTTCACCCATGATTCGCTGGCCTCTCCCGAACACCCGGTTTATCTAGATCGCATTCCCTTCCCTAGAAACGACGCTTCTTCAGATAGCAGAACATAGCAGAACGGAATAATCACATACGGTTTCCGAAATGTATTTGGGTGAGGATCGATGCTTTGTTTGAACACAATGTACGGAGGAGAAACTCGTGGTTTATGATCTTGCAGTAATAAACGGCCAGGTCGTGGATGGTGCTGGTAACCCAGGATATCAGGCTAACATCTACGTCGAAGACGGCAGGATATCCAAAATCTGTCGCACGAAGCTGGGAGCGGAAACCGTGCTCGACGCCAAAGGGCTGATCGTGGCCCCAGGCTTCATTGACATCCACCAACACTCCGATTACACCGTCTTCGCCAACCCCTCATGTGATAGCTACATCCACCAGGGCGTCACAACGGCTAACGTAGGCAATTGTGGCCTATCCCTCGCGCCCCTCACCGACGAGCATAGGGACGATATCATCAAATTCAACGAGGCCTTCACCTTCGGGATGACTGTGCCCTATGACTGGACGAGCTTTCCAGAATACTTGGACAAACTGGACTCGATATCCTTGGGCTTGAATCTCTGGCCGCAAGTAGGCCATTGCACGTTACGGGCAGCCGTCATGGGATACGAGGCCCGAAAGTCTTCTGAAACCGAGCTCAACGCAATGAAGGCTCTGCTGGAAGACGCGATGCTGTCTGGAGCCTACGCTATGTCGACTGGCGCCTACGCGCCCGCGTACTGGGCCGATACGGCGGAAATCATCGAGTTAGCAAAGATCGTGGTCAAACATGGCGGTCTATATACCACGCATCTACGACGATTTGGCTTTGACGAAGCCATCCAGATAGGCGAACACGCGGCGATACCTGTAGAGGTCGCTCACTACCATGGCAAAGGCGTTAAAGAGGCTCGAGCGCGAGGCCTCGACATCACTTACAACGCCTACCCCTACACCGCGGGATCCAGCTTCCTCGGGCAGATCCTCCCCTTTGAGCTGTACGAAGGAGGCGTTGACTCCATGCTCGAACGAATCCAAAATACAGGCACCCGCGACACAATCCGGAAGAATCCCCGGATTCGAACGCTATCCGTGGATACACGGCAAAACTGGCGTCGCCAATTGATATCGTTCCTCCCAAACGCCAGGAGTAAGCAGTACGAAGGACGTTCCATCGGTGAGATCGCTACGTCGGAGGCCATTGACCCGGTAGACTGGGTCTGCGACACCTTACTGGACAACGATGGAGTCGGCATGTATATACACCTGAACGGCCGTAACGAAGCCTACGTGTATCACACGCTACAAGACCCCAATGAACACGTGATGTCTGATGGCTGGGCCTTCGCCCCCCAGGGGCCCCTACGCGTCGGAAAGCCCCATCCACGATGTTACGGCACGTACCCCCGGATTCTTGGATGGTACGTTCGAGAATGTGAGGTTGTCTCCCTGCAAGAAGCAGTTCGCAAGATGACGTCAGCCCCCGCTCAGAAGATGGGCCTCTGGGATCGAGGCCTCCTCCGGACGGGCATGTGGGCAGACATAACCGTCTTTAACCCTAACACCATCATTGATCACGCCACCTTCGACGATCCACATCGCCATCCGTCAGGCATCGAATACGTCGTCATCAATGGCCAGCTGGTCATCAGCCATGGGGCCCATACTGGAATTCTAGCGGGTAGAGTCCTAAGAAAAACTAAAACCTAAAGGATAAGCATGAAGCGATACTCACATACAATGCATCGACTATAGAAAAACATTGACTAAAAAAAGGTTGCGAGGGAACTAAGACAAGTTAAGAGTCGAGTAAGTCTTCTAGCTAACCTATCTCGAGATATAATAGAGATGGCTGAGAATCAAATATCGTGTTGGCTCTCTGGATTGTTGGAGGAGGTATCAGCTTAAATTTAGGCTCTTTATTACGAAGCCAAATCTGGCCGAAGACATGTTTTTCCTCTCCTGACTTGAGTACGCCCTTGTTTATAGATAGTCCCTCCTTCCCCCGTCAACGAGAAGCGTCTTCCCCGTTATAAAGTCGGAGGCATCGCAGGCGAAAAATAAAACAGCATTCGCAACATCCTCTGGTTTCCCGATTTGACCGAGAGAGGATAATTCTTTCTTTGCTTCCAGCAATCCTCTATAACCCTCCTCGTCCAGATCTCCCTTCAGCATATCTGTGTCGATGGCGCCGGGAGCAACGCAGTTCACATTAATCCCATATTGGCCCAGCTCATAAGCCGCATTCTTGGTGAGTTGAATGACTCCTGCCTTGGAAACCGCGTAGCTCGCGTCACCCCATAAGGCTGCGCCAAATCCGGAGTTTGAAGAAATATTGATTATTTTTCCGTATTTCCTAGGTACCATGTATTTTGCTGTTTCACGGATGCACATAAAGACGCCCTTTAGGTTGACGTCGAGTGTTAAGTCCCAGACTTCATCCGAGGTCTCAAGAATGGGGGAGGGTATGTAGATGCCTGCGTTGGTCACAAGGATATCGATCTTTTCAAACTCATCGATTACATGTCTAAACATCGTTTCGATATCTTTTCTGTTCGAGACATCACCTTTGACAGCTATCGCTCTTCCTCCCATTCTTCTTCTGATATCGTTGACTATCGCCTCTGCTTTCTCCTGATTTTTATGATAGTTCACAGCCACCATACATCCTTCTCTCGCGAGAGTAAGCGCTATCATCCTTCCGATTCCACGAGACGCCCCCGTCACTAAAGCCGCTTTCCCTACCAACCGCATCAAATCACCTTGGTAAGATTACACCCCTGTCTTACCTGTATGAACCTCGTTGGTTAATAATTATGAAGGTAACATAAATGTAACATAGTACTTCTCGTTTCGAAGCTAGCTGGATTAGATCCCAGCTAAATTTTTTGGGACAACTGAATGTTTTTTAGGCTGAATCTTTCTCAGAAATCGTGTTCGGTGGAAAAAGATGTACGATATTGTTGTCAAGAATGGTGTCGTAATCGATCCGTCTCAAGAAGTTCATGAAGATAAGGATATCGCAATATTTAAAGGAAAAATTGTTGAGGTACGGAAGGGTATAAATGCTGCGGGGGCCGAGCGGGTTGTCGACGCCTCTGGCATGATGGTGATGCCTGGTATCATAGACATCCATGTCCACTGCTGCCACAGGATCGCGCACATTGGGATAGACCCTGAGTTCATATGCTTAGCAAAGGGAAGTACCACTGTTCTCGACGCAGGGTCTACGGGCGAACTCAACTTTATGGGTTTCAGAAGATATGTGATCGATGCCTCTAGAACACGCATTTTTGCATTACTGAACATCGAGTCCCTGGGCATGATCGAGTATGCCGTGAAGAATCAAAGATGGCCTCAACTTATCACGGATCGTGACGAAGTATTTATCAATATGGACGGTGCGCTGAAAATGATTGAGAGGAATCGTGATGTCATCTTGGGCCTAAAGTGGGCTCATCATGGATTAGAGGGTCTGCGGTTAGCTAGAGCGGCAGCAGACAAAGCTGGATGCCTCTTAATGGCCGAAAACCACCTTCAACCTGACTCCCTTAAATATCTGAAGAAAGGGGACGTTGTCACTCATTTATTTCATGGTGTTCGGATGGAGCAACATGACGGGTTATTGGATGAAGACGCAAAGGTACAACCGGAATTTACTGAAGCCCGTAAGCGTGGAGTAATCTTTGACGTAGGCCACGGAGCCGGTAGCTTCACATGGAGAGTGGCTGAAGAGGCCTTTAACCAAGGGATCAGACCAGACACCATAAGCACCGATCTCCACGTCATGAATTTTACTGGCCCCGTTTATGACATGCCCACTACTATGTCAAAATTTCTGCTACTCGGCATGTCCTTGGACGAAGTCATTAAAGCCAGCACAACGAAGCCATCTGAAGTTCTCGGTAAACAAAATGAGATAGGAACCCTACAGAACGACGCTTGTGCCGATCTCACTCTTTTTAGGCTGGACGAGGGCAAATTCACGTTCTTTGATGTTAACGGACATGGTAGACTTGGCCGACAAAAATTGATTGTTACAATGGTGATAAAAAAAGGAGATATTGTTATCTAGGCTTTTTGCCACAAGAATTCTTCATAATGAGTCCTGAAGACGAATTGCATCATTGATTTCTTACCTATATGCTTAAGATGTGAGATTATAATGACGTAGACTTCTGTTTGTTTATGGTGTTGGCCTTAGCCCTACTCCGCCATACAGCCTACAATGAGGAGATCTGTGTGGCTTTAGTAAGACGACAAGTGTGATTCTTTGGTTAAATTACTCACCTCATTTTATTCAATATTTTGAAGGAAATCCTTTTAAGAACTAAAAGTAATCAATAGTAGTTTAGTTTTGTATCCAATAAAGAATATATTATTGCGAATAAAAAAAAGGCTGAGCGGCATAATCGACATTCCTTCGTCAGAACTCAGCCCAGAAAGGGAAGAAGAGATCATCAATAAGGTAGCAAGTTTAATTTCGAAGTGGGACATGGAGATTCCCGCTTCGTTATTAGGAAAATTGATGGTCCCTACAAGCAGTATGATAAGCCAAATTCATGTAATGCCGTCAGCGTTGTATCTGGACCTGATTGGGTTGGACGGATTTGAAGTTGCAGCCTTTCTCGAAAAAAAGGAGAATGTGAAGCGCCTCATCGCTAAGATCGAAGAGTTGAAAGAAGCAAAGGGATACGATTAGCTTTATTCGAGAA
>SMTZ1_10009574_pt1 | contig 12197 bp, 9 predicted proteins | sample DeeMarSWOR136_30_FD_25667 | JGI IMG/M metagenome (IMG submission 25667) | reverse complement strand
ACAAGAGAGAACTCCTGGATATCTATGAGAAGCTCAAGGCAGTGGATTTAGATAACGCCACCGATCTCCAGCTGTCCGACCACCACCATGATCTAAAGCTGGCTTGTAAGAGGATGTGGGAAATCCATTTCGTTCCACTCTATGCGGCCAATTATGCCTGGCTGCTGCTTGATCAGATGACCCGCGAGCGCTTTGGCATAAGGGACCAGGACCCCGCATTCCAGGACATGATACGCGGGTTCCCCAACAAAGTGTATGAGATGGACCAGGAGATGTGGCAGTTTGGGAAGCTTGCTACTGAAATGGGTCTGGAGGACCTCTTCAAGCAAAACGATCCCCAATCTATTGTCGACAAACTCAAGGAGACTGAAAAAGGCAAGGAATGGTTCAACAAATTCATGAACTATATGGAGACGGACGAAGTTGGGGGCTGGCGGATGAGGCGCTTCGTCGACTTTACCGAACCTTACTGGTTGGAGGACCCAGCGACTCCCATAGGACTGGTAAAGGATTATGTCGCAAGGGGGACTGGCTATGACCTGGAGGGTACCAGAGCACAACTGGCCACCAAGAGAGAGGCAGCCGTAGCTGCCTTCATAAGCCGAGTACCGGAAGACGAAAAGGACCTCTGGGGGGGACTCATCCGGCTGGCGGGAAAAGCCAGCTCATATAGTGAAGAGCACAATCTCTATTGCGAGCTCATGGCCCATTCTTTCATGCGACGTGGGTATCTGGCCATGGGGAGAAGACTCACGGAGAAAGGAACAATCGATACGCCTGAAGATATCTTCATGTTGAACCCGGAAGAAATTGATCGGGTTATCCTTGTCCCTGAGTATCATGACATGCGTTGGATAACAAGGAGACGGAAAGCGGCCTGGGAGGCTTGGTGTGCTAAACCGAATCCTCCCATGCTTACTGAACGAGCCGGTCCTGAGGAAGCCGTCGGTATGGATTTACTTCCCTCGGGAGATGCCATGGCTATCAAAATCGTCCTGGGTGAATTGCCTGAAGTGAAGCCGGAGCTGAATGCAGACCTCTGGGGTCTGTGTGGCTGTGCTGGAGAAGCCGAAGGAACGGCCCGCGTATGTTTTGTTTACGAGGATCTAAGGAACATACAGCCGGGCGAAATCTTGGTTTGTCCCGGCACGAACGCGGCCTGGACACCCGTCTTCGGCTTGGTAAATGGCGTCATAACCGATGCTGGCGGAACCCTGTGCCATGCGGCTATCATCGGCCGTGAATATGGGGTACCCACCATTGTGAACACCCGTGAAGGCACGGCAAAAATCAAGTCCGGGCAACGGATCAAAATAAACGCCAATGAGGGTGCTGTTTTCATTCTTGATCAGTGAAGAATGCGGACCCTGAGGTTCCAGCTTTGGGCTGACCGTACATGGGGCTTATAGGGCCAAAACAGCTCACTGGCCACCGGGCCCGGGCTTTCAATGATTAAGTAAAAGAAAAGGAGCAGACGATGTTTACGAGAGAAGTCTTGGGACTAAGAGAGGCTCAGGCGGCTGTGGAGGCGATCCTAGAAGAGGCATCCAAGGATCCGGGGCAGCCGGTATCCGTTGTTGTCGTCGATCACCAGGGTGAAATTGTCTGCGCTGCGAGGATGGACGGGGCTACACCCATGTTCAATTACATGGCACTTAAGAAGGCGAGAAGCAGCGCAATGACAGGGAAGAACACCCGCACCTGGTTCGAATTCCTGGGAAAGAGGAATTATACCGCCCATGATTTTGTACCCGATGCCACCCGGATACCCGGCGGGGTAGCCATCGTAAAATCCGTTGGTGAAAGCGTTGGCGATGCAAGAGCTGGCGAAAATGCCGCCGTATTTGGTGCCGTTGGGGTGAGTGGCCGAAGCGGGAACGAGGATGAGGCGCTTTCCATAATAGGCCTTGAGGCTCTGCAAAAGGCTGCCTGGGCTTAGGGGGATCTATCACATGGCGGTTTTTTCAGTATTTCTGATCAGGCCTCGGTGAGCCGGTTTCAAAAGCAAGGTAAAGGTATGCACATAGAGTACCGGATGCAATAGGCTGAGGGAGGAAAAAACATGAAATACAACATGTGCAGACCCATGAATAAATACTCAGATGTTTTCATCTCTGATGAAGAGATGGCTATGATAGAAACGATAGCCAAATTTGTAGAGAAGGAGGTCTTTCCAAAAAGGCTGGATCTGGAAGGTGGATGGCATAGAGATGAAAAGCTGGCTGAGGATACGTTAGATGATTTGTACGCAAAGCTGGTTGCCCTGGGCTATCAGAAACTTGGCGTTCCAAAGGATTACGGGGGCTTGGGTATATCGACGCCCTTGAGACTGGCGTTGAACGAGGAATTGGCCCGCGGTGATTCTGGCCTTTCGGTTCATGCCGCCAAGGCCCATGCCGTGCTTTCACCCTTTCTTGCTACAGGGAATGTCAAAAAAGCCAGGGAGTACGCCGACAAATTGCTCAGTGATGATTGCTACACGGCTGCCCTCATGATCTCCGAGCCTCAGGGGAGCGTGAACATCGAGGATCCTGCACAAGAGGGAAGGACAATCAGGACCAGGGCAGAGCGCAGGGGGAATGAATACATCTTGAACGGGCACAAGATATGGGGTGGCCCGGCAGGCCCGGCGGAGGTTTTCCAGCGTGAGAAGCTAAAAGGCCACTTGGGCTACAGCCTGGTTGCAACAACGGACCCGTCGGCCGGAGATGAAGGAATTGCTGTGTTTCATGTGCCTGCTGAGTCGCCGGGGCTTAGCTTCTCTAATTATATTGAGACCATGGGCATGTGCTTTACGGATCGAAATTGTGAGATGTGGCTGGAGAACGTCAGAATTCCCGAGGACTTGAGGACAGGTGGTGTGGAGGTCATGCGCACTCGGATGACTACGGGGAGGTTAGGATGTGCGGCTCGATGCGTCGGGGTGGCGCAGGCAGGCTTCGAGATTGCCCTTGACTTCATGAAGGATCGAGAGATAGAGGGTAAGCCTGTGAGGGAGCGTTCCCTGTTCGCGGCTCAACTCGGGGAGATTGCCTCGGAGATCGAGGCCTGCCGGGCCCATTATCTATACGTTGGAAGCATGCTCGATAATTCGGAGAAATATGGGCCCAAGTGGTCTGAGCCAATGATTGCGAGGGCTTCGGCGGCCAGGTTCATGGCCGGGAAAATGGTGCTCAGCACCCTTAAGAAGGTTATGGAATTCATGGGGAGTTATGGGTATTCCTTTGAATATCATATTGAGAAGTATTATAGGGATATCATAATTTTACAGCAGGGATTCGGCGGCCCGCAAAGGGATCCCTTGGATACCATTCGGTCTTACTACACCTTTGATTGGAAATGATGTGGCGATCCCATGTCCCAGGGGTTTGGGCATCCCTTCAGACACAGTAGCCCATCAATTAGTATCCAGCCTTGGCACGGACGCCCTCTTGTTTACAACGACCTTGTTTTCGGCCATGGCCTTTTTCGAAAGGGGGGTATCTCAAAAAAGAACTCCCACCAAAAATGACCTTCGCGGTCCCAATCTCTTTCTTCAAGAGCATCTCCACTATCTTCGGAGGCGCTGGTTTGATTTTTGAGGGTTCAACAAAGCGAGGTGGATGTGGGAGCAAAAAATTCTGCTAGAGCTTACAGGGCGTCAACCCTCAAAGATCAAACCAGAGTGTGCTTCTGAGGAATCTTTTCTGGGAGATGCTCTTTCAGAAAGACACAGGGACCGCATTGGTATGAAAGCCTTGAGCCTTAAGCCTTCTGCCTTGCCTGCCTGTCGCAGACCCTGAGTAGAATCGAAGGGAGCTCAGTCGAAGGGCGCCTGACGCAAGGTTATGGCCTCCAATACCGATGCAGCGTTGATTGGCTGTGCCAACACTTTTGAACGTTACCAATAATTTTAAGGAGAGGAAAATGGTACTCGTAAAAATGGAGTTTGATGTCCCGGTCGAAAAACAGGCGGATTACATCCAGGCCACCAATGAGAAAATCAAGCCGTTCTGGGAATCCATCGGCTGTAAGGCCTATGACATTTGGCAGGTGGCGGAGAGCCAAACCAAATTTGTCAAAACCATGCTTTTTGAAAACATGCCTGCGATGAAGGAAATCATGGCCAATAAAGAGGCGGATCCTGTCAAGGCCATCTTCTTCCAATTCGCGGAAAATGTCTCCCGAATGGCGTGTACAAAAAAGACCTGATCTCGTGTCCTGTAACTTCCTATAATCGTTCCCAAACAGGGAATAGTGAAAACTGGATTTTCTTGGGGCTACTCCAATAATCTTTGCTTCAGCAAGGCCAACGTTTCGTCGCTTACGCGAGCCTTGGTCCTGATATAATTGCTGGAAGAACCGTAAGCCTTCCGGATATGATGGATGACTGGAACAAAAAAGTGGGGCGGTGCCGTGTGGTAGAGATACAAGGTGTCAGGATCAATCCCACGGGATCTGATACGCTCGTTAATCTCTGCCCTCCGTTGTGAAAATGAGACATCGGTGAGACAGTAATCAGAGATAACGGTCTCCTCGGGCACACCCAGGGCAAGAAGAATCAGGGCCGCGCAAACGCCGGTCCGGTCCCTTCCACCAGCACAATGAAAGACCAGGGGAGGTGTGTCCGGTTCTGCCAGGCGACGAAGGACCATGCCGAGAGTGTCCCCATACTCATCGATAATCCTTATATTGGCATTGATCATGAACTCCTCTGTCAGCCAACTGAGCTCGCCTTTCCTTATCTTTTCGAAGTAAAAATCGAATTCCTTTTCACCATGGATGATGGGAAGCTGAAGGTAGTCTATGGAGCCGTCATCCGGCAACCGATCAGGCCACCTGTTCGATTCGGGTGTGGTCCGCAGATCACAGACAAGTTTTATTCCCATTCCTTTAAGAACGGCCTGGTCCCTATCTGTAAGATTGGATAAATTGTCTGAGCGAAACACATGTCCCCATTTCACCTGGGAACCGTTTGACGTCGTGTAACCGCCCAAGTCTCGAAAGTTCAGCGAACCTTGCAGCGGCACGAGCCGCTCCGCTGTGATCACCCCAGAGCCGCCCTCAGGTACCACCTCGAAATAGTAGCGGACATCCGGGTCAAGCCTAGAGATCGTGGCAGCGGTTCTGCCCCGTACCTTGGCAACAGGAGAGCTCCTATCAAAGGCAACCGGTGACCTTCCCTTGTAAATGGAAACAGTAAGATCTTTCAGTGCCGTTTCCCAACAGACTGAGACTGTCCTTGCATGAATCCTTTTAACTGTGACATTGGATATGTCAGATGATCGGGGTCCCAAAAAATGCATGGCGAATACATTCTCCCTTGTTCGCTCTTTGAGCCCTAAGCACTGCGGCTGGAGCGCACAGGGCCGGCGCGAACATGATATTGGCAAGATTTTTTACACGACTGACGCCCGGGGAGCAAAGCCAGATGATATGACTCGGCTTTTTGATGAAGGCAGTATAGATAATGGCCGCCTGGCTGTCAAAAGAAAAGGCCCTTTTTCTTGACGCACCACACCCTTTTTTCTACACTCGATGCCCGAACAAGGGGGATTTCATGTCTAAGAAGACGGATGTTCTGATCATTGGCGGCGGAATCAGCGGTCTTGCTGTTGCACGGGAGCTATCCAAGTACCATGTCGATGTGACCCTCGTTGAGAGGGAAGCGGACGTGGGCTGGGGGCAAACCAAAGCGAGCTATGCCATCCGCCATCCAGGAGCCAGATGGGCTCCTGGAACGCTTGCACAGGAGATGATTGCTGAAAGCAACCAAATTATGGACCAGCTCATAGAGGATCTGGACATCCAGTTCAGGAGCCTGGGTGAATTGGTCCTCGCCTTCACCCAAGAGGAATTGGAAACCCTGAAAACAATTAAAAAACAGGGAGAGTATATCAAGGTTGAAGGCCTTGAAATCATCGGCGAATCCGAGCTCAAGGGCCTGGAACCGAATGTGAACCCCGCAGCGATTGCCGCCCTTTACATGCCGAGTGCCGGCGTGTTCAATCCCTTCGAACTGGTCTTGGCCTTTTATGAAAATGCCCGGGACAACGGGGTGGACGTACGGCTCAATACGGAAGTCACGCGGATCATTCCGGAAAAAGGCAACTTCGTTCTGGAGACCAATAGAGATAAAATTCAGGCCGCTTATGTTGTGAATGCAGGGGGCCTCTTCGCTGAGAGGATTGCCAAAATGGCAGGGGCCCATGGTTTTAAAGTGATCCACAGTACCAAAGCCACATGCCTGATCCTGGACACCCCGATGGGAAATATTGTTCAACACATCGTGAGCGGACTCAATGATCCCAAGACCCCTCTCCGTTACAAATTGGTGACCCCCACCTTTCATGACAAAATCCTGCTTTACACCTCCTTTCCTGAACCGGCCAAGGGCGTCGAAGACCGAGCCGTGGCTAAAAGGATGTTTGATGTGACCCTCAAAAGCGCCGCCGTACTGATCCCTGATGTGGATTTTGAAAGACACATCATCGCTTCTTATTCAGGCTTGACCGCGCGCAATGACCGGGGGGATTTCATTGTCGAAGCCTCTGCAAAATACCCTTCCCTCATTCACATCGCCTTACCCCCTCCCGGTCTGACCTGCTCGCCGGCCGTGGGCAGACGCGTGGTCGAAATACTTAAGAGGAATGGTTTGAATTTGAGGAAAAAAACAAGTTTCAACCCTTATCGCAAAGCCATCACATCCCTGCAGAGGTCGTCTCCGGAGCAGGTAAGAGAACTTGTCCGGCAGGACCCAAGGTACGGGCACGTGGTCTGCCGTTGTGAAAAGGTAAGCGAGGGAGAGATCGTTGAAGCCATCCGGAGAGGGGCAACGACCTTAGACGGCGTGAAATTTCGAACGCGCGCGAGCATGGGAAGATGCCAGGCAAACTATTGCGGACCTGAGATTGTCAGTATTTTGGCGAGAGAGCTGGATCAACCCTTTGAAAGCATCACCAAGAAGGGGCGCGGTTCTAATTACCTCAACCATAAAAGATCATGACCCATATGGCCAACAAAGAATCCGGGCCGCGTGGAGCTTCAATCCTTAATGGCGCAGAGCCAGGGCGGCCTGATTGATGGCTTCGTGCAGGCAGGGGTGCGCATGGAGCGCGGTTGCCACGTCCCGGACAGTTGCTCTCACTTGCATGATCATGAGAGCCTCATGGATGACCTCCGTTGCCTGGGGCCCGAGGATGTGTAAGCCTATAATCTCTTCCGATCTTGCGTCGGCGATAATTTTCACAAAGCCGCTGCGGTCCTTCAGAATGGAAGCCTTGGCATTTCGTTCCAGGGGGTATTTACCAACCTTTATGTCCATCTCTCTGTGCCGGGCTTCCTGCTCCGTGATGCCTACCGCCCCGATCTCCGGAAACGTCCGGATGGTCCTTGGAACCACTCGATAATCCATGCTCTCATTTCCGCCCATGGCATTCTGTGCGGCCACCATGCCTTGAGCCGTGGCGACATTGGCCAGCATAATTTCGCCGGTTGCATCGCCCGCAGCGTAGATCCCGGGGACGGATGTTTCCATCCTCTCGTTTGTTTCAATTCTCCCGTTATGTAATGCCACGCCGGCATCCTCTAAACCGAGACCCTCAACCCAGGGACTCTGGCCTATAGCAAATACCACAACCTGTGCCGCAAGCTTATGCTCCCCTCCCTCACCGGCGATCGTTACCGATTTTGCTCCCTCAACATCTTCAATGCTTTGAACTTCAGAGCCGGTATAGACATGAATCCCTTGCGCTTTGAGCGCCTGCTCCATGGACAAGGACAAATCCATGTCTTCATCGGGAATAAGCCTGGGCATGATCTCAACCAATGTAGCCAAACAGCCTAGGTTGGCCCAAAAAGTCGCTATCTCCAATCCAATGACACCGCCCCCTACGATGACCGCGCTCTTCGGAACGGAACTGAAGCCGAGGGCCTCCTTCACGGTGATAACCCCTTCGCCATCAGCTCCTCTCACAGACAAGCGTTTTGGTATGGATCCCGTTGCAAGAATGACCTTTCTTGCAGGGACCGTTTGAATTCTCCCACCCTCGAGTTCTACTTTTACTCGATTGGGCGATGCAAGCCTTCCACAGCCCCATACCACCTCTATATGGCGCGCCTTAAGGTTGTCCTTCATCCGGTCCGACATAGACTCGACCAAAGCATCTTTGGCACTTTTCAATCTGCCAAAATCTACGCCAACCTCGCCTGCATGGATCCCGTCCTCCTTTGCCAGCTTTATTGCCCGGACAAGTCCCACCTGGCGCAGTAGGAACAGCATGGGGATGCAGCCCCAATTGACGCAGACGCCCCCCAAGTCCCCTTTTTCAATGACCACCACCTTGCCACCAAGGAGAGAAGCCCGCGATGCAGCCTGATATCCGGCAGCCCCACCACCGATGACCACAATGTCTTTTTCCTCCATCCGCCCTCCCCTCGGTCGAGCAAAAATTCTACAGACAAAAGGACTACAGCCTCCCCAAGCCATTGTCAAGCCCCTGATCCCCCGTCAAGGGATCTCTCCCCGTCCAGATACGATTTTGCGGGGCCAGAACGTGCATGTCATACGCCGCGCCGCCCGGCCCTTCTCTTTGTTCCAGGGCCTATCCGTTGTCTCTGGAGGAGGTGGTCTAATCCGATTTTTTCGTTGACAATTAGGAAACAAAGGGGTATCGCTTTTGTGAAGCAACGCAGGAGGGGAGCCGACCCGTCCAAAGGGGAACTTCACGGAACCGCTTTTTTGATTAGACATGTAATTCCAACATATTATTTTGCATTAATCGAACATTCCCTGAATCACGCAAAGCCCTCTATACCCCCTTGGGGAACCAGACTCGTCTATGATTTTGTTGCCAACGATGATACAAACGGCCCACCCTTCCTTTGTTGTGGGGTAGAGCCAGCGAGGACGGCGGCCCCACAAAAAAGGCCAGTTATGGGCTAACCTAACCAATTCATTGGCGGCAGGTGCAACGCTCCTCCCGCAAGGGCAACTTAAAGGAGGTTTGATGGCGAAAAGTAAGATGGGGCCCTCAAGGAAAATTTCTCTTGAGATGCCTGACAACGTGGTGAAGCAGGACCTAGAGACTCTTAAGCAAATGGCTCTCCAACTGGGGGCCTCTATGGCTGAGATTATTCCTGCCGATTGGGTGGAGATAGACGAGAGAGTCAGGCTCAAATGCTCTATTCCCTTGTGCCCGTACTACGACAAAAACATTTATTGCCCTCCTCACGGTCCCTCACTGGATCTCATGCGGAACGCCATCAGTCGGTATACGTGGGCCGTTTTGTTCGCCGTGGACGTCATCCCTCCTGAAGAGTTCTCCGACCGTTCCGTACAGCGTGAGGCGGTCGTCAACTGGGCGAAGAAGTGCCTTGATATTACAAACAGGATTGAGACATTAGCCTTTGGCAGTGGTTACTATCTTGCGACAGGATTTGCCCAATACAGCTGCTTAAGGATACTTTGCCGTCAAGACCGGTGTCTTGTTCTTGAAGGGGGCAAGTGCCCTTACCCGCTCCAATCCCGTCCCTCGATGGAAGGCACGCATATATCCAATTTACAGGAGCGTGAACCCAAAAGAAGTGCCAAGGGCTCTATCTGTGGGAATTGTCTTTATATATTGAGGTGCTTTTCCTGCCCGCTTACGGCGGAAGTCAAACGGCAACAGAAACCAACCGTATCTTGGGTCACAACCAAGCTGAAAAGGCACGCGGCGATGCTCTTGCCTGCGTCCACTTTTGGTCTTTGCACTGAACCGGATGCAGCGAAAGCCGTGACACCCTGTTCATAACGATCTGGATACGGGCCTTTGGGTTGCCCCAAGCCAAGAGGGGCTGTGAAGAAGGAGTGGTGACATGTCGAAAAAATGGATCTCCTGGTTTGAGGAATTAGGGCAGGATTGCAACGACCTGGTTGGGAAAAAGTGCGCCAACCTGGGTGAAATGACCAGGATGGGGCTGAGGGTTCCTCAGGGATTTGCGCTTTCTTTGGACGCCTATGGGGATTTTATGGACCTTACTGGAGCAGCGGAGGAAATCAAGGAATATCTGAATAAAACGGACTATGACTTCGAACGTATACAGCATTTTAACGAGGCAAGTGCCGGGCTGCGAGAAATCGTAGAGTCAAAAGAGATGCCTCCAGAGATGCGGGAGGCGATCTTGTTCCACTATCAGGAACTTTGCCGAAGTTGCAGTGCGGAGGACGTGGCTGTATCGACAAGATCGGCTGGGGCGGCAAGTCATCCCGGTCAATATGAAACGCATCTCAACGTACGGGGAGATTCGGATGTCATCGAAAAGATCATAAAAGTTTGGTCAAGCACATTTAACCCCAGATCCCTGTCTGCCAGGAAACGGGTTGGACTGCCCTTGGACAGCGACCCCATCGGCGTAGCCGTACTCAGAATGGTGAATGCTCGAGCCGCAGGGGTTTTGTTCACAGCTGATCCCAACACCGGAGATACCTCCAGGATGATCATCGAAGCGAACTGGGGATTAGGAGAGAGTGTTGTCGGTGGGGAAGCCATGCCGGATGTATTTATCCTTCATAAAGAGAGCCTGGAGATCATCGACAGGAAATTGGGCAGCAAAGGACGGTGTGTCATCTTCAAGGAAGTGGGCGTTGTTGAAGAGGACACTCCCCCTGAAAAGTGCGAGGCTTTCTGTTTAACCGATGAAGAAGCAAAGGAAATTGGCAGATTGGGGAAAGTCCTCGAGGCGCACTTCGGCCTGCCTCAGGATGCTGAATGGGCCATAGACCAAGACTGGACATGCCCTGAAAGCGTCATCTTGCTGCAGACCCGCCCGGAGGTTATTGCCCAACAAAAGAAGCCTGTCGACCAGGTTCTTGACCTGATGCTATCCCGGTTCGGCCGCTAAAGGCAAAAGCATTGACTTGAGGCCCTTACTTGTCTGGTGATTCCGCGCAATCTTACTCAACGGTGCTCAGCGTAGGGTTCTTGGATATCTTTTGAGGGGGAAGCTATGGATGAACATCTCATCGCCGAAAATATAAAGGCCTTACGCAAACAGAAGAAGATCACCCTTCAAGAACTGGCGGACCTCACCGGTCTCACAAAAGGCTATCTTTCAAAAATCGAGAGATCCAAGAAAGCGCCCCCCTATTCCACCTTGAATAAAATCGCCATCGCTTTAGGTGTCGATGCCGCTTTCTTGTTAGGAGAAAGGTTGGATAAATCAAACGATACCCGAATCTCGTTCACAAAGAAAAGCCAGGGAAAGGGTGTTAGCATGATGAGCTCTTTGTCTGAGGGATCCCTATACGGATATGAATATGAAGCCCTGGCTGCTGACAAACCGGGCAAAAATATGGAGCCATACATCATCGAGCCGGCTTTTGGGGAAGAGGCCGTTTTCCAGCACGAGGGTGAGGAGTTCATGTACGTCCTGGAAGGGACACATGAGTTCATCTATGACGGTCAGAAATATCTCATGAAGGAGGGGGACAGCGTCTATTTTGACGCATCGGTGCCGCATACGGGACGAAGTGTGGGAAAGAAAAAGGCAAGACTCTTAGCCGTCATGTATAACTATAAACGGTATTGATCCTACGAGACATCACCGAACCAACATGTCGCCCCTTCGACTCGGAACATTCATGTTATGAAAAACCGGCCTTCGCCTCAGAGAAAACTTGGATAAGGAGGGCACGTGGGCAAAAATATTGTTATCCTTGGAACCACGAATACGAAGAGCGAGCAATTACGTTTTCTCAAGGATAGGATCGCGGCGCGGGGGCACCAGGCCATACTCATGGACATCAGTATGGGTGGTGACCCCGGTTTTCAGGCAGAAATCACCCCCGAAGAGGTCGCAAGGCTCGTGGGCAAAAACATCGCTGAACTTATAACCTCTAAAGACAGATTTGAAGTGACAAACGTGATGAGCGCGGGCGCTCAGCAAATGGCTTTGGCTCTTCTCTCTCAAGGCAAACTGGACGGCATTGTTGCTTTGGGTGGCGCTACAATGGCATTAATTGCATCACAGGTCATGTCTAAGTTGCCCTTTGGAATTCCAAAAGTCATCGCTGTGCCTGCAGCGATGCCGGTCTACGTGGGAAGATGGTTCAAGGCCACGGACATGGTTGTCATGCAATTGATCTTTGAAATAGCGGGCATGAATAATCTTGTCAAGAACGGCATTTCCCAGGTAGCCGGTGCGATCTCGGGCATGGTGGAGGAAGCCGCCGATCA
>SMTZ1_10006260_pt1 | contig 12198 bp, 15 predicted proteins | sample DeeMarSWOR136_30_FD_25667 | JGI IMG/M metagenome (IMG submission 25667) | reverse complement strand
TTGAACTTTGGATTTGACTTGATATGTGAACTTTGCCATATGACGTTTTTATGAAAAACCGGTCCTATCTGAAACGTCTCCTGATCCTGTGGCTCTTTGGATCATGGATTCTCCTTCTTTCCCATTGTGCTGAAACCCCCTCACCCACCACAGCCCCCGATTTCACACTCAAGACGCTTGATGGACAGGAGATCACACTCTCTCAACTCAAGGGGAAGTGATCGGGATGAATGTAGATAAGGGGGATGTGGAAACCGTCCGACGTTTTGTCGCATCGATGGACATTCCCTATCCCATCACCATTACTCCAGATGAGGTTTCGAGAAACTTTGGTGTGACCGCCCTCCCCACCACCATTCTCATTGACAAAGAAGGAAAGATCCGTCAAAAGTTCTTGGGATTCAACTCAGAGATCTCCAAACAGATGACCGCTACCGTCGCTGAACTCACATCAGAAAAATTCTAAAAAATCCTTAAACTCGAAGCACGAAATCCTAATGGTCATCAGGGTACCAGGAAATCAGGATGCAGGATACCAGGCATCAGGATATCAGGAAAAGTTCAATGCAGATTGCAAAATTAACAATGCAAAATTAGCAATATGTTAAATTGGTAATTGACCATTGCTAATTGATCATTTTGCAATGATCCTTTCTCATAGCCTGATACTCTGATATTTTGATACCTAATACCTGATGACTTGATATCCGGGTAACCATTAAATTCTATTTCGATATTCGAATTTATTACATCAGGAAGGGATTATTTTCTTTTTTTCCTCTTCCAGGAAATGGAGATATTCCTCCACCACCTTATGAGGATCCAAACCAAGGGATTGGGCATACCCTTTCAAGAATCCTTTGAGATAGACCAAGGGGGGCAGTTTCCCTTGGTCTTCCTCTTCAATCAACTCCAAAGTCTTCAGGTGGATTCGGGTCTCTTGGGCGATCGTTTCCAGATCGATGCCCATTTTCTCACGAATCTGTTTCAATGCTTTGCCCCGATAAGCTCCCTCCTCCAGATGGACTGCAACATCTGGGGAAGGAAGAGGGGGCCTTTTCTCTCGGGGGGGAGGCTGACCCTCTGGAGGCTTCTCTAGTTTTTGTTTACCCAATCGTTGAAAGTGAGACTGGTCATAACTCTTCCGTAAGGTCTCATCCATCAATACCCGGTAGGCCTCTTCAATGGCCCCCTGTATATCGTGAATCTCCCGCTCGGTGAAAAGAGAGTAGACCGCCAAGGAATCCGTATGAAAGGTCTCTTTGGCATGCTCATAAGCCTTTTGAATCTCTTTGGGGGTCGCCGTGGGACTCACTTCCAGGATCTCATAGTAGGTTTGTTCGTCTATCCCCTTCATGCTTACCCTGTTGTTCCAAAAGCATTCAACCATCTGGAAAGAATGGAGCCCCGCGGGCAAGCCCGTGGTCCCCAAAAACCATACCCACCTACGCCCGTGGGCGCTGAAGCTTGCTTCGGAGCGCAAGCGCAAAGGCTTCGGTGGGTCATCCGCCGGTGAGCGAAATCCGCCGAAGCAGGATATATTGATCGTTGGAATAGCATATTCCGCATTACCACATTCCTCCACGACCAAGGCCGTCCCTGCACCCCGAAGTGTATGCCTGGCGTTTCTGCACGCAGGGGTGGTCTCCTGCGTAGGCGGATGAATTCCATTTTGATGGTGGTCATTGCTAGGTCCAACACGTCATCCAATGACAGGGCTCCCCCCTATTGAAACTGGAAAGACATCTGATGGCGACTGGCCAATTTGGAGGCAATGTCGCTCACACATTGGGCCGCTCTGGAGTGAGCGTTTTCCAAGACCAGCGGTCTCCTCCTCCGGACTGAGTAGCCCACATCCTGATCATAGACGACATAGCCCAGATAATGGAGTCGGATGCCGAAATATTTCTGGCAGGCACTTCGAATCGAAAACCCAATCTCAATATCCTTTCTTGACCGAACCTGGTTTAGAATGAGATTGGGCTGAAATGTCTCTACTTCACTTTCGATCTTCTTGGCTTCCTCCCTGTTGATTCGTCTCACCTCTCTGATCAGTTCATAGGGATTTTGAATGGCAATCTCATTCTTCCGATCCATTGCCCCGTCGATCAACATCTTCACCGGATGGGAGGAAACTGACTGCCGGAGCCTTCGATAGAAGGCACTTTTGAGAAACCGGTAGGTATTCTCGACCGAAGTGGGTTCTGGAGTCACCACAAGGATTCCCCCATCGGACATAAGAAAGAAATCCAAAATACTGATCGAATTTCCGCCTCCCAGATCAACCAGGAGGACATCCCCTTCCAAATGTTGAATGGAGCGCAACAACTTTCTCTTCTGAACATTTTTCGAATCCATGGCATTGAGGAGATCCTGGGCCCCGGTCAGGAGGAGAAGGTTCGGAATCTCAGTGGGAATGAGCACCTCGTGGAGGTATTTGACCCGCTTCTTAATGAAATCGGAAAGCGTGTGGGCAGGAGGAGAGAGCCCCAAGAACGTATGGAGGTTGGCACCTCCTAAATCGGCATCGACCAGAATAACCCGGGAACCCAATTTCGAGAGACAGATCCCCATATTCGCGGTGATGAAACTCTTTCCGCTCCCTCCCTTACCACCGCCAATGGTCCAGATTGTCTTTGAATCTTTGGTCTGACCCTGACTCATCTTTTTCAGCTACCTGGGGTTCGTTCCCTGAACACACTGTGAATGCTGGCGTGATCGCCTGCAGCAGGCAGGCCGATCACAGCCTACGAAAATGATCAATCAGTCCCATACGCCCTCAATCGTTGTGTGGCAGTGACGGCATTCTCCCCTTACGACATCATTTTTTATTACCCGAAATCCCACTCTCTCAACAACCTTCCGTCCACAGGTTGGACAGAGGGTATCCTCCCCTTCCTCCCCAGGGATGTTACCACAATAAACATATCGAAGTCCTGCTCTGATCCCGATCTCCCTAGCCCGATGAAGCGTGGAGGGTGGCGTTCTGGGAAGTTTTACCATCTTATAGGTAGGATAAAAAGCAGAAATATGCCAAGGGACTTCCGGTCCCAGAGAGAAAATGAATTTGGCAATCTCTTCAAACTCTCCGTCCGAGTCGTTCAAGGTTGGAATGACAAGGGTTGTGATCTCCACCCAGATTCCCATCTCTCGCATCAACCTGAGATTCTCTAAAACGGGCTTCAATTTTGCACTGCAAATTTCCTTATAAAATTTCTCCTGAAAACTCTTTAGATCAACATTGGCCGCGTGCAAATAGGGATGAATCATCTGAAGGGCTTCCTCGGTCATGTAGCCGTTCGTGACGAAGATATTCTTTATCCCTTCCTGGCTCGCCAGGGCAGCGCTCTCATAGGCAAATTCAAAATAGATAGTAGGTTCGGTATAGGTATAGGAGATCGACCGGCATCCATATTCCTTGGCCAACGAAACGATCTTAGAAGGGGAAACAGCCGAACCTTCAATCCGGCCTTGGTCTAAGGGCATCTGTGATATATCATGATTCTGGCACTGGAGACACCGGAAGTTACAACCCACCGTAGCAAGGGAGAAGGAGGTAGACCCTGGAAGGAGGTGAAAGATGGGCTTTTTTTCAATAGGATCCACGTTGAGGGAGATGGCTCGGCCAAAGACGAGGGAGTAGAGCTTTCCCTCCCGGTTCTCCCTGACGCCGCAGAGTCCTCTTTTGGAAGGAGATACGACGCATCGGTGATTACAGAGATAGCATTGGACCTTTCCTCCTTCCAGAGGCTTGTAAAGCATGGCTTCTTTCATACCCTACTCCGGTTTCTCCACGGGAGAATGCATCCTCACTGGTAACCCTGAGGTCCGGCTACAAAGATGATATCGAACGGGGCGAGGATGAGCCTGCCTGCTGCAGGCAGAGATATTTTTCATCAGCCTACTAGAGATCAAAGTGCGGAAGTTGCTGAAGGACATATTCTCGTATCGCTTGTGGTTTGGGAAGGCCCCACAGGATCTTATTATCTTGAACGAAAGGAAGGAGTATTTCTTTGGTTCGACCCCCACAGGGGCATCGACTCGTCGCTAGGCTGGAGCGGTTCTGCTTCTTTTTGAAAGGAATCATCCTGTCTCGAAAACATTTGGTACATCGAAGGACGCTTTTTGACCCGGACATCTTTCCTCGTTTCGCCAGTGGCTTCCCATCGATCTCAATGATGTCCATGGCAAAGTCAATCACCCGGGCATTGGTAATTGAAGTCCCCACTCCATATGCATCTACCAGGGGATTGAGTGCTAAGATTCGTTTCTCATCCAATCCTCCACTGACAAAGATTTTAACATGATCAAATCCCCTTAAATCCAATTCCCAGCGAATCTCCTCAATGATCTTTTGAAAGTCTCCTCGCCGTGAACTCGGGGTATCCAGCCTCACGGCAAAAAGTTTCTTGCCGAGAACCTCGGCAACTCGAATGGCCTCGATCTTCTCGTCATTGAACGTATCGATGAGGGAGACGAGGTTGACTTTCTGCCCAATGACCTCTTCAAAAGCCTTGGTGGCCTCCACGGTGTCACCCATGAGGAGGATTAAAGCATGGGGCATGGTCCCTGTAGGTTTTTCACCGATCATCTCAGCACTCTTCACCACCGATACCCCGTCACAGCCACCAATGAAGGCATTTCGCTCCACCATGGGGGCAATTACAGGATGGATTCGCCTTGCACCAAAGCTGATGACCCTCCTGTCTCCAGCTGCCTTTTTACAGAGGGCAGCCTTGGTGGCCACACCCGAGGCCTGGCAGAGCAGACCCAAAAGAGAGGTTTCGTAAAGCCCAAAATCGCTATACATTCCTTCAATTTCCATGACGGGTTCATAAGCACGAAAGAGCGTTCCTTCCTTCATCGCCCTAACCCTGACCTTCAAGTCCTTAAGCAGATCGGCCACTTCCTCAATACCAGCCAGCACTCCCCACCCATAATCTTCTGGAAAACGTTTAGCAATAAATTCGGCTTTCACCCATTTGTCAATCTTTTTAGACTTGAGGACTTGCATGGTCCTCACAAAGTAGACATCTGTCATCTTTCCATCTCTAATGTCTTTGGGATCGGCGATGTGAAACATTCTCCTCCTCGTCAAGATGAAATTTGAATTTATATAACAGAAATTTGTCTACCCTGTCTATAAAAATATTCCCCTTTCATGGCGGTTACCTCTTCCTTCTGGCTGGCAGTTTCGTCTCCTTTTCGAATAACTAAATAAGTCTTTAAAAATTTTATGTGAGAGACAAAAATTTGTCATCACTTCTCGCTCCCTCCAACGTGTTGATTTAGAAATCTTTATAAATTTCAATGAATTATAAACACGAGGGTTTCGTGGCATATTATTTGCTCTAAGTACTATGAAGTCTCTTTTTAAGGTAAGGGGTTAACATTTCTAAAAGAAAGAAGTCAACCTTAAGATGATGGACGGGGAGTTGGATATGGGAAAATCCAAGTCCAAGAAAAATGGGATCGTATTGACAACGTATGATCTCTGTCTAGCGTGTAAGAAAAAATGTAAAGCCAAGGGCCCACCGTGGCGAAGGCTTGAGTGTCCGTCATTTTCCTCCCCCGATCCCAAATTCAAGATTTACCGAATATTGGATATGACGGATCGCGAACTCCTCAAAAGGATAGCTTATGCCTAAAGATGTCATGATTCCGGAAGTCAGCCATCCCTATTATTTTTCCTTTTCATATCACCCAATCCCATCAGGAGGATCTATTTCTCTCCTTTTGGGAATTCTAAAAGTGGCTTTGAAAATTCTAATTCTACAGGTGAAGGTTCGATTACGCAGGTGAGACCGCAACCCGAAAATCCCTGCCTTTTAATGGTTGCGGCTACTTCTTACGCTCTCTCGATCTTAAAGAAAACAGGTCGAGCCCCATCACTGCAGCAGGAGTAGATCATTCCATCCTTCTTCATCCAGGGGTAGTTTCCGCCAAATCGCAGCCCTGTGACAGCCGGGTAGATATCATGCCAGGCCCAGGTGCAGAAGCCTGCGGGCATGGCTCCCGACTCTTCCACAATGAATTCCTTCCCTACGTCCAAGCGATCACAGTAAGCTGGAAAATCGTCTGTCACTTCCGAAAGGGCGTGACCGTAGATTTCCTTCGCGCTCAATTTCTTAATCACCGTGATTTTTAACGGATGCCGTTTCGCCATCTTTTCCTCCTTTCAAAAAGACTTCATTATTCCCGTTATTTATACCATAAATCATTCCTGCGAAAAGACGAACTCGTTTTCAATTCAAGAGACCTATAATACAATCACCCCAAAAAGTAAATGAAAAGCCCTCACAAATCAAGGCGCCTTAATATTTTGGTTGACAAATATTTGGGATGTAAGATGTAATTAGATATGACATTTCAAACTGAAGGCCAATCTTATATAAAGTTGTTCGGAGAGGAGGAAAATATGTTCAAGCGATCTCTACTTTGCTGTCTCGTGCTGCTTCTTATTTTAGCAGGCTTTACGAGTGATACCCTTGCCCAAGGGACGCCTTTTACCCATAAGGATGTTTCATTTACCCTTCCAGAAGGATGGATTTCACAGGATATTCCGGCCAATTTTGAAAAAGAGACCGTTGCATGGCTCAAGTCTGAGAAGATCGCAGGCGCGAGCATTTTGGTTTTTTGCTATAAAGGCTGGAGACAAAATTACAGAAGCGTTCGGATCGCCGGCTTGAAAACCATTGCTGCATCCTATCCCAAAGGACAGGAGATGCTCAAGAAGGCCACGAAGATAAGAACAGATACGGGTTTGACAGCAGTTTGGGAATACTGGAAAGGGGGAGTGGATGCCGGTGGTCAAACTGTTTTTCTCGAATCGCCTATGGGGATCTTCGAGAATAAGAGTGGGTGGATCCTCATGCTTGGGTTTACACCAGCTTCTTCGGGCCCTCAGCTTGAAGAGGATTTCATGAAGATTTTAAAGTCAGCCAAGTAGGTTAGTTATGTAAATGAATAACCTCCCAACCTAGGGCCCTATGGAAACCCTACGGTTGAGGAGGAGTAAAAAGCATCGCTTTTGCAACATTCTCAAAATGGGGGAGAATAGAACACGCACAGAAAAAAGGATAAAGGCACGGATCACCTCTCGCGAGTTAAAGAAGAGTTTAAAAGACAAGCCAAAACGCTTTCAGTCGCTCCCGTGTTCGCAGACTCAGGGGTCCTGGAACAGATCCGCGCTGCCGTCAAGCCAACGAAGACGATGAACCTTTTGGATCTAGGCTGTGGGCCCGGGATTGTCACCGCCGCAATGGCTCCGGATGTCAGAGAAGTAGTCGCCTATGACCTTACACCGGAGATGCTCGATAAAGCACGCGAAAAGTGCCAAGAGACGGGCCTCAAGAATGTTCGTTTTGAGCTCGGCAGAGCGGAACACCTGCCGTTTGAAGAAGAGAGCTTTGAGGGTGTTGTTACTCGTTTGACGATTCACCATTTCTTGGATCCTCGTCGGGTGATGAATGAAGTGGTACGTGTGACTCGTCGGGGTGGCAAGGTCGTTGTGGCAGATGTTGTGTCATCAGAAGATGAAGAGGAAGCTACGTTACATAACGCTCTTGAGACTTTGAGAGATCCAGCGCATGTGTGGATGTTTTCACCCAGTGGTCTGCTGGAGCTAATTCAATCGGCTGGACTTCGAATTATCTCTAAAGCGACTTGGGAGACGGAAAGAGATTACGATGAGTGGATTCGAATAACGAATGCTCCAGAACGCGTTAAACCACTTCATGCTGTCATGCTTGCCTTGGCTAAAGCAGGCATCCACGCTGGTATCAATCTCCATTTCAACGGAAGAAGGGTAGTCTTCACCCATCGGTGGTTGTTGGTCACGGGGAAAAAATAAGGCCATACTAGGGTTCACTTCCTGCGATAAATCTGCTGCCTTCAGATTACCGAAAATCTGTGGATTTGATTTTCATATATCTACCCGATCTGATGACTTCTAACTTTTCATTTCCCAAAACCGTAAAAGCGGTGTATATTTCAACCCACATTTCAAACAGAAGAAACATCAGAGGCTTTGCTGAATGAAAATCGGCATTGCATGCTCATCTGGAGGTGGTAAAGGAGTCTTTGTTCACGGAGTGCTTGTTGCGTTTGCAGAAGCAGGCCTCCAGGCACATATATATGGTACTGTGTCATCAACCGCAATCGTTGCCGCATTTGCCGCAACTGGGCAGCTAGGGATGCTTAGAGGTTCTGCGCATTGGAAAGAAAAGTATACCCGCTATGTGCAAAATGATTATGATATGAGCAAGACAATCCTCGAATCGCTTCCCGAGGCCACTGCGACATTAAGTGGAACACTCTTCAAATCAGATTCGCCAGCCTACGCAGTCGCAGTAAGCGCTATCGTAACGAGGGAAGCCGAGGCGCTGACCCAGGGGCCTCAAGCGAGGCGGCTGGGTAAGCAATTAGTGATTTCGACGCGTACGAGAGATAAATCCTGGGCTGAGAAGAACTTGGAGTTGCGTTTATATGAAACTGGCTCAGAAGATGTGAAGTATAGGCTTACGCCACAAAATCTTCGTGAGGTACTTTATGCAACAACACGAATGCTTCACGCTTGGAAGACACCAGCCTGGATCGAGGGGTTTCCATGCGTTGATGCTTCATACTTATGTGAGTGCCCAGCCGTCGAGCTAGCACAAAGGGGATGCGATATAGTCATAGCAATATCTCCGGAAGCAGGGCAGGTTTATCGGGACTTCTTTCAGGCAGAAAAACTGCCATCTTCGTATGGAAAGATCCCGATTCTTCTCGTGCAGCCCTTATTGAACCTAGCAGAAATAGGTGTCGATTACATGAGTGTCACAGACGAGGGATTAGAAAAAGCTTACGAGCTTGGACTAAGAGCGGGTAAAGAGTTTCTTCGGTCAGAAAAAGCAAAGGAGCTATAACAAGTCGTCATACCCTCTTTCAATTGCAAATCATCAACACTCATTGCAACTTTGTCCTCACTCTTTGTAAGTGGGAGCTGAAACGGGGACCTGTTCTGACACGATCTGTCAAATCAAATAGAGGATTGGCTTGCTGGGAGAAGCTTTCACAATGCCCTGCTTTTTATCAAGGTTGATCTTCCAAAACTCACCTGCTTCTCATAATTGTTCAACGGTAAACCCTTTACTTTTTAGAATCTGGATGATTCCTTGACGACCCACCAGATGTCCTGCACCTACTATTACAAAATACGTTTCTTTTGCTTTTAGATAATCTTCAATTTTTGAGGCCATGTTTCTATTTCGCTGGTAGATAAATATTTCATAAATAGGGACTAGTCTTTTATCTTCCTTCACAGTTTTTGTGATGATAGATTCTACGCCTCCTTCATCCCCTGTGCGCCATGCCTTCACCAACCTATCCAGTTCTTTCTCGAGAACCTTTATATCCTTCAGGGTGTACACTAAGAACAATTCCTGATCCTTTTCAGAAAGGCTGGAAGAGAGGTGAAACTGATACTCGAGGCTCTCCAACTCCAGAATCTTTTTCGCCTCTGAAGCCTTCGAAAGGAAATATCGGTCAATCCCGTAATTTGGGTCGAATCCCAATTTTGAAATTTCTAAAGACACCAAGGATATTGCGAGAAACCATGGCTTATACTTGTTGGCGGCCTCCAGAGAAGCACCCAGTTCGCTTAACTTTTTCTTCAGCAACGCATAGGTTTTTGGGGAAAGATGCTTCTCCAGTGTATCATTTTCTGGATAGAATGCGCCTCCAAACAATTTTTGAACGTCCACTTTTTCGACATTCGTAACATCCGCCTCCACCGCCAGAACATCAGCCTCCTTAAAAGCCTTCTCAATTTTGTCGTCAAGAGGATACATCTCCTTTTTCAAATAATGGATCGAACCCAAAACATAAACTGTGTTTGTTTTCGACTGGACCTTCCATAAGAAACTTTTGTTAGACTGGGAAAGGGAATCCTCGACAGTGGAGCAATACAGAAGTAAGAAAACAACGGTAAAGACTGCCAATAGCCTGGTCGATTTTTTATTCATTTTCATAAGCCCTCGATCTTTAATGGTTTGTTAAATTTTATCCAAATGGCTAACGGATCTGTTTGCTTGTCCGACCTTCGCCATTGCGGTCTTGGTTGACACATGGGCTACCCAATAATCATAACCTTTATGCCCCCAGCGTAAATCCGTACCATTAAGCACCTGCATGGTGACCTTAACCGTAGCCCGTATTGGATTGAGTAAGGGATCAAACATCTCTTCGTGAATTCGAAGTTCCGTGACTTTTACCGGTATAACTCTTTTCTTACCCCAAGTGAAAAGCGTAAGGGGTTGTTCCCTAGGACTCAGGGGCCACTTCAATGCCAAGGAACTATTATTTTTGGCCGGAGAACTCTGTGGGTAGAGCAACATTTCAAGCGCAGATAGCTGAGGATAAATGCCAGATTCAACTACGCCTGGATATGTCTCAGGGTCCTCGAGATAATCTGCCGCATCTAGTACGATAGTAAATATAATCGTTTCACGCGGCGAAATGCTTGAGGATAAATGAAATATTTTCAGCCAATTCCAGAATCTTTTTTCACGCGCTTCGAGCCTGCGGAAGATTCTTCCGGGATTATATTGGAATATGATGAAGTTCCCGTCGGGCGACTGTTCATCATAATGGATAAAACCTCCTTTTAAAATCCTCGGCCTTAGAGGAGATATCATACGTGTACCCTTTTTATGTCAAGATGCTAGCCTATGGGTCTTCATACTATTTTAAACATCCTTTCTTTCCTCTAATTGCCAACGTTAAGCCGGCTCACTAAAGGAGGGTTCCGTCGGTTCTGTCACCTCATAGTCACGTTCCCACCCTTCATTTTCCAGAGTTATTTTTTGTATGGCCACTCCCCCACCACCCGCATTCAATTCAGGCAGTGCTTGGAACTCTGACACCCAACACCGGTAGATTTTGTAAGCGATGGCCAGCTGCCCAGCTTCATTATAGAGTTCAAGAATGAGGTCTTTTCGAAAATCTTTCAATGATACTTCACTCCCCAGACCAGATCCGTAGTTCCAGACTTTATTCGCCCATTTCTCAAACTCCAAATCATGTGTGACGCCCCGCTCAAGTGTAACAGGTTCATATTCTGTGCATCCGGGGGATTTTCTAGAGGAGCTCGGATCCCCACCTTCACGATGCTTAATTACCTCCGTCTTCCGAATCAATGGGCTCACTCTGCTAATTCCAGCGACGTAGCGACCATCCCACTTGACTCGAAATTTATAGTTCTTATAAGGATCAAATCTGTGCGGATTGACAGTAAATTGTGCCATCACATTCCTCCTTTCAATCACACGATCGCTTCAAGGCATACTCGGCAAATATCTAAGTCCAAAAACTTCTTCACCCTTTCTTAATTTTAAGCTATCCTTTTTAGCCAAACCTGTCAATGGGTATAAGTTTGAAGAAACGCCTCTAGCGTTGCCATGAATCCTAGGTGGAATATCTAAAGGCCATTCTCTTCCAACCAAGTCAATCGAACTCCAAAACGTTATCCATGAAGATAAGATCTGGGAGAATAAATGACTCCTGGGCACCTTGAATAATCATCCAAAGGAATGAAAGCAGTCTTTGCGAGAAACGGAAGTGACGTGGCAATCTCAGTAGGGATGGAATGGAAGGTGCTTATTATGGGTTCATCCTTCCTAAGGCGTCTGAAATCTTATTCATCAGTTTCTGGGATATCACAAAAGGTATATGTGGACACTTTGCAAAGCGTAATTCAACTAGTTTAAAGAAAAAGAAAGCCCGTTTCTTCGTTGTCGAAATATCTGGCCAAGGAATGAAAAGAGGAGGATGTCCCAATCTGAACAAAAAAACGACAGAGAGATAAAGGCCATTTTGATTGACTCCAACATTTACACAACCTCCGTAGTTCATTCCCAACCTCATCGACGCACTCTGACCTTTGTATCTCGTACCATCGAAGGGGTTTGTGAAAGGATATTGTCGAGACAGTTGCCACCACCCACTAAGGCGTGATACAAGAACACAGACTCCACACCACCCAGCAACCAAGAACAAAAAGATGTACTGTATTCCTATGTTCTCGATTCTAATCTCCCTACACCCAAGGCGTCATCAAATGTGCCAATCCCTAAAATGTGAATCAAGTTCCTTATTTCAACTGACTTCCCCGACACGTTTCCCCTTAACTTATTGCTTGCTGATTCCGGCTTTCTG
>SMTZ1_10013056_pt1 | contig 12200 bp, 18 predicted proteins | sample DeeMarSWOR136_30_FD_25667 | JGI IMG/M metagenome (IMG submission 25667) | reverse complement strand
AGCCGACGGTGTAGTCGGATAGATGACGGGCATCCCAGCTAAACCACTTGTACTGGTAACCGATATTGAAGTCGGCTACGGCATGCTCAAACGTCTGCTGGATGTCGTACCCGACGCCCAGCTTGAAGTGCCAGCCATCGCAGGACATGGCGGGGCCTGCCAGAGCAAGCCCAGCCACGAACGCGAGGACCCTGAGCATTACGCGTTACCAGCAGTGATAACGAAGCTGGTGCAGCTGACTTGCTGGCCTGTCGAGATCGAGGTGCTGTTCAGGTTCATGTCGGAACCCGAGGTGCCTACGTTCCCGTCAATGCAGCAGGTGCCTGTTGAGTCCACCGCGCGGAACCAGGTAGCGGTGCCAGTAGCATTCGCGCTGGAATCGGCAGTGATGCTCGACATCGTGAGCGTCTGCGAGGACGCACCCGTGCTGCAGGGATCACTGAAAGTCAGCTCAGCCAGTAGCGTGGTCGCCGTGCCGCAGGTGGCGGGACGTGAGCTGTCATAGATGCGAAGCAGGCCAGCGCCTGCGCCGCCGTCAATGGCATCACGAACCACGTTCAGCCGGTTGTCACGGATTGTCGTTGAATACGAAATAGCCATCAGGGTCTCCTATAGTCCTCGATTCGTTCCTTTACCCACGATTGCGAGAGCGATCGGGCCTCGTTTTCCGAGGCTGCACCGCCCTGCGTTTCCTGTACCACCTGATGAGTATCATAGTCGTAAAGTCGCACCCCCCACTCCCAGGAACCCTCGTCTATCCGGATTTCCCAGTAGACGTGGTACTTGGTACGGGGGTAGTCCCAGACGCTGATAAGGCTCAGCTTCTCGTGCGCCATACCCTATTTACCCTTTTTGCCCCGAAGGATGCCGGTCTTCTTATCGGCCTGGTTGTATTCCTTCGAGACCTTCTCCGGAGGGCAGCTCTTGTAGTTCGCGCCGTGGGCACAAGCTGCCATCAGGCGTGCCTGCTTCTTTGATTTGCTTGGCATTAGCATTTCTCCTTGCCATGATCCTTGTCGCCTTTACCCTTCTTTCGCTTCTTCATGTAGCTTCTCCTGGCACCTGCGTGCCTTCTCGATTTTCTCCCATACTGGTTCCGGTAGATCGGAATGAGCGCCGTTCTCTGACGCGTATTCCTGGTATGCCTTCACCACATCACCGATAGTGCTGGCTTGTTCCAGCGCTACCTTGAGCCTAGCGATCATCTGAGGATTCCTCCCTTGATTGGTTGACTTGACCATCCTCCACAGGACTTGCACTGGTAGCGCTTGAAGAGTCCTGTTCGGGACAGACGGTTACCGCGGAACTGAACAACACCACTACACCTTGGACAGGCAGGCCGCTCAATGTATAGAGCGGCATTGACCCTCGGTGGCACGAAGGGCTGCAGTCTTTGGTACACCTTACACAGCAGTTCCACATCCTGTTCATTGTACTCCCTCATTTTCTTGAGAGCAGCAGCCTCTCCAGCCATACAGCGATCCCATAATTCCCATCCCCCTGTTTGCATCTTACGGCCCAGTCCAAGGTACTGGCCTAAATAATCGAGCCTGTTGGTGGCAAACTTGAATTTGGACCTGGCAATTTTCCAGGTGTCGATTTGTATGACAGGGGGAGGAGGAAGGTACCCGTGGTAGATGACTCGCTGCATGATAAAGCGGTGATCGAACTTGTCTCCGTAATGAGCGACGATAGCATCAGCCTGTTCAAAGAGCTCCAGCAGGGTCTGTACGATTTCTCTGTCATCAGTAGGTGACTTCGCGGGTACCGCGACACTCCGCGCCTTCTTGTCTCCAACCCACATCCAGGCAGCCGTGAGGATGTTACGCTCCTGCAATATCCAGTTGTGAGACACTGGCATTTCATTGCGTAGCTCGAATGCCTTGATGATGAACGGGCAGGTTTCAATGTCGTACACCAGTATGCGCGGCATTAGACCTCCACTGTCTCGAGGATTCGGATGCGTACCACAGTACCAACTGGTATCTTTCCGCGCTCACTCCACTTCCCTGTTTCGAAATCATACGTGGAGGCATGAACGACAAAGTGCTTGTCTTTTCTGACGAGAAGACCGAAGGTCTTGAGTACCACAGGTTTAGCTTCAGGGTCATCTTCGGTCCATCCAGCTTCAGCGACCTCGGCGTCAATCCACTCGATGCAGATCAGCTTCAGCTTTTTCGTCGATGGCTTTTTCCTTTTCATCGGTGAATGCCTTTATCTGATCTTCAGCCCAAACCAGGGCATGCGTGAATTCAAAGTTGCCGACGTGGCCAACCCTGATAGAGACGTCATGGTCGATGTGGATAGGGATGCCAGCAGCTTCAAGGCGTTCGCAGAACCACCAGTCCTCGCCGATGCATTCTTCGGTCCCATCTGGCATGACCCTCCAGTCTGTCGAGAAGTACGGCTTTTGCACCTTCTCAAGGATAGACAAATCCACGAGCATGATACCGGTTCCTACCCGCCAAACCTGTTGCACACCGGTAGAATCAGGCCCTGTATCGACAATGTCCCCTCCCCACCAGGCAGGGTTGTAGTTCCTGGCAGACGGCTTACTGGGAATGGACTTTATCGGTACATTAGCGGCAACCACCGGTAGCCTACGCGACACCATCGCGTGCGCGGTCCACGAGGGGAACGTCTGATCGGTGTCGATAAAAAGTAGGTGGGTACACTTCTGGGCCAACGCCTGTACGATGAGCTCATTCCTTGCTTTTGGCAAAAGGGATGACTTTGAACTCAGTACGCTCATCTGCTGCTTCGCATACCCTGGTACCGGAATTGTCAGCATCGCGGTCGTCAGATGGATCAAGGACATAGCCATGTCGTTGACCCAGTAGCCAGTACCGCCAGGTACCCCCACACCTAGATGAATTTCTTTCTTTGCCATTGCTCATTTTGTTCCACATGCCCATCCTTGAGCTTGTCCCCAGTTGTCACGTTCCGGCCCGACGTCAGACTTGAACGCCGAGTAGTCCGTTTGAAGCCGAAACGTGAAGGCGAGATCGCCGTTTAGTTTCCACCCGACGTGGACCTGCATGAAATCAGGCCACGCCTCGACAGTCCCGAACGTCGCTTTCTTTACCCACTCTGGAACCGGGCCGATGTTCCTGGCCCACCTAACCTGCAGGCCAATATAGAAAGGAAACATCACCCTCAGGAAGAAACTACCATTGTAATACAGCGCCCTCTGGGTCGAGATAGAGGGTCCGAAGGTCAGCCGCAGATAACCAAAGTCCGGCTTCTCCTCCACGCCACATCCATAGGTCAGGGTAACCAGGGGACATATCCAGGTCGACGGTAGCCTCGTGTAGTCCCCCACACGGTCGTTCAGCTGGTGATACCATTTCATGCTCTCCTCCAGGCAAAAAAGAGGGGACCCCCTTACGGAAGGTCCCCATGAAGTAGCATTCCTGTCAGTCCTACGGATACACGAAGTTGCCGAGGTAGGCCATTGTCTTTTCGTGATGGACTTCCAGCCCCGCTTCGGTCAACCACTGGCCCTTCTGCTCGTCGGCATCAGGGGCCTGGATGTTGTCCTGGTTGGTGGTATCGCGCATGTACCGATACTTCAGTGCGCTACCGTCGATGACGAACGCCGAGTTGGTGTAGCGGGCGTGGGTGTTCATCAACGGGTGGGTCTTCAGCAGGAACTCACCCTGCGGGATGATCCACCTGGTAAGGCTCATGCCGTACAGCTTGACCACTTCATCGGTACGCACCTGCATACCGGCCTTCGCCAGCTTGTTAAGGCTGTTGAGGAAGCCGTTTCCGCAGAAGATGATGCGCTGGTTACCGCCGCCTGCGTCGTAGTTGAACACAGGGGTGACCGCGTTGATGAACGTGGTCTCCGTCGGTGTCGTCGTGAACACAGTGACGTTGGTGGTGATGAAGTTGCGCAGGCCGCCAGTGTAGCGAAGCGGCTTGCCGTTCGAACCCGTGGTCTCGTAGGGCTTGCCGAACAGGAAGGCAAACTCCATCGAGGTCGAGTGATCGGAGTGAGCTTCGCGGTGTTGGTCAGCTCGTACGCGGTCTTGAATATCTGGCAATAGTTCAAGAGCTTCGTCGGATTGCGAGCACTCACGCTGGGCGAGGTCGAACCTTCCGCGTAGCTGTTACCAACACGGGTAATACCCACGCTGTTCGAGATCGCGGCAGCGGAGGTACCAGCCTGCGCACGAGAAACGTCGAACGTGGTGTCAGAGGCAACACCGTTGACCTTGACGATTTCCGCCGTGGTCGCGTCGGAGGTCTCGACGAGCAGCACATCGCCCGGCACGAGATTCAACGCACCCGAGGTGACTACAAACACGGTGTTCGTGGTTGTCGGGATCGCGCCGTTGACGATCATGCGAAGACCGTCCAACTGCTCTTCCCACCAGGCGAACTCCGGGTCATCTACCTTCTCGCTGCCCATCTTGGACAGCAGGGCCGTGAGAGGGGCGGTGCCGTTTGGCGAGCGCCACAGGATCATCTCACGGAAATTTTTGGGGCGTTCGTCGGTGCCCCAGTCGCCGGTACCACGTAGTCCTGCAAAAGCCATGTTAGTTCTCCTTAACCCTTGTCATCTTCGATGAACTCTTCAGCCATTAGCACGAACGGGTTGGAGGACTTCGCCTTTGGCGGTGCTCCCCTCGCTGAAGGTGCAGCCGGACTCATTGCCGGTCTCTGCGGTTCTTCAGCAGGTGGGTCTTCCGCTTTCGCTGGAGTCCCGGCGACCGGTAGCCGCAAGGCCACTGACGCCATCGTTCCTGCCTCCTGTACAACTTGGTCAAAAGAAGCTTGCGGGTTGAGCTGTCTGTACGCGATGACCGTGCGTGTCACTACATCACGGTACTCAGGCTTTGCCAGGCTGGGCCAAGCGCTATAAAACGCCTGCTCTGCCGCAGCTGCCTGCATCTGCTGGACCTGCATCTGCCCCACGACATGCGGGATGCGAGACTGCACGTCCTCGATCATCGCTTCATAGACATCCAGATAAGTCCTTGCCACGAACTTCGGCAGAACCTTCTCTGGTTCCATCCGCAACTCTTCAACCTCTTCAGGCGTAAGTCGCTGGCTCATGTACTGCGAGAGCTTCGACTCTGCCTGCTCACGCCATTGCCGATGTTCCTCGGCTACCTGTTCCCGCGTTTTCTGCGGCTTCGGCTGCTCCGGTTCCTTCGGTGGCGCGGCAGCTGCTGGCTGGGCTGGGGGCGCTTCGGGCGCCTTTGGCTCCTCTGCCTTTGGCTTAAGTTCCTCTTTCTTTTCCCCCGGTTGAGGAGGCTCCTCTACCGGTGGTTTAGGTTCCTCTTCGGCTGCCTTGACAGGCTCTACCGGAGGTTCCTCTACGACTACGTCGTCATCCTTAAGCAGGTCATCCCATATTGTAGAGTCCTGCTTACCAGGAGGCGCCTCAAGAATTTCTTCTTCAGGGGCCTTGCCTTCACCCTCAGCGTTGACCTGTTTTACCGCGGTGTCAACTGGCTGTTCATGCTTCGTCGCCATTCTCGATCTCCTGATTGATTCGCTCAATGTACTCTTTCATTAGAGTTTCGGCCTGAACCAGCATTGCTTCAACCAGTCCCTTTGCGTGGATCATGCCTGAGACTTCACCGCGGACGAACTCACTGCGAAGAACTCCACCTACCCCATCGCTGGGAGTAGGTGGGTCCAACACCCGCGCCCTGATCTGTTTTTCCAGAAAATTCTGATACGTGATCCCCCCGTGGTGTGACACGAGCGGCTTGAATGCGTCGACGATATCCTTCAGCTGTTCGTACTCCTGTTGCTCTTCAGGACTCAATACACTCACATCAGTCTCCCCATACCTGGTGTTTGCTGCGGCTGATTCTGCGCTCCGCCTTGAGCAGATGCAATCTCAGCCTGGTTCACCGGTATGGACTTACCTGACTTGGCATTCGCAGCCGCCTGGGCATCGGGGACAATCTGAGGCTGGATTTGCCCTGGTTGCAGCTTGAACTGGTCCACGTTCTTCGCGCCCGCAAGTCTCGCGGTGTACGAGAAAATCGACGAGAGGTCGAACTGCTGGGCAAGCGGTGGCGCACTGGCAATCTGCATGAGCAGCTCCTTCCAAAGCGAGGCCAGCGCGAACTTGTCGACGGGCAGCGTTCCTTCCACCGGCACGAAGTCGTAGAACCCGGCGATGCTCGACGGATCGACGTCGACGAATGCCGGTTTGCCCATTGACACGTCACCGACTACGCGGAACTGCTGCTGCATGTCAAAGAGTTGCTGGCTCGACTGCACGAGAAGTTGCGCCAGCGGTCCCCATCCTGTCGCACTCATGTATTCCGCTGAGGTCTTTAGACGGTTCGCGGAGAAGTTGGTGGAGATGCGAGACTCCGTTGCTGTCCTCCGACCTGTCGGGTTGAGCATCCCCATCACGTTGTCGGTCACGCCACTCACGCGCTGGATCAACTGCATGATGCGGTCTGCATCCTCGACATGCTGACGTGTCACGTCAGTAACCTGGAACTGGTGGATTGCCGTCCTGGGGTCAGTGCCGTACGCCTCAGGCTTCAGCCTGATGTACTTGCCTGGACGCGGGTCAACAACATCCTTCATGACGACGCGACTTGGGTCGAAGACAAACATGTCATTCAACACCTTGCGGACATTCTGCAGATGGGTGTTCAGCAGCCATGTCAGGAGGTCCTGCATTGGCGCAATCGTCTCGATCATGGAGCGGGAAGTGATCGAGTAGCGATCAGGCTCAGTCTCCTGGATCGCGAAAGGGAACTTTCCGTGGTACATCCCAAGTGGACTGGCATGCACGACGATTTCCTCTTCTGCGAGGACAAACGCCCACTTCTCAGGGTAGCTACCATCGCCCAGTCCCCACTCCTTCGGGACGAGCTCGACATACATCTCGATAAGCGAGACGTAGCCCATGTCCTTGCCATCCACCCAGTTCGGTCCAAGGATGTCTTGCTTGGCCTCAGGCAACGTGATGGCATTGGAGCCCTGCTCTCGCTGGTTGATCTGACGTACACGATGCATCTTGAGCTTGTCGATGTTGAAGTACTGCTTATCCTGCTCGCGCTTGTTGACTGTATTCCAACCTACCTCAACGTAACGTCCGACGTACTCCCCGTCCTGAAACTGTCCGATGGGTACTCTGGGGTCGGGGAAGAAATCGTACGGCCTCACGTTGTAGAGCTTGTTGCCGGTATAGCCGCGAACGCGTTCGACGATCCTCTTCTTCGTCTTGCGTCCGGTGTCGAATACGCCCATGTACAGTTCCGGTATTTCCTCGATACGTGAGACGCTGATCTGCTCCTCGTCCCAGTACTGTCCGACTACACCGAAGCCATACTTGATCGCGTCGAGCAACCACATGTAGAGGACGGCCTGCATGCCACCATTCTTAACCTGGTAGTCGATGAGCGCCTCAACCGCCTCGACACGATTCATCGGTTCCCCGTGTCTAGCGGTGAACTGGAAGATTGGTGACTTCGAGAGGAAGACGCTAGCCCAGTAGGTGTGTGCCGTCATGGCGACGGCATACGTGTACGGTATCTCGATGGTGGTGTACTGTGGAGTACCTTGCTCACGCTGCATGCGACGAAGGCGATCGGCCTCCTTCTCCGGGATGTAGGCGAGGAATTTCTCTTCTGTCCTTCTCCAGTTGTCGTAGCGCTTCTGCATCTCGTTCTTCGAGAAGCGGTACCGAGCTAGCAGCGCATCGCGGACGCTGCGATGGAGGTCCGTTCCATACTCAATGTGCTTGGGCATCATAGTGCAAATCTCCGATCAGGCAGCTCTGGAATGTCCTTCTCTTCATCATCGAGACGGCGATACTCCGCCGTGATCGTTGAATCCTCTGTCAATGATTGCCCCATGCCTTCAGCGGCGGTGATCGCCATTGAGACAGCATCAAGCAAGTCGTCATGCTTCACGTCAGGGTAATCCCCGAACTGCGACGTGAAGTCTACATGTGTCGAGTGTATATGTAGCTTGCCATTAGCCGCCCGCCCGGCCAGGGCCTGCCTGATCCGGTCATGCTTTTTACGCCTGTCGATCACTTCCTTCACGGCGTAGAACCGACCCGTCTGCGCCATCTTCTGCCGCAGGTAATGGGCAAGCGTGCGTTGGTACGCCACACCTTCCACGATCACCTGACGGGGGTTCCACTTCAGCGCGAGCCGCATAAATTCATGAGCCGACTCTTCCGGGTTCTGGTTCCTGACCAGCGCATACTCCAGGAGGTACGCATTGCCCCGGTTAAAGCCCATTACGGCGAACGCCTGGTAGTCGGTATCACGGTTCTTGAGGATCGCCTGGTCAGACTGAGGGGGCGCAGGGTCGATGGCTAGTACCGTCCACATGCCATCCGGTAATGTCTCCCAGTACTTCAACCAGTCCAGTGAGAAGTAGGCTGTCTCGGTCGAGATGACCTTGCATTCCATTTCTCGCATCCAGAGAGATAGCTGGCGCCTGTGATTGTGTGCCTGTTTGTCCAGCTCAAGTTGTTCCTTGGGGAAACGCTGAGGCCACTGGGATTCGCCGTCGTCGTCACGGAAACAGCCAAAGCGGAGGCCGTGCCATTGGGGGTCGCGGAGGCAGGTTTCGACAAGGTCATCACGGTGGAGCGGAGTCTGAAGAAGGACAATCTTGGCGTATGGCATTTCGGAGGCCGGGGTGAGCGACTTCTCGATAGCGCCAAAGAACAGTTCGCTGGTCTTGCGGCGCATCTCTGGCGTGTTCGTCGTCTCTTCGTCATCAGCGTCGTCTACCACAATCAGGTCCGGGCGGTAGTCATCGATGTTCAAACCTCGTGTCTGCCCGGTGATGCCACGGGCCAGGACACGAATGCTGTGGCCGTCAACGCCATGAAGGATTTCCATGTTGTCGAATGTCCACTTCACGCCAGGCTTCAGCCCAAAGGTCTCTGCATATAGACGGTTGTGGAGAACCTGTTTCTGCAGCCATACGACGGACTCAATGGCGTATTCCTGTGAACGTGACACGAACAGAATCGTGCGGCTCAATCCGTAGGCGACTCGACGAGCGGCAAACGTGCGGAGCAGGGTCGTCTTGGCGCCACCGCGGAATACCTCAACAGCGAGATGCCGGAAGGTTGGATTCTCCAGGGACTCCCAAATGACGCGATGGAACTCAGGTGTCTCCTGACGAAAGGTGTTGGGAAAGAAGGTGCGAGCGAACAGGATCGGGTCTATGGCTCCGAGCCTGACGATGTCGCTGATTGACGGCTCAGAGGTCTGGTTCGTAGATGTGGACATTGAAGTGGTTCGGGTTAGCATCCATCAAGTCGTGGCAGAGCTCTGGTCGCTGCGGCATTCGTAGCATGGGATCGTACCAGCGAACCAGCTCGATGAGGCTGAAGTTCCACATCGACGGATCGAAGATGTGCTGGAGGAGCGGAAGGTACTTGTACTTGAGTTGCCACCAGGCCAGCTCACAGTGCTTTAGCTTGATCTCGATGATGCCGATATAACCTCCCCAGGGATCAACGAGAAGTCCATCGGGTTGCGCGTAGAGTACCCGACGGCTGTAGCGTTCCTGGTAAGTGATCCAAGGGGAGGGGAGGTAGTAGTCGGAGTAGTGCTTCTCGATGTGCTCTTGGGCTTTCTTCTCAAAGCGAATCCCGTTGCGCTGTGCTCGTGTCGGCCCTTGTACTGGATTACTGCAGCGCCTGGCATTCTGCACGAACAACGGGGGCAGCTCGTCGAAGCGAGCCCACTCGAGATCACCGACAGGCTTGAACCCAACAGGGGGTTCAACTATCTGTCTCGTCAACGATCTGGACGGCAGGGATAGTATCGTCACTGGCCTTTAGTCTCATCGTGTCCATCAGTTTACGGGCCTCGGCGAGCGTATTGCTATCGACGCCGATGTTGATCTGCACGTTTGATTGTGCAGGTTGCGCCGGGTTTCCCTTCGGTCCGTAACCGATCTGGGCCAGTGTCTGGGCGGCTGTGTCCCGGATGAACTCCGGGTCGTTGGAGTCGGAGACTTTCTCCATAAGCTTGTCGACCGTCAAGTGGGCAAGCGCTTCAAGCTTGTCGCGCAGGTGCAAGACTGTGCCGTTGAAGACGGCGTCCTGTCGTTCGCGCAGGCGAGCCTGGAATATGTCCGAGTGGATGACTACGGATAGGTACGCTTGGGTGAGGCCGAAGTACTCGGCACATTCCTTGAGCGTCTTCTTGGGGTACAGCAGCATGAAATTCATGATCGCATCATGCCGGTGCGAGAGCTTCGAGAGCTGGAATGTCATCCATGTCCTCCTCAGCGGAGTGTAGACGAAATCTAGTAAATTCAGTATGCACCCAATGCACTCTACTAAAACTTGTAGCAGCCGAGCGTGTGGCATTAGATTTCGCCCCCTCCCCCCTGCACATGGGGGTATGGTACGGCATACATCCGGGTTAGCAGATCATCACATCAGGGGGAGGAGGGAGAAAAAAAACAAGGGGGCATTGCGCCCCCCTGAAAGAACAGGTTACTTGGCAGGGATAATGCGAGGAATAATCAACTCCACGTTGACTGCACAATCGAGCGGGCCGACTGGCAGCGTGCGGTTGTATCGCTGGAGTCTGACCCATGTCTCAAGCACGCTATCCACGCGGCCCATCAGATCGAGGGCTTGCCCTTGCGACAAGCCGTCAACCAATACGGGCGATATGATTCGCGTTGTCATGGCACGCTAGACCAGACCGGCCCGCTTGAGAACCGCGAGTGCCTTCTCCACATCGGACTGACCAGCCCCGCTTTCCTCGCGCTCTGTGGTGACAACCGGCGCGGCTGGCTTGGCGCCACTGTGCTTCACATACGCCTGCAAGTTCAGCGTTACGAGTTCGTCACCAAACGCGATCTTGTGGCTCGCGGGCGCCTTGGCAATCATGTCTGACTTGCCGCTACCGGATGCCTGGCGAGGGCCGCGCATATTGATGGCTAACAGCAGATAATCGCCGTCCACCTTGCCAGACAGGTTTGGGCCGATTTCCCGCATCCCAGTGATTGTCGTTTGTTTCGTCATGTTTGCTAGCTCCTCTGGTTGGTTACGCTGGACGAATTTCCAGCGTCCACATTGTACCATGCCACCCACTACCGCCCGTCGGCGGTTTTGTGCCGTTCGTCGGGCCGCAGCTACCGTCTGTCGCGTCCTACTGTTTCGCTCAGGTACTCCTCTGGCGGGGCATTAAAACCCACGACACGACAATGGACGGATTTTAGGTTGACGCAAAATCCACGGCAGCTCTCATGACGCATCATGAGTACGCATGATTACCTAGTTTACTTAGATTACTTAGATCACGAGTGCCGTACACTTCCGGGAAGGGGAGAAAATGCACGCGTACGATTTTTTTTTATTTGTTTAGTTTACCTAGATTCACCTACCCCCCTCACACCCCCTCATCCAGCAATTGCCTACTGCTCGTGATCTAAGTAAACTAGGCAATCTAATCAATCACCGGAGACTACGCACATGGGCTACTCACGCAACCCCTACTCATACCAGCATCACGCCTTCATCGAAATCATCAGGCGCACCTTGGCAGCCGACACCGGCTATCAGGAAATTCCCTTCCCCTCTCACAAGCAAGCTCAGGCGTGGCGTCTACGCTTCTACGCTTGGCGGCGCTGCATCATCTCAACAATGGAACAACCCAACTCATCCCACTTCCGGGACATCTACGACGCAGCCATCAACATCACCATTCGCTTCTCTGATACAGACGACAAGACGCTCGTCTTCTACAACGACAGCATGGCTCTTCCCGGCATCATAGAACCCATGAGGGAAATCCCAAACCAGAAACTCGACACATCTGATCTTGAGGAACTCGCCCGCACGCTAGATACCACATCACAACCTACTCAGCAGGACATGACGAAGGTGCTAGATGACCTGGGATATCGCGTCATTGATGAGCACTCCCCTGATGGACGCGTACATAAGCCTGATGAGAGTGATGGCTCCTGATTCCCTCGATTGCAAAATTCGTGCCTTGCAAAATTCGCGCCAAAATTTTCCCGACGAACGGCGCAAACGGGCCGACGAACGGTATGGGTGAATCCGGTACAATGGGGGTGGCTGGAAAATTTGCCAGCGTCCACAAACACACAGGAGATGCAACATCATGACACCCAAGCAGACAAAGTATCTGTTCTACATCAATGCTGGACTGGAGATAGGTTTTCTCTCCATTGGAACGTATGGACTAATCATGGAG
>SMTZ1_10006028_pt1 | contig 12201 bp, 7 predicted proteins | sample DeeMarSWOR136_30_FD_25667 | JGI IMG/M metagenome (IMG submission 25667) | reverse complement strand
ATCTCATAAGATCAATTTGTTAACCAGATTTCTCGCTTCGCTCGAAATGACAATTTTTCCTATTTTGCAGATCTCTAGACATTGATACTTATCATAAAATTCCATTATCACTTAATAATCATTGTACAACAAACCTCTTCTCCTCCGACCACTGACTCATCTGCATAATGCCCGATGGATGTTGGTAGCGAGGATAAACCCGAGAAGGATGACCGTTCTGAGGCAGATCCACGGCAAAGCCCAGGGTTCCGGACTTGATCCGCAGGGCACATACCTGCCAGATATAAGTTTTTCCGCTCTCAAACGCTTCCAGACCACGCAGACCGTCTGCCCACTCGCACTCATCGGGAAAAGGCGGTGAAATCTTTGTCTCCTGGCTGGCGGCAATGACCGTTTGTTCGCTGGAATGAATATAAACAAGATAAACATCGGCACCGGCGACCTCCTGCCATTGCAATGTTCCGTTAGTCGATAGGTGTGCTCCCTCTTGAGGCGCAATAAGAACGGGTCGACTCTCCTCAAAGCCACCCATCTCGCCAGAAGGCATATTAATGAACCGGGATTCAGACCAGAGGGAGTAAGAATGGGGAGAAGGCGTAGCCCAATCAGGACCTGCTGGATTTACATCAGGATTCGTCCTATTCCAGCAGAAGCTCCAATTTGCTGGATAATATCCATACAAAAGTAAAGGCCCTTTACTCGGACCTACTGCAAACACATCGATAGAGTCTGAACTAAAGTCAACTCCATTATAGTAATGTAGCATAAATTTCCAAGTTAAATAATTGGAACGATAAAAAAGAGGATTTTCTTTAATCGCACATACATACCATTCTATTTGGCAATCCCGGTATGGGAGGTACCGATCAAAAATTTCAACCTGGTTATTTCTGACCAGGTAAACATAATTGCCCGGGTAAAACCACAGGTAATGTGGTTTAAGAACCAGGAGGTATAAACTTGCCTCGAGCACCGGATCCCACGATAATATCAGACTTTCTCCTGGCATAAGAACCGTATTATTGTCCGGTTGAAGGTTTTGAGGGATTTTATTAAGAAAATCTGTATTATATCGCCAGGGGGAGTAAAGATCACGCGGAGAATATTCCTCCCAAAAATATTCCTTAAATCTTGTTGCATCAGTACCCCTAATAATACCATTATTATACCGTGATAAAGCCGATTGTGAATAAACCGCACCGAAAACACCAACACCGCCTTTTACATTACCAAGGTCAGGTATCATAACCTCCTGGCCTACGACTCTTCCTTCCTCAAGCTTCAGATACTGAAACATTGTAAAAGCAAACAACGATTTGCTTAACGCATGGATGTTAACCCGCAATTGATACAGAAATTTATTTTCTATGGTATCAGCAGGTGGGAAAAAATTTAAATGTTGAAAGATTTTTCTCTCCATTTTTAACCAGGGCATTTCATACTTCAACTCGTGGGTTAAAAACCCACGAAGCGATTTACCATGAATCGTTTCAAAAGTGAGAGGAATTTCTTTGTAGGGTACATCTATATTATCCAGCGAATCAGGAAAGACCAACTCTTGCAGCCAACCCGGTCCCAAATCATTCGATAGATCAGTAATGCGTAACCATTCTGAAAAATCATACTGAATTACAACGATATCTACTAAATATCCGGCAGCGCCGGGGCTCTTTGTCCAGGTCACACGGAAGTCTTTTGGTCTATTTGAAGTCTGCCACCAAAGGGTTGAGTCTTTATAATAAAGCTCTGAGCTTAAATCCGGTTCGATATTGATTTCAGTAATCTTGAATGGTCCCGGAATCGTTGTCTCAGCTTGAACTGAACCGTAGTCCTCAGTAATAATCGAAAGACTGTACTTTTCTTGGGACTTGAGCTGCTGCGTATCAACAAGGTAATTGAAATTCCCACTACCCCATAGAAAGTCTCCACAATACTTCACATTTTGTAATTCGCTGGATCTGCTCCCAGGAAGCATGGGCACAGCTTCTTTCTGTCCCTCAGGTCCTTCAAGAATGATTTGGGCATCGGAAATATAGAGATTAGGATTCGATGTTGCTACGGTCTCATCAAAAGTAAGCGTCCGTTGTAGTAAAACTGTCTGTGTCTGCTGGTCAGGGTTAAGAACGCAGAATACCGCTAATTTCGATTCTTCTGGAATTTTGGGACCGCTTGGCATGCGGTCGCAGGTCGTCATAACAAAATAACAAAGAATGAATAATAAAAATAGCCGTTTGTGTTGCAATTGATAGGATTTCATGGTTAGCTCCTGATCTATACACTCCCAGTTAAAAACTTTAAACAGTTCTGCAAAATCCATAATAGTTTGATTTCGATCCACCAGCAGGTAATGTGCATTAACCTAAAACCTGATCAACATATCATCCCTCCAGGACTTTGAAATTGCTGGGTTCCATTTTACTAAAAATATATCGTTTGCCATCCGAAAATCGGTGACAACTTTACCATTATTTTTTAACTCATAGAAGCAGAGTACGCAGGGATTAAACGGAGAAAAAACATGAAGACTTTGTGAAACTCCGTTTTCTCTGTGTCTTCGGGCAAAAGTGCGATTTAAAGTATTTGTTAAAAATTCACCATTTTTTCAAACGCCTGCCAGGAAAACTAACCGCCTTGAACCACCATAACAGCCGATGCCCAGGTTGGGTCATGTTGTGACATTTTTTTTCGGGCTTGCAGTATTGAATTTTCAGGGGAGTAATTGTGTAAGAGATGAGAATAAAACTCAGCGGCAAATGCAATACTTTCTTCATCTTTAAGCGGCCAACGATGGCCAACAATTACAGGCACACCAGATTTAGCTAAAGCATCAAGGAAACCCAATGATTTACCATAAACAAGATGACCGCGACGTCCTGTACGGGCTGAATAGCAACAGCTTAAATATACTAAAAATGTTTCGTTCGTTCTTTTTAAAAAATTGCTGAGCTCGGTAGTCGATAACTCACCAAGCTGACCTCGAAGCGGCGTAACCTGTTCTTGAAAAATCTCTTCATTGGCGTCCGAATCCCTATTTTGCCAGTTTATATATTTTACGTGTTTGAGTAAGTGTGCCCATTGTTCTGTTTTGCAAGGTTCTTTCCAAAAATAGAGATTACTCGATTGTGGATCAAGCGGATCATAATTGCCATGGCTGGCGATATGTACGATATGATAACCAGTTTTAAGCTTTTCCTTAATTGTCGAAAGATTGGAGCTGTGACTGTACAAAACATCAGCTTCGATAATGGGACCAATTAATGTGTCTTCTTGTCCCAGCTTAAATCGACATTTAAGTTTGACTTCATTTTCAGTTATCTCCTCATTGATAACATAAAATCTGTCCTTTACAGATTGGTAAATTCCCTCTATTTCTTTATCAGTTCCGGGAATAGGGGGCAATCCTAATGTTGGTGAAAATGTATTGGCAGCTATAAATAAAAAACGCAGCGGCTGTTGCTCATTTTCGAGGGTCTCAAGCAATCTCGAAAAATTATTGTCGCGACGGGCTTTAACGTTAAGAGTTGACCTGGTAATTGGATGTTCCTGACCCAGGTAACTATCTCCATCATAGACCAATTCTAAAGGTATATCGAGATATTCCCGTTCACCTTCAAAACAAAGTGAAATAGCTTCATTAGAATGGATTTCTCCCTGGCTCTCCCACAGTCGTTTCAGCAAAACTGGATGTATAGTAAAGATTTCGTGCCAAAGATGGCTACCAAGAAATTTGGATAATGCATTTCTTTGTTTAAAAATTTCGACATCCCGGTCAGATGGTTCAAGTTTTACGAGGGTGCCGATAGTTGCAGAAATCTCTTTTACCAGATCCGTATCCAATTCAAAAATTTTAGATGAAATACTGTTAGCTCCTCCTGTCACACGTACGCCAGGATGTTTGCCCCGCGAGGGCAATGTAAAGATGATATTCATTTTTTGTCGCTGGCGTTTTTTTAATTTATAGAAAGCCAGGGCCTCAGGTATTTTTATGCTCAATAATGTAAGAAATTCTACCTGTTGATCATTTCGATTTACAAAATCGAATGCATCAAGTTCTTTTACGATATTGGTGTGTTCTGGTTTTGGGAACGAAGTTAAAATAATAACCTGGGTTTCTGAGCATCTCTGTTTAGCGACCCTCAATATATCGAATCCGGCTTCATCCTCAGTCTCGCTAAGATTTAAATCCGTTACTATTACAGAAAATACCAATTGACTGATGAAATCTAAGGCTTCTCTTTTGCTTTTTGCCTCGAACACTTTGCATCCTGGAGCAGCTTCGAGAGCACATTTTTTTAAGTCATTTCTAAGATTAGAGTTATCGTCGATTACCAATATTGTTTCAGCCATAATATGATTCACCTGATTGATATAAAAATTATTGTAGCCAACTTCATTTCGGATTTAGATTCTGCATGCTTTTAAAGCTAAATTAACGTACTGTCGCACTTCCTCCAGGTAATTCCTGTTGGGATTGGGTCGCTGGATGCAATGAAAAGCTCCCATTTTTATAACTTCTTTTTCAATTGGTATGCGCTCAGACATTGGCTTGTCATCACGCGGAACTTCTTTTTTACCATAGGCAGTAACTACAATAACTTTTGTTTTCCTGTTTTTTTTCAATGCTGCTTCTAAAACTTTTAATCCGCCTGTTGCCGTACCGCCTGCTTCATCCAGCTTAATATCCGTAACAATAACTTCATAATCACGATATTCGATTAGTCGCAAAGCTTTGAGTTCATTTTGAGCCGTGTCTATCACCTTAGAGGGATTATCCAGGGCGATTATATTTTTTAAATCCTCACGAAGATTGGAATTATCTTCGACAATGAGTATACGTTCTACTATTCCCATCTTTCTTTTCGTACCATATTTTTTTTCTGGTTTATTGGCAATCGAATGATGAAATGCGCTCCTTTACATTCTTCCCCAATTTCTTCGATTGTTCCATTGTGCTGTTCAATATACCGTTTAGCGATTGCCAGTCCCAATCCTGTGCCGCCGGATTGATTTCGGAAACCAATTTCAAAAATTTTCTGTTTGAGTTCTTGTGGAATACCTTTTCCATTGTCGGAAATATGTATTATTATTTCATTGGGGGAATCGCTAAGCCTTGTTTCAATCGTCAATTTTCCATCTGAGACCACAGCTTTATCTGCATTCTGAAATAATTCCCTGAATGCATAAGTTAAACTTTCTCGATCCGCTGAAATCATCGGCAAGTCAGCCTGGAGATTGAAAATAGACTCGACATTGTCCAGGCTGGTTTTATCATTAATATCTTTTAACAGTTGATTAATATGAATCGATTCAAATGATAACCGAGGAGGTTTCGCGAATTCAATAAAGTCAAACACATTTTTTTTAATGCGAAGAAGTGTATCATCCATCCGTTTTAGATAGTCGACAATTTTTTCTTTTTCATCGTTGTTAGAAATCGATTGCTTCAGCCAGTATAATGCTCCACTTATATCTGCCACATCGCTTCCCATTCTGTGAGCTGTGATCGCACTAAACTCCTTCCACGCTTCTTCCCGTTCCAGAACTATTTTTTCCTGGGCTGCTTGTAATTGAATGATTTGATTTTTCAAATCGTCAAGTATCTTTGTATTCTTTATAACAAACGAAATTTGACGTGATAAAATCCATGCTAAATTATATTCGTCAGCATCGAATTTCTGGATTTTGATGTCACTGGTTTGTATTTGCGGCTCCCTGGTAAATTTGATTACCCCTATTATTTCATTCTTTACCTGGAGAGGTAGAATAATAAGCGGTGTGAAACCCCTATATTCTTTACTAAATAAATTGTTATATTTCCCTTTCCAGCCGGGTAATCCATGTGCCGATTTAACCCAAATCGGCTCTCCTGTCTTTGCAACTGTACCAGTAAGCCCTTCGCCTAATTTGTAAAAATGTTCTCCGATGTATTTGCTGTGGGGTCCAAAACCTGCGGTTAATTCTACCTTGTCTTTTTTTTCATTTAACAGCCATATTGTGATACCTCCACACTGTAAAACCTTTGCTGCTTTATCTGCAATTCGATTTAGTAAAGTAATTAGATCAACCATTTGAGTTAACTCTGCGCTAATATCACTTAGCAGTCTCAATTCTTTGATACGATGTTTTAAGTCAGAAGCAATAAGAGGTCTTTCAAGTGCCGAAACGAGCTGATCAGAGCAAGCAACCAATAAAGCTTCATCTTCAAGAGTAAAATTGCCTTGTTCGGTTCGCATTGAAACTCGAATCACTCCAAGTATTTTCCCATCTTTGGTTTTCAGAGGTGCAGCCAGGAATGGTCTTTTAGCTAAATCGTTCATATCGCTTTCGAATTCTCGATATTTCGATTTCCAGTTCAGATCAGTTGAGATGGATTTTACTGTTTTTTCCCTGTTGGTTATGTCTTCATGAATTTTTACATTCAGAAGTTGTCCATGTTTCAATACCCATCCTGTTAAACCTTCACCCGGATCATAGTGTGCTTTGCCAATTAAAGCTTTAGGCAATCCACGTGATGCTACCAGAAACGCTCTTTCTCCCTGGTCTTTTTTTAAAAATATGGAACATCCTTTTCCACAAACCATTTCAGGTGTTTTCTCAACTACAGATTCCAACAAATCGTCTTTTTCATATTGACTCATAATGTGAACCATATTAATTCGATCACGAACTGATTTCACAAAAAGAGCAGCATGGGAAGCGAGCGTCTCCAGTAAGGTTAACAATTTCGTGTCAAATGCATATTCCTTGTCACTACCAATTATCCATAAACCGATTAGTCGATCTCCTGCTAACAGGGGTACTGATCCCCATGATTTTTGATTTGGTATGTTTAACAAAAAATTTGGATGAGGGAGATTCGTTTCAATTTTGGCGGCTGTTTCATACAGTATTAATTTTTTGTATTGGGCAACTTTTCCAATTGAGGCTGTTCTGATTTTCAATGTATTTTTATTATGAGAAAATTCTGTATTATCACCCACATCAAACGTTACTAGATTCAATACTTGTTCTTGACGATCCACCAACCAGATACCACTAAAATTATACTGAATGATTCGTTTTGCATTTTTTAGGAACACAGAAAGTCCCGAATCGATATCCAGGGAAATTCCGGTTTTCCGATCGATATCTTTCATAATTTGCATAATTGCTTGGGAGGTGGCATGACTGGAAATGAGATCAGCCATGAGCTTTAAAAGTTTAATCGCGATATCTATTTCATGTATATTTTCCTTTTTTTTCGATGGTAATTCAGCAATCAAGGACTTAAATTTTTGGAAGGTGAGCGAAGGATCAGAATGTTGCAAATCCAGTTCGGTTATGATCTCGTTGAATTCTTTTTCTGAAATGTCAGATTTTAAGTAATTATCTAACGGTTGGAACCGGGTTATGAATTCTGAAAAGTATTTATGCAAATCAGCTTCGGTTAGATCAGATTGTATCTGTCCGATATAAATATTGGCAACATGCCAGCTTCCCAGTCGGATTGGTGCGACAATATCAATTAGACCTGCATGACAGCGATACAAAACAGGATGGTTGTTTCGAAATGCTTCTGAACAATATTTCATATCTGACCACCAACAACGCAAGTCCCCGGTGCGACTTTTTCGGATTAAATCACAAAAATTTGAATTGCCAGCGATACATGTTAAGCGATCTCGCTCAGGATCTAAATCTTTAAACCGGTTTTCAAGTTCATTAGTATCAAGATTGATAATATCTTCATATTCAGATCGCATTTTAACTATTCCTGATGCTAAACCAGTGGCAGCAGAAAAATTTGATATTATCGATTCTAAATCTTTACGCTCAATTAAATTTTCAAGATCAAATGTATTATTTTGTTCTTCAATAGCATTTTTGTTTGAAATCATAGTCATCCCCTTAATTGGATCAGAAATATATTTGTTCAAATTAAGAAAGTTATTTTATTTTTTTTCCTGCTTAATAATCCATGTGATAATCCCCCAGATAATAACAACAACAATCAACAAAATTCTAAAATATAAAGGTATTTCAGAAAGCGCATCACTAATCGCGATGATACCACCAACGATCCCTAAAATAATGACCATTAACCTGTCGGTTTTACCGCGCTTAATATCTACAAAAGTATGGAGGGTTTGAAGGGTTAATAAAGCATCCTCATTTCTGAGCTGAAAATAATTTAAATCTAATTTCATTTGCTCAATCGCTAAATTCCACTTATCGCCAAAGTGCACGTACATAATTTCTTGTTGAGGTTTGAGAATGGGATCTTTCAAAATAAGTTTAATATTTCGGGAATTCGCTTCAATAGTAATCAACTTTTGTCGCACGTCTGCTAATTTTTCGACCAGTGTATCTTGAAGCCGAGAAATTTCAAGAATTCGCTCTTCTAAAAAGGACAGGCTGCCGGTGCGTTCATGCCCCTTAATACTTTCTTTCAGTTCTCTTTCTATTATTTCTACTTCTTTGCGAAGTCGAAGTTCATAATCATCATATTCCAATTCTGCTTTACGATATGACAACATAAATCGAGGGAAGATAAAATTAAGAAAATAGGATGCACTATCGATTGAATTTTTTTCCTCTTTTGCCTGCACTAATATTATATTTGAATAGGACTCTGAAAACGATATTGATCCCCAGGGAAAATGTAATGTTAGAATTTCTGCTTCTTTATTCTGTTCCCATTCATCAAAACATTGTCTGGCAACTTCTGCATGATTGTCTGTCTCTGTCAATTCTGCATAAAAACAATATGCATCGCCGATTTTTATCCGATTGTTTGAGATAGTTGGGAAAAATGATGACGAATTCAAATGCATACGCAAAGAACTAAAGGTGTTTTCATGATGTCTGCCGTTTTTAGATATACCGATTTGTAGATAAACAATATCCAGCAATGCCCGTGCTTCCAGTAAAAATGAATACGAATTTGAGTGCAACCACTCGGTTCCGATGAGACGGATATTTTCTCGGCGGTTAATATCTTTTTCAAATGATTTTTTAATGGGAACCATTTTTTGCATTCCGCTGGTATGAACCCAATCCCATGCAGCAATAATCATCTCTTGAATTACATTCCAATGATTTTCCTTATCAATATCACCAGAATTGCTATACCAACGAGGCAAAAATGTGTAATAATATAGTGTAGGATCATTTAGAATATTTGACATTTTTTTCCCGGGACTTAGTTTTTTTTAATTTTTTGGCATGTGTAATAAATACATCCAGACGTTGACAGAGCAACCTCTCCGAAATTTTTTCAGGCTGTTGTTGCAATGGAGAAATTGCACCACGCACCCCAGATTGGAATTCGTTGTTAAATAAAATGCGGCTGACAGTATCATGTTTGTTTATTAGATCTGTCATTTCTTGTGATATAACATCAATAGCATTATTAAAATTTCCCATTTTTGCTGATTCGTTAATAGCTGAAAGTTTGTTTATTAATTGATCCCAATCATCGGCAGCTAATAATTTATGAATCTTAACGAGGTTTATTTCGAGCTTATCTAAAATAATTTGAAAAGGGATTTGCATGTTAAGGGTACTCCTTTTTGATAAATTTTTATAGACTTCTGCAAAATTAAGATTTTTATGTTATTTCGAACGGAACGAAGTGGAGTGAGAAATCTGTATGTTTAATAATATCTATTCGTTAACCAGATTTCTCGCTCCGTTCGAAATGACAATCCATCCTATTTTGCAGATCTCTAATAAATTTTCACTTGTAATTTTGACTTCAATAAATTATATTATAATTCAGAAGTTTTTATAGAAACGCAACGATACATATACGCTATTCACATTTATGTGTAATTAAACTATAGAATCTTACTTAGTGTAATGAAAAATAGTTTCAACAAAGTAATCTTATGAAATTTTTCAGCGATTATGGAATGAAACATGTATGTCAAACACGAATACTTACGAGATATTAACCTGGGTGGTCTGGCTGCCGAGCATGACAATTATTTAGAACAATATTTTTACGAGAGCGACCTATTTCGTCGGGTGGCATTGGGCTATACCAGGATATTGATTGGCAATCGGGGCAGTGGCAAGTCTGCCATTTTTAAAGTGCTGGCGCAAAAAGAACGAGCGGAGGGTACGTTAGTGCAGGAGATTTTGCCCAGTGATTATATTTATGACCTGCTTAAAAATTCCCGATTATTCGAGTCTGATGCAGAATGGGCACGCTTAGGGGCTTACACGGCTTCGTGGAAATATGTCATTCTTTCGACTGCTATGCGCCTGCTTCATGCCAGGCATAAGAACCAGAAAGCCCATTCTGATCATGTCAATCGACTTCATGCCTACCTGCGAGATCATTTTGAAGAGCATGAAAAAACTCCCATTGATCTATTAGTAAAATTCATCAAAAAATTTGGCAGCGTTACCAATATCTCATTGGAAGGACTTCAATTCGCTGATAAAACAAACGAACTGGATAAGCTTTATAAGTTAGAACCACTGGCAAAGGTCATCCCGGCCATTCAGGAGTTGAGTCGCTACACCAAAATTCTTATCCTTTTTGATGAATTAGATCACGGCTGGGATGCTTCCACTGATGCGCGGCAGTTCATCGCTGGATTGTTTCGAGCCGCGATTCAAATCAATAACCAGTTCCCCAACATCCATGTTCTTGTTACCATTCGAGAAGAAATCTATCAAAACATTCCTGAGCTTTATGATGATGCTCAAAAAATCAGGGACATTATTGAATACATCCGCTGGACACCTGATGAATTAAAATTAATGATTGCCCAGCGCATCAAACATTCGCTCGAGTGCAGCCTTAGCAAAGACGTGAGAGCCATCCAACCCGATACAATCTGGGAAATTATTTTCCAAAAAGCTATTCAGGATGCAGAAATTCCATCATTCAAATATATTGTGGATCGAACGCTCTATCGCCCCAGGGAATTGATTTTTTTTATCAATGAATGTTTTAAGGCTCACAATATTGAAGAACGAATCGGACAAGAGACCATTGAGAAAGTGGAACGAAGCTATTCCATGAATCGGCTGGAAGATATCGCTTCTGAATATCGTTTTCGCTATAGCGGATTGCGTGAGGTTTTTGAGACATTTCGATTGGGGAATTTTAAATGGACGAGGGAGCTACTGGAAGAGCGATGGCTGGAAATTGTCGAGGGAGAAAAATGTTGTCCTAAATCGGTTGACTGGTTGAATGAAGCCAGCTCGCCCCAAAAATTGATTGAGGTGCTCTGGAGTGTCGGCTTTTTAAGAGCATTTATGAAAACCGATCGGGAACCAGCCGATGGAGATGAGCAACTTTATGTGGGCTATCACCAGGAACCAACTCTAAATATCGCCATGATGAATTTTTTTGATATTCATCCCATGTTTAGATCGCATTTAGGGATTATATGAAGTATATACCTGGCAGAAAATATTTCAAAGCAAATGTTTCATTCTTGGATAATAAATATGGACACAGAGATCACAAAGTAAACACTGAGTTCACTGAGTTTAATTTATTTCTCTGCGAACTCAGTGGTTCTCTGTGCCCTCTGTGTCCTTGAAATTAAGTGGTTAATAGGCACAAAAATAATCAAAGGGAGCAAAAAATGAGCATTGTTTCAATTGTTGATACAATCAAAAGCGGCAAGATACTGATTTCCGATGGCGCCTGGGGGACTTTTTTGCAGAAAAAAGGATTGAAACCAGGGGATTGTCCCGAGCTCTGGTGCGTGGATCGTCCCGATGAGGTTTTGGATATTGCCAGAAGCTATATTGAAGCTGGTGCTGATATGATCGAGACGAATAGTTTTGGCAGCTCTCGATTCAAACTGGAGCATTTTGGATTGGAAAATCGAGCCCCCGAAATAAATGAAGCGGCAGCTCGAATTTCACGCCAGGCTGCTGGTAATGAAAAATGGGTGATCGCTTCCATCGGGCCAACAGGAAAAATGTTATTAATGGGAGATGTGACCGAGGAAGAGTTGTATGATGGTTTCAAAGAACAAGCGATGGCGCTTGAAAAAGGCGGTGCTGATGCGATTTGCATCGAAACCATGAGCGCTATAGATGAAGCATCTCTTGCCGTTCGAGCTGCTCGGGAAAATACTGAATGCGAGGTTATTTGTACATTTACTTTTGAGCGTACTGTTAAAGGCGAATATCGAACGATGATGGGCGTATCACCTAAAGATGCTGTTAAAACTGCCCTCGAGGCTGGAG
>SMTZ1_10010347_pt1 | contig 12202 bp, 10 predicted proteins | sample DeeMarSWOR136_30_FD_25667 | JGI IMG/M metagenome (IMG submission 25667) | reverse complement strand
AGATTCCCCGCTTCAAGTTGGTCGGCAAAAAATTCAGTATAATGCTTAATTTCTAACTCATCCTTTAAATTATGATATTCTTTCTTGAACGAATTGTAACAATGGGGAGATATTGTAACAACTCGTTTTGCCCCAGCATTCTTCAAGTTTTCCGTATTAAATTCCATCAGTTGTTCAAATAAACCTGCCTCCCCGATTCTTAATGCAGGATCTCCGCAACATTTCTCTTGCTTTAAAATGCCATAGTTAGTGTCTAGATGATTCATAATTTTCATAATGGATCGGGGTATATCTAACAGGTCTCTTTCATATGAAGCTGTGCAGCCCACGAATAGCATCGTTTCAACCTGCTCCTCCCCTTTGATCACCTTCACTTGTTCCAAAAGATTTTCGTCAATCTCCTCAAGCCAATTTGTTCGCTTTTCTTCCGGTTCCCCATAAGGGTTTCCTTCCATCTCCAAAGCTTCTAATACCTTGACCTGTTCAGGCAATGGACCAATCATTTTTTCCAATAAAATTCTCCTAGAAGCCTCTATCATTTCTACAATGGGGATACCTGTGGCAGATTTTTTACATCGAAGCTCACAACTGCCACATGTTGTGCATGAATAAAGTAGATCTCTTAAATCTTCCGCATCTTTTCCTTCTAATAAATTCCAACGTATTGCATAATAAATGGCCGTTGTGAGACCCGAAGGGCCTTGGGCAGGTAATCCTCTTGTTGATTCAAACAAAGGGCAGTCAGAATAGCAGTAGTTGCAATTACGACATCTACTTACCATATCCAGTATTTGCGCTTCCGAATCTTCAATATTTTGATCTTCCATTTCTGTACCTCACTATTTTATCTTGGTTTCATATAAACAGCAAAGGATATGCCTTTCCAGGCACTTACCGATAACCTTCCAAAACACCTGGATTTAATATGTTGTTCGGGTCAATGGTTCTTTTAAGGCCCTTGACGAATTCGTAGCCTGCCTGACCATATCTCTTTATAAAGAAATCCGTTCTTTTGGAAAATTGTCCCCATTCTCCCCCGCAGGTATTATATTTAATATTTAATTCCATCTCTTTTCTAAATTTTTCATCTATCGCATTTTTTTTCGTCTCAGAATCCCATTGTCTTGGCATAAGTGCACCTGGATGGAACGTTAATCCCCCAATATGACCATAAAGATGTGATTCCAATTGACTAAGTAAAGGTATATCTTTATAAAAATTCTGAGCATCCTCCATACATTCAGGCAGATCCTTTAAATTGGAAACAACTTCTGCTGCCATCCATTGGTCTCCCTTTCGCATAAGAAATGATCCTAAAACTTCCCTTGTGGACCACAAGTTATTCCATAAATTTATGTCGTCTACTGTAAAAGCTTCCAAAGGCTTTTCAGCCTGAAGGGATTTAAGTATCCGATCAACTTTATTTCTGGCCTCTTCTTCCGTATTACCTATACACACAAAAAAGATTACGGAGCCTTTAGGCGGCGGCATACCCTTTATTTCATAACCTATTTTGGCGGCGTCCTGAGCCATAAATTCCATGAATAACGGAGAAGGACACATTTCTCTGTGCATCCTCTGAACCCCTTTGGCGAGCGATATTAAGTTATCAAAAATTGCAGCACCATAGGCTTTATGAATCCCTGGAAGAAGCCTCATTCGAATTTTTGTGATAATTCCAAACAATCCATCCCCTCCAATGAAATACTTTGTCAGATCAGTTCCAGACGGCCTTCTGAGCCCCATAGTGCCAGTTTCGATTATTTCACCATTAGGCAGTACAACCTCAAGCCCATAAACATAATCACCAGGCTTGCCAATACTTGTGTCAACGACATGTCCACTGGTGTTGTTGGATATCAGCCCCCCCATAGTTGCAATCAAACGGCTACCTGGAGCCATTGGCAAAAAGTATCCTTTTTTATCCAATGCCTCTCCGACTTTGTTACAAATACATCCAGCTTCACATTCAAAGAAGCCATATTCCTCTAGGAACTCAATTTTATTTAGTCTATGCATGCTAAGAGCAATGCCATGAGTGTGCGGCCTAGTGCCTCCGAGAGCGTGAGTTCCTGAGGTACTAATAAAAATTGGGATCTTTTCCATATTTGCATATTTTACTATTTCTACTAATTCCTCTCTGTTGCTGGGCATCACGACAACATAGGGAACTTGCTCTGTCTTAACTTCATAAGGAAATACACCCTGGGCGCTTTTTATTCTGTCAAATATGGTTGTGGATATGTATTCTTTAGCAACAATATTTTCCATGTATTTGTAAATCCTATCAATTTTAGAAACTGACTCCATAATTATCCTCCTCACATTGTAATTTTCTTCCTATATTAGTATCGTCCCTCTGAGCGAAGTAACTTAATTAATATTCAAATTTTTTAAGCCCCCAAGATTCTAGTAGAGTGGTTAATGTTTCAAATATCCCCATGCATTTTTATATCCTTCATGCAATAATATCGTTTGTTTATGACAAATTATCTTTTCAGTTATTCAAGAATCTGCGTGATTTCTTTTATATTCTTTACATTCTCAAGATTAAGAATCTTCTCTACCAACTGATCAACCTTCTCCTCAGACAAGACCTTTTTTGCATAACGGGCACAATCTTTGAATTTTGCTATGATTTCCTCATCACTCATCGGGTTTTTGGGGTGCCCATAAGGAAGATCCTCCTTCTTTTGGAAGATGTCCCCCCCCTGCATCCTTACTTCCACTTCACCAGCACAAATGGCACCGTCAGATAATAATTTAGGATCAAATTTATGTTTTATTTTCTTAGCTATTTCGAGGACTTTTGTATCCTTGAGATTTTCTGGAAAGAAATCCTCAATTATCAGTCTTCTTTTGGCGAAAACTACGCCCATTATAAACGGTAAAGATAGTCTGGCGTTTATACTCAGTTTGGGACTTTGCAAACGTTCCCACGGGTAAAAGTACTTCCTTTATTCTCTCAGGATCTACTTCATATTCTGTTGCGATATCTAAAGCAGCCTTGATATAAGTGTGTGCTGCTCGACAGACAGGCCAAGCCTTAAGACCTACTTTAAGTACCCAAAATTGTGACCCTAGATTTGAGGTAAGCTTCGAAGAATCGTAGTCATTGTTGTAGAAGAATTTGTAAAGTTTCTCGATCGAATCTTGGCAGGCTGATATGCCTTTTTTGGCCATGAGTGCCGCAAGCACCCCTTCCCTGTTGCCAAAACTGTCTCTTATGCCTCTCATTTCGGAATCGGGTGAAGCTATAGATTCGAGTAGTCCAGAAGCCCTATCAAGGGCAATACCAAAAGCATTTACCATTTCTTGATCAGTCAGTTCTAACAATTTTCCTGCTGCTGCAGTTGCAGAAAAAACTCCAAAGACAGTGATAGGAACCCACGGATAATCTTCGAGTATACTCCCCTTGGGCGCAGCAGAAAGCCTTGCGTTGAGATCAATCCCAAGAGCCATAGCAGTTATAAATTTCTGGCCACTTACATTACCAACTTTCTCAGCAACAGCAAGAGCAGCTGGAAATGTATGAGCAGAAGGATGATTTGCAAATTCATCAGTGGTGTCGTCATAATCCATAGGATGGGCAAGAGAACCATTAACAAAAGCAGCCATCCAGCAGGGGGCTTTTCCACCAAAGCCAATTAGAGTACTCTCCTCCTTACCTTCACCTTCTCTCGTAATCTCTTCTAATGCTGCACATGCCTTTTCTAGAGAACTTGGTGGAAACATCACTCCCAGAATATCAAGGATATGTCTTTTAGTTTTCAATACTACTTTTTTGGGAAGATCTTCGTATTTTGTGTACACCATATTTTCTGCAAGAGTCCTGGTAAGTTTCATAACCTTCTCCTTATAAAGCTAAAGTTTAAAGTTAAGATAATTAGTAAACGTTTTGGGCTTTTGATATTTATTAAATAATCAAGCTCCCTATCATGGTAAGTATAGATTTTCTGAGTAAATTACTTCCTTGCTAAACCAATCCTGAAACTTTTTTATCCAACTTATTTAGGAAGTCCTGCCTCAATAATTGGATTGAATTGCCTCCAAATTCATTTCTTTGGCTGAGTAAGCGGCATGTTCTCCAGGCTTCATTATATGAACTTTTACATGGGGCGCCGTTTCTTTACATATTTTCAAAAAGGTTTTTCCCTCCTTTTGTTTGGACGGATAGTGAATAGGGATAGCAACATTTAAGCAAAGCCACTTTGCTACTAGCGCGGCTTCTGAAGCCGACAATTCTGCGAAATAGCCAGGAAATCCTCCCACACCTATCAATCCGATATGAGGTCTGTAAAGTTGCCCGAAAAGTTGTAGATCATAAAAAATAGATGTATCTCCAGCGGCATAAATCCTTAGATTTTCCGGTGTGGTTATTAAGAAGCTCATGGCGATTGAAGAAAGGTATTGGTTCTTCGATTTAAAAAAAGAGATATGATCTGCCTTTAGAGACCTAACTTTTATGTCAGAGATCTCTATTTCTCCTCCCCAGCCCAGGACGCGGAATTGATCCTCTGAAATCCCCTCCGAGAAAGCATGAACACGGATGTCTGGACCGCCAATAAGGATAGCTCCAGTCTTTTTAACCAGTTCAATTGCCTGGCCCATATGATCGAAAGCACCGTGGGTGACGAGAACTATATCAGCCCGTTCTATGTCATTAAATGTTATTGGACAGTCCGGATTTCCTTCAATAAAAGGGTCCAAATAGATAACCGTGTCAGTTTCTGTAATAATTTTAAAACTCGCATGACCAAGATAATGAAAATGGACTTTACTCATTATCACCTCCCGTATCTATATTTCCCGTTGTTATTAATATGAAGTTTTCAAGTCAGCTTGTTTGCCAATAATTAGTTTGGCCTTCGCGTGATAAAAATATAACCTCAGCCCGCCAATGGCCAAAAGGGTTGAATTTATCTAACCCCTGCCACTAAAAGCCTCTCAATCTTGTTGGCGCATAGTTATATTCAAAATGCGTCATCTTGCTGTCATCATCATACTTGGAAGCCAAAGCGCAAGATTTGGAAAAAATATGAAAAGCACGAGCGCAATAGCCATCAGGAGAACAAAAGGGAATGAGCCCATGAAAATCTCCTCAAAACGTCCTTTTTCAATTAACCCATGAACAACGAAAAGGTTGAGCCCAACAGGTGGTGTGATGAGTCCCATCTCAATTAAAACGACCATTACAACACCAAACCAGACTGGATCAAAACCAAGCTCCATCAGCATAGGGCCTATGACGGGTAGCGTGATCATCATAATGGATATGGCATCCATTAGGCACCCCATTATTAAATAAAGGATGCACACTAATGTGAAAATACCCCATGGAGAAAGCCCCCATTCTCTAAGGGTAATAGTAAATAACTGTGGAAGATTGAGAAAGGCTACTATGCGGGACAGAATGAGGGCTCCAATGACAATGAGAAAGATCATTGATGTTGTGTTGACGGCTACAAGGAGAGATTTTTTCATGACAGAGAAATCTAATTTTCTGTATATAATTGCAATTATTAGACTTCCAAAAGCGCCAACGCCTGCGGCTTCTGTTGGCGTGACAATTCCTGTGTATATTCCACCAAGAATCAAAAGGATCAAAGAGACAATGGCGATGACTTCCTTAAGAGCATTGAAACGTTCCTTCCACGTTACTTCAGCCACAGTACGTGGAGCTATCGAAGGTTTTAGGAAGACTCTAAGAATAATATAACCGCTGAACATAAGAACCAAAATAATTCCAGGAATAATTCCTGCAATAAAAAGCCTAGCAACCGATGTCTCCATAATAGTGCCATATATGATCATAGCAATGCTCGGAGGAATAAGAATACCGAGAGTTCCACCGGCACAAACAGAGCCTACTACTATTTTTCGTTCATAGCCGCGTTTCTCCATCTCTGGTATAGATATTATGCCGATCGCAGCAGCGGTTGCTGTGCTGGAACCACTGACTGCTGCAAAAATGGAACAGGCGATCTGACTAGCAACGGCCAATCCCCCAGGAAGCCGATAGAGCCATTTTGAAACAGCCCCGTAAAGGCCGGAGCTGACTCCAGTTTCAATAAGGAGACAGCTCATAAAGATAAAAAGGGGTACGGCCATCAGCGTAAAACTAGTGCACACATCCCAAGCAATCGCGCCCATAGCCACCAAGGCCTTTAACCCGTTTTGCCAGAAGAAAAGGCCAATCACCCCAACAAGACCCAAGGAAAAAGCAATTTCTAATCCGCTTGCAAGAAAAATAAAAACCAGGATAACCAGAATAATTAGGATCACTACACTAAATGACATAAACGAGTTCCTAAATATACTATATGACCGTCCAATTCTTTTTTGGAGACGCGATTCTCCTGAAGTCTATACTTATATGGTCAGTTCATCATTTGCTCGACTTGTCATGGCTAGCACCTAAGTGGCTTACTATTGCAAGGATAAGTACGAGAATAAGTGCTATAACTCCAATCAGCATGGACAATTGAGGTATCCAGATTGGGCACAGGAGAACAGTTGATGCTCTGTTAAAATCATAAGATTCTTTAATAAAAAGGAAAATTTGCCAGGCAAATATAAATAGGAATATGATTCCTACTGCAAATGTCGCCGTCCTTATCCAGTAGCGGAATCTTGTCGGCACCCTCTGGATAACAAGCTCGATCCTTATATGACCGCCTCTCTGGAATGTGTAGGCAAGACCAGCAAAAACAATTAAGGCCATCAAAAATTCACAGGTTTCTCCGGCAAAGAGAAGAGGCCTATTTAGTAAGTACCTCATGAATACGTCAACGGTGACAATCAAGGTAATGACTAGAATAGTAATCCCTGACACCACTGCTAAGCCATTAGAGATTCCATTAACCATATGAACAAGAAGCTTCAAGATTTTCTTCACATCTCAGTCCAAATTTTTAGTAAGAATAATCAGTCGCTGAGGTTAAGGACCGACTGCTTCGAGCATTTTTTTCAGCAAATCTTCTGTCCCGTTCTTCTTCGCCCATTTATCCCATATCGGCCTTGAGATATTCCGCATTTTTTCTATCTCAGCTTTGGATGGGTATAAGATGGTCATTCCCATGCTTTTCAGCTCATTGATGCTATTCTCGTCTGCTTTGGCACAATGATCCCAGATTTTGTACCCAATACCACTTTCTTCTACGAATTCAAGAAGAGCCTTCTGATATTCTTGAGGAAGCTTGTTATAGGCATCCATATTTACACACATAAACTCTAACCCACCACCATTGATGGTCCATTGATTGGCGTATTTAGATACCTCATAAAGTTTCATTGGCACAATGTTTATATTTGCGGTGATTAATGAATCCATAGTTCCCCGCTGCATTGCTGTGTAAATCTCGGAAGCGGCGATATTTATGGGCACAGCTTTGACCCTTTTGCATAGATCAGCCTGCTGCTCATTGAAAATTCGCACTTTTTTACCTTTCCAGGCAGCCACAGTCGCCATTGGCTTATTGGAAAACAATTGTTGGGTCGTCCAGGCGTATGTAAATAAGGGCTTTAGGTTTTTTTCCCCAAGAACCTTATAAAAATAACTACGCAACTTTTCTGCCGAAACGCGGAGCTCTTGGTAAGAAGATGTCAAAAACGGCAAGTAGGTAACGCCAAGCTTAGGGAAAAGGTCGTAGACATAAGGTGTAAGTATCGGGGCGATTGGCACCCTACCAGCGACCAACGCAGGGGCTGTCTGAGGCCCTTTCAAGAGAGATGAACCTGGATGATATACAATTTTAAACTTACCATTGGTTTTAGCTTCAAGTCCTTCAGTAAATTGATAGAGATCTTTTGCGATAAAATGATTTGGAGGGATAAAGTGAGGAAGATCCCACTTAACAATAGGAGACGACTCGGCATTTCCAGGAATTATGTAGCCAAATTCAGCAAAAAATACAATGTTCAAAACAAACAAAAGAAGAAATACTTTTTTCATGAGAACCTCCTTATATTGTTGGTAATTATTATTTTAGCTTATTTTAGTTTTGAGCAAGTATTATGCCATATTTGTTTAAAAAGGAGCCGTTATGCTAGATACTGTTTTTAAGATATCAAGAACAGATTTCATAAAAACCATATCAGTTACCTCTAGTTTGAGTTAAGAGAGAGGGGTAGCCTTATTCAAGAAAGTTGTCCACTCAGATGGACTCGTCTTCATGACTCTCTCTTTAAAAATTTTCTTAGAATCTTATCCTTATTGTTGATTTTTTTTTAAAGTTCTTATTGTAAATTGAGAAATTTCTCATCTTTCTCAAGTAATTAATTTTCTAATTTGAGGGTGTTCAACAATTCAGAATTTGCACGACTTAGTGACCGCAACTGTAGCGATTTTTGCAGTTTCATGTGAAATGAGAAATTGGTATATCTCTTGCATTCATTAGATACTTAAGAGTTTTACGGTATGAATCCATTTAATTAATCGGCTCAAACCTCTATTGCTAGCAGTGGCCATCTGACTAAATATTGAGAATCTTGTGAATACTTATACGATCAAGCCTTTAATGCTATCTAAAGTACTAAGCGAAATGGCCCCAATGACCTATTTAGCTTATTCCGGCCAGTCAATAGTTCGACCCTATGTGATGTGGTACATTCGGGCCGGTGATAAACATGTTTTGGTAGACACCGCTATCGAAGCAGAAGATTACAGAAATTACCATCCTGGTTTCAGTAACATGCCCTTCGAGCCAGTTCAGACCTTTGAGGAGGCCTTGGGTAAAGTTGATTGCGTGCCTGACGACATCGATATTATTATCCAAACCCACCTTCACGTGGATCATATGTATAATACTCCAAAATGTAGGAATGCTGTCGTGTATGTACAAAAGAAAGAGTTACAATTTGCCTTAAACCCACATCCAATTTTCGAAATTGGTTATCCAAAAGAGATTATTAGAAAACTTAAATTCGAAGTTATTAGGGGAGATCAAACAATTCTGCCTGGGATAGCTGTGATGCTCGTTCCTGGGCACACACCTGGTGGCCAGGCGGTTGTTATTGAAACAACTAAGGGAAAAGCGGTGATCAGTGGCTTTTGTTCAATCATGGAAAATTTTAATCCTCCTGAAGATGTAAAGACAAAAATCTCACCGCTTGCCACTTATCCAGTTATTGCCCCAGGGATTCATACCAATCTCTTTCAAGCGTATAATAGTGTATTTAGAGTCCGGCAGGTTGCCGATATCATAATCCCCCTTCATGATCCGTATTTAGCATCAAAGGAACAAATTCCATAATCACATGACCTGAATTTGCCAAAGGCTAAATCTGGAAAAAATAATTGGGAGGCGTTGCCACAAGGCTTGTAGAAAACATCTATCGACTTGCCTCTATTACAACCAACAAGGAGGCGGGCCGGTATTCTGGGCTGGTTGATGAGGCAGTTTACAGGGTGCAGAGGGAATACTTGAGGTTCTTGCTCTTAAGAAGATCTATTCCGTTCCAGTATAGGAGTTTATGAGAAGATTTATGGAGCGATAAAACATCTTAAAAAAAAATATGAGTTTTAACAACGAGGCAAATATGAACGATATAAATAATAGAATAAAAAGATTAGATCCATCGGTTATAGAAACCGCAAAGAAATTTACTTCTGCAACATTACATGAAGCTTTCAAAAAAGGCGGAGCCATAGATAGAAGCATTAAACCTATAGATACCGGTTTAGTTATGTGCGGTTCAGCATTTACCGTTTCTTGTGCAGCAGGAGATAATTTGGGGCTACATATTGCACTCGATTTGGCTGAACCTGGTGATGTCCTTGTTGCTAAAACAAATGGGAGTGCGGATTTCGGCTATTGGGGTGAAATAATGGCAGCAGCAGCTATGCAAAAGGGAATTTCAGGAATTGTTATTGATGGATGCGTAAGGGATTATGCACAAATCCGTAAATTAAAATTCCCTATTTTTTCAAAAGGTCTATGTATCAGAGGTACAAATAAAAATCTATTTTATAGCATTAATTACCCCATAGTATTGGGAAATGTCTTGATAAATCCTGGAGATCTAATTTTGGGAGATGAGGATGGTGTAGTGGTTATTGATCAGGATCAAGTCTCTGAAGTGATAGAGAGAGCTATTGAACGTGAAAAGAAAGAGAAATTAATAATTGAAGGCCTGAATAAAGGGAAAAGCCTTAGAGAGCTTCTAGTATCAAGTGGATTTATTCCAAAATAGAATATGCAATGTGGTAGGAAGCGGCTGCACTGCCCACCTCCATCCAATAGAAATGGTCGTACCGGCAAGGTAGACCGGGCTTCGATTGGCAACTCAACGTTGGTGCAAGAGGAGGCTGGAAAAATAATAGCATTCAGACATCTGGAAAATTTGACATAAAAACTGCTCATTGGGCATAGGGATTTGCCCCTTTACCCTTTTTCTACTTGATGTTTGATTTGGAAAGCAAACTTATCAAGGGTTATTGGATTAAAGGTATTAAGCCCCGCCCTCCTTGTAATACTTGTGCAGGCATTCTAAAGCAATAAAGAGGAAGGGGCAAGGAGGTATGCTAACCCTAAAAACAGCGATAATCTGCTGTTTTTTCATATTTATGGTATTTCTCTAAAAATGCCAGAATCCAAATTCCCAGTAGTCTGATGATAAGGTTCTTGGGACAGAGGAAGATAAACACCGATGTGCTAATTTCTGACCTCACCTCGGTGGGTGACTTGGTGGAACGGGGCTTTAAGCGTGTGCTAGCCTCTAATGACGTGTTTAAGAGCCTGGTTAGAGAAAAGGAGTCGCGTTTAGATGGCCAGTCACCAAAATAGGTGTTACTAGGGGTTGTCAGCATTACCTGAGGAAATTACATGGACTTGATAGCTATAATCCCGGTGCAAGCCTTGCACGGGCTCGTGTATGGCATGATCCTTTTCCTGCTGGCCTCGGGGCTCACCCTTATTTTTGGAATGATGAATGTATTGAATTTTGCCCACGGTGCACTCTATATGCTCGGTGCCTATTTTTCCTTTTCGGTGCTCCTGTGGACAGGGCAATTCTGGCTCAGCTTGATCATAGCCCCTCTGTTGGTGGGCCTGGTAGGTGTATTTATCGAGCGCGTTTTTCTGCGGAAAGTGCATGCCTATGGTCACGTTCCTGAACTATTACTGACTTTCGGAATAGCTTATATCCTCGAGGAAATGGTGAAAATTTTATGGGGCACTGAGCCCTTAAGGGTCCAAATTCCGGCGATACTATCGGGGTCATTATCATTGTTTGGCGGCTCTTATCCTGTTTATCGGCTCTTTATCATACTGGTATCTCTGTTGGTATTTGCCTTCTTATTTCTGATCCTGTTTAGAACTCGAGTGGGGATCATCGTGCGTGCTGCCGTGGCCAATAAACAAATGGTGGACGCGCTGGGGTTCAACGTTCCCTTGATCTTCTTGCTCCTCTTTGGTGTTGGGGCATGGTTAGCAGGGGTTGCAGGAGTCATAGGTGGTCCTTACCTGATCACAAACCCTGGTATGGCCGCCGAGATCCTCATTGATCTATTCGTCGTAGTCGTGGTGGGCGGGTTAGGCTCAATCGAAGGGGCACTGTTGGCATCGGTCTTGATCGGAGAACTTCAGTCCTTCGGAATCCTGTTCCTGCCACAACTTGCACTCTTTTTTGAGTTCTTGCTCCTCGCAGTGGTTCTCATTTTCAAACCAGAAGGTCTATTGGGTGAGAGCGAATGAAAGGTTACCGAATATGGAACTGGGTGCTTGTCGTCTCTTTCTCTGCTTTTGTGGCTTTTTTGCCCAAGTTCATTTCGGAATTCAGTCTGAACCTCGCGGTCATGATGCTTATCTACTCTCTTTTCGCCGTTGCTTATAATATGCTTCTTGGACAGGCAGGACTACTCTCCTTCGGGCATGCCGCTCACTTTGGAATAGGCGCCTATACTGCCATCCTTGTGTATAAACATTTTGGACTGTCCTTGTTGCCTGGCATTTTGGCAGGCGGCGGGTGCAGTATTTTACTAGGGGTAATCATTGGAATCTTTATGGTTCGATTGCGTGGATTGTCTTTTGCACTTCTCAGTATGGCATTCAATATGCTTATTTATGCTACTGCTGAGAAATGGCGCTCACTTACCAATGGTGAGGATGGAATCGCTATGCAGCGCCCGGATCTATCGATACCTGGCTTTGGATCTATTGACATGTTTTCAACTGTGAATTTTTATTATTTTGCACTCATT